>Ga0193960_1000047_pt1 | contig 50345 bp, 76 predicted proteins | sample FB_3_MG_FD_140338 | JGI IMG/M metagenome (GOLD analysis project Ga0193960, IMG submission 140338) | Microbial mat bacterial communities from the Broadkill River, Lewes, Delaware, United States - FB_3_MG | ecosystem: Environmental > Aquatic > Freshwater > River > Microbial mats | place: USA... | reverse complement strand
ATCTGAAGCAGCAAGATTAGCTGAAGAAAAAGCAGCAAGAGAAGCAAAAGCTGCAGCAACTAAAGCTAACATGGCAGACTTTTAAGATACTTGGGCTAGTTTTCTAGCCCATTATTTTTATTGAGTTGTCAGAGAATTTGGAGGGACTAATGAATTTACAAAAAGGTGATAAAGTATTAAGCATAGAAGGTAAATGTAAAGGTCAAATATTAATTTATAAAGGCCCGCATGACTATCATGGTGCTGGATGGTTTATATCATTAAGCGGAGTATCTTGTGCAAAATATTTTAAAAATGTAAAACCTACAAAAACCTCCAAAATAACAGAGAAATTTCTAGAACTATTCCGCTAGTCGGAGGAGAATTAAATGAACTTATTAGATATGTTTGAAGATGAATTTGATAATGAATCATCTGATGGTAAAAATGAAAGATTACCTTTCACAAAGTTTGAAGAAGGTAATACGTATATTACTGTATTAGCTGCAGCATTGCCAAGATGGACACACTATCTTGCTAAAAACGGTAGACTAACAGTAACATGCCCTGGAAATGGTTGTCCAGTATGCGCAATCATTAAATCAGCTAAAAAGAACGATCAGAAAACTGATCACAGCTCAGCAAAGAAATTTGGTATGTTGGTTTATAATCACAATACTAATCAACTTGAAATACTAGACCAACGCAAGACCTTTGCAAAGAACTTAACTAGTTTCTTGGGAGACCTCAGAGAAGAGGCTGCTGAAGAAATTATGGAAGAAAAAGATATTACTTTAGAAGAGGCACTTAAAGAAGTTGACCATAGTGTTTATGACCCTAGTCAATTTGTAATTAGAGTTAAGAGAGAAGGTACTGGTAAAAATGATACTGCGTATACATTTAAGAAAGCACCTAAATCTCAACAAAAAGAAGTACCAGAAGAAATTCTTGAGAAAGTAAAGGAATTAGATATTAATGATTTATTCTTGTCATTATCTTCTGAGAACTTGAAGAAGTTGTTATCTGGTATGACTTTAAAAGAAATTTTTAACCCAGAAGATTCTGAAGAATCAGAAGAAGATGTAAGCTTCGAGGAGTAATGTTATGAACGATAGTTTATCAAAATCAACAGACTCAAAAGAAATTATATTATACTTTTATGAGCATGTAATGAACTCAAAAATAGATAATAATATCTCAAAGTATATAATAATGGCAAAGAGACTATTGACAAAATACTCAAAAGATGAGATAATATATACGATGGACTATTGTTCTAAACATAAACCTTCCGGAGGAATATATAGTTTCGGATATATTTCTGCAATTATTGAGGATACAATCAAGCCTTATCGCAAAGAAAAACTTAAAGAAAAAGTTAAGAAGGCTGAAGAGGAGTCTAAGGAAATTGGCACTTTGCCAAGGGCTTCGGACAACTCAAAGAAATTAAAAAACTTTGGTAAACGAGAGGAGTTTGATTGGAATGCTTAATAAAGATGATATAAAAGTTGGACAAATTTATTTTGATACATTAGATAAAGATTATCAAATAGTAACTAGTCTTAGTAAATCTTCAGTATGTTTCAGATTTGGTGAAAATATTGATAATCTATATAAAGGTGGAAATTTAAATTATAATCAATTCTGCAAGAGAATGAAACTATGTTGTAAATCAAAAATACTTAACAAGTTTTTAGAGATATTAGGAGAACAAAATGTTTGATTATAGTAATTTAAAACAACCAAAAACATTACACGAAGGCCTTGTGTTATATGCCAAGGACTCTAATAAATTTTTCCTAATAAAAAAACAAGTAGATGAAAACACTTGGATAATTGATTCTTATATAGATAAAAACTTAATTATACCTTGTGGTAAAAACGATAAATATATTGATTACAATGATTGGTTTATAAGATTTAAACGTGAATTTTATATAGTTAGACCTGGAAACAAAATACTTAGCAAATTTTTAAGCCTTATGGCGGAGTGATATTATCAGCACAAACATTTTAGCTGTTGGTTCTGAAAGACAAATCTTAGGAATATGTTTTCAGTACCCAGACCAAATAGTCAATTGTGAGTCAGAAGGTTTAACTTACAATGACTTTGGAGTAGAAGCAAATAAATATATTTACATGGCTTGTATGTATTTATATGGAAGAAAAATAGAACCAACACCAACAGCAATCTATGAGGTGTTACCTGATCAAGCAGTTAAAGACCTCGTCGATGAAGTTGGAGGGCTTAAATATCTAGTTGGATTAAACAAAGTTAGAGTAAAAACTTCTAATCTAAAGATATTTATAGAAAAAATCAAGCAAGCATATACCAGACGTGAAATCATTCGCATATGCGAAGAAACCACAAAGGATATGCAAGACGATAAAACTAACATTCTCAACCCCTCTGAAATAGTTGGGAGTGTTGAATCAAAACTCTCAGATATAAATGTTGGAAAAGCATTATCATCTGAGCTGTATAAAATAGGTAGTAAGACAGAAGAAGTATTAAGAGAAAGAGCTGAGAATCCAAATACTATCCCAGGTCTCGAAGTGGGTTTTCCAAAGTATGATAAGATAACCAACGGAGGACAACCTGGAGATTTAATATTTGTAGCAGCTCGTAGTAAGACAGGTAAATCTGTTACACTAACAAACTGGGCAGTAAAACTAGGTATAATAGATCAATTACCAATACTTTATATAGATACTGAGATGACATCTCGTGAAAGTGAAGATAGAATCTTATCTATAATAACTGGTATTCCTCACTCTGAGATAGTCTCTGGAATGTATGTATTAGATACAGAAAATGGTTCTGCTAAAGAAAAAATAGCAAGACTAGAGAAGGCTAAAGAGATGATGGCTAATGGTAATTTATATCATATCTATATGCCAGGATTTTCAATTGAAAAAGTAACAGCAATTACTAGACAATTTCAAATGCAACATGGAATAGTAGCATTATTCTTTGACTACTTAAAATTTCCAGCATCTGAAATGGCTACACTTAAAACAGTTAAAGAATGGCAGATGTTAGGATTCCTTGCTGGAGGCCTCAAAGACCTCGCTGGAATACTTAAAATACCTATCTTTAGTGCTGTTCAAGAAAATAGAAGTGGTATTGACAACTCAAGAAAGAATGCTGGTAACATCTCAGGTTCTGACAGAATCTTGCAATTGGCTACTAAACTTGTATTCTTATATAATAAGGATGAAGAAGATATAGCTAAAGATGGAATTGAAGATGGTAATCAATATTTATATATAGCCTTTCAGAGGAATGGTGAAAGTGATGTTAAACCAATACCAATACGCTTTTATAAAAATGTCTTAAGACAAGTAGAAGTAGATTGAGGTAAGAAATGTTTAAAGTTGGAGATGTAATTAAAATTCGTGAAGACTTAGAAGAGGATTATAATAGTATTTCATTTATAAATGATATTCTAGAAAATTATGGTCCAGGCCCTCATAAAGTGATTATAGTTGAAAATGAAAAAAAATATACAATAGAATTAAAAAATGTTAAAAAAGGATTTAAAGACGTACTTACATTCTATGAAAATGAAATTGTATTGTATAATGAAAATCCAATTTTTAAACGTTTCAGAGAACTACTATGAAAAATATAAAATATGTAAAAGACCACGCAAATCTTGAGAAGGTCTTGAAATACCTCAAAATAGATTATACACACAACGGTGATTCATACCGTTCAGCTTGTCCAATACACGGAGGAACTAGCAAAACATCTTTCGACATCAACTCAGAAACTGGAATGTGGTATTGTCACAGTAAGTGCAAGATTGGTGGAGATATAATTGAACTAGTCCAAAAACTCAAGGGCATTAGTTTTTTACAAGCATGTGATTTAATAGCTGATATTTCTGGCTTTACAATTGATGGAATCGAATTTACTAAAGAAGAAATAAGCCATTATGAGGATGCGAAAGAATGGATTGAATCATTAACTGAAGAAATAGAATTTAAAGAATATAATTTAGATGTTCAAGAAATATTTAAAGTAAATGAATATAGAGGACTTAGCAAAGAGCTCTTAGAAGAATATGAAATATTCTATGCCAAAGAATTTATATTATCAAATGGAACAACTCATAATAGAATTGGATTTCCAATATATTTTTTAAATAAACTAATCGGAGTACAACTCAGAGCCACTAGAAGAAACGCAATACCTAAATGGATAAGTCAACCTAAAGGACTATCAGTAGGAAATGCATTATATAATTACGACAAAATTTGCACACAAGATATTGAATTTTTGATAATCGTAGAAGGTATAATGGATTGCCTTGCATTGATAGAAGAAGGTTATCCATGTGTTTGCACATTCGGCTCAAAAGTAACAGATAAACAAAAAGAATTTTTGGAGAACCTTGGAGTAGATATATATATTGCATATGATGGAGATACAGCTGGAAGAAAGGGAGCTTTAAAGTCTTTCGAAAAACTCCAATATACTTGCGATGTATATTTTATAGATATTCCAGATGGTCACGACCCATATACAATTGACAAAGAACTTTTCAGAGAACTCTTTGAGAACGCTAAGAAAATGAGGTAATTATGAAATTTAAAAAAGGTGATGAAGTAATAGTAGTTAAAAACAATGTTCTTGATAGTAGAAAAGTTTATGGTTGTACAGCAGAAATCATTGAATTAAATATAGGTGGAGAACAAGAATATCTTATAAAAGTTATTTCTGGTAAAATGCATCCTGGTTTTACATGGTGGGTTTCGAAAGAAGCAATAGAATTAATAAATTCTAGCCCAATCTCTAAAAAATTCAAAGAATTATTCGAATAGCTCCCGGAGAAATATATGATTATCATTTTAGTTGGAGCTAGTGGAAGTGGTAAATCAAGACTTATGAATTTTGCAATAAGAAAACTTGATTTCAACTTACCTCTATGGTACACAACTAGAGAACCCAGAGAAGACCAGAGCGATTCAGTGTATACCTTCCTGAGCCCGCTAGAGTTTTTAGAAAAACAAAAAGATCATACAATAGAAAATGTAAATGTGTTGTATGGTAGTTTATATGGAACAAGCTTTCCAGACTATAAGAACACTAACTACATCTCAATAATGGATGTTGAAGGTGCTTGGAAAGCTAAAAGAAAATATGGCAAATACATGAAGGCTATATTTATAGACTGTTCAGAAGAAGAAAGGGCTTATAGAATGCTAATGAGAGGAGATACTCAAGAACAAGTTTATTACAGACTTGCAGAAGACCGTAGTAAGTTTAGAGATGTTTTCCATCATACTGAATATAAGATTACTTCTGGAACACCTCAAGAAGACAATGGAGAATTTATAGATATTTTAAAGGATGTTTACAATGAATAAATTTAAAGTAGGCGACAGAGTTATATGTTTGCAAGAACAAGATAAAAATAAAAAAATAATTAATCAAATTGGCACAGTAATTCAATTAAACGGTACTACTAATGTAAGAATAGAATTTGATAATAATATAAATGGTCATTCTGGTAATGGAAATGCAAAAGGTAAACATGGCCATGTATGGAATGTAGAAGTTGGAAAAATAGACTTTGCAAACTTATCGCCAATCTTAGAAAAATTCTCCAAACTATTTTAGGAGAAACAATGAATAAAACATTTGTTCATACACACACACATTCATACTATTCTGAACTAGATGGTCTTGGGAGTATCCAAGATTATATCAACAAAGCGATTAAACTCGGAATGCCAGCACTAGCAATAACAGATCACGGTTCATCTAGTGGTGCTTATGAGTTGTTTAAACTTTGTAAAGGAACTCCAATCAAACCCATCTTGGGTACAGAATTTTATATAAAAACAGAATACGGGGTAGGACACCTCGTAGCACTTGCAATGAATAACACAGGTTGGTCTAACATATTAAAACTTCAAAGGTTTGCTTTCTCAGACCTCGGCTTCACAAGCCGTAAACCTTGTATTGATATGAAAAGACTAAAGCGGCACAATGAAGGTATAATAATAACTTCTGCGTGTGTAGCTAATCCGATTGGCTATCTCATAAAGAATGGTCAAGAAGAAGAAGCACTTGAAATGGCTGTAGAGTTTCAAGAAATTTTTGGAGACCGTTTCTATATTGAATTGCAGTCCTCATTAAGCGAACAGCAAACCATTGTGAATAATGGGTTGATTCAAATTGCCTATAAGATAGGTGCTGAGATGATACTCACCAATGATTGCCATTACGTTGAAAAGGAAGATGCATATGCTCACGAAGTTCTTCTAGCAATTCAAACAAAAAAGAAAATGACTGATGAAAATCGGTTCAGATTCGATTGTGACGATTATCATTTTAAAACTTATGATGAAATGTTAGACTACATCAAGTTTGACGAAGAGATCGCCCATAAAGCACTTCAGAATACCCTTGAGATTGCAGACCGTTGCAACGCAACAATTGAACAAGGCACTTATTTTCCATCTTATCACACCCTTCCAAAAGGTGAAGATGGTCAACCTACTTTACGTAGAATGGTAACTAAAAGCTATAAAGAGAGAATCCTAGGCGATGGCCTACACTCTAAAGAATTTAAAGATGACGTTGCCACCGAGTTAGACGTTATATGTAAAGAGGGATTCGCAGACTACTTTCTCATAGTACAAGATTATGTAAATTGGGCAAGGTCCAATGGAATACTCGTCGGAGATGGGAGAGGCTCAGGAGCGGGTTCTAAGACAGCCTTCACATTAGGAATAACCGAGGTAAACCCAGAGGAATATAATCTACTCTTTGAAAGATTCCTTTCTAATGGTCGTATCCCAGACTTCGACGTAGATTTCTCTGATAGAGAAAGGGTTATTGATTACCTAATTGAAACTTACGGGATTGAAAATGTAGCCCTAGTAGGGAACTATATTTATCTAACAACCAAAGCTGTAATACGAAAAGTGTTATCTGCATTTGGTTATCAAAGCTACTATATCACATCTCTAACAAAACCAATTGACGAATTAGGCGATACCTTAGATGATGCATATAGAAAATCAAAAGCCTTTAAAAAACATTGTATTAAAAATCCTGAAGAATACGAAGTTATAAAAAGACTTTATAATGTCATCAGTCATGTTGGTGTACATGCTGGTGGAGTATTGATATATCCAAACATCAGCGAACTAATTCCGGTAAGAACAGTTTCAGCAAACCGTAATCGACTCATAGCATATCTTGATAAGAAAATGCTTGAATGGCTTGGGCATGTGAAATTTGACTTGCTAGGATTGACGTCTTTAACTGTTAATGAAGATGCAGTTAAGTCAATTAAACTTGACATGGATGTAGATATTGATTTACACAAAATAAACTATAATGACCCTTTAGTTTATGAGATGTTATCTCAAGGTAATGCAAGTGGGGTTTTCCAGTTAGCTGGTCAATCCCATATGTTACTTGAGCAAAAACCTAAAAACTTTAAAGACCTTATAGCAATCAATGCATTGTTAAGACCAGGTGTAGGAGATTGGGACGAATACATTGCAAGACGCAATGGGAAAGCATATGACTTACACCCACTCCGTAAACCATACCTAGAAGAGACCTTTGGAATTATAGCATACCAAGAACAGTATGAAATGGACTGTAAAGTCTTTGCTGGGTGGTCTATAGCATATGCTGACAAACATGTACGTAAAAACAAAGATTTATGTGCTGACACAGAGCTTCAGAATAAATTTATCAGTGATAGTATCAGTAGAGGATTTAAAAAGCCGCTATTGACAAGGATTTGGTCTGAAATAGTACAAGCTGCAAGTGATGGTTATTCATTTAATAAAAGTCACGCTGTCTCATACGCTATCTTGAGTTTGCAATCAGCTTGGCTAAAATACCACTATCCCGCTCACTTCTATGCAAGTCTAATGACAAAACATGGAGACGACTCAGATAAGCTGGCTGATTTAATAGCTGAAGTTAAAAAACAAAAAATAAAAATAGCACCACCTGATATAAATAATTCTACTGAAAAATTTGTTGCTAAAGGCGATACAATATATTTTAGAATTACATCTATAGAACAAGTAGGTGATGCTGCAATTAAATCAATTCTTTTGCATAGGCCAATCAAAGACCTTAGAAGTCTTATTGAGAATACTCAAAGAACTGATTTGAAAACTAATGTAATAATGAATCTTATTAAGGCTGGTTGTTTTGATTATATTGATTCCAATAGATTTAATCTCATTAATTCTGCAGAAGAAATCTTAGAAATACCTAAGACTGATTTTCCAGAATATAGTGATATTCATAAAGCTGACTTCGAAAAAGAAAGCCTTGGAATGTATTTAACAAAACACCCTTTAGAAAAGTTTCATTATAAATCGTTTGACAAATTTGAAGAACGAGAAACAGTAATACTTGCTGGAGAAGTTACTGAACTTTCTGAAAGAAAAGATAAGAACGGTAACACTATGGCATTTATAACATTAACATCTCAATATGGTAGTGTTAAAGGCTTAGTATTTTCAAGTACATGGTCCGATAAAATGCGTGAAGTATTTTCTGTTAATCAATTCGTTGCAGTCAAAGGAGTCAAATCAGGTACTAGCCTAATAATTAATAAAGTTAAGAAACTTGAATTGGAGTAATGAAATGACAGAATCTGAATTTTTTAAAATAAAAAAAATGTTCTACAAAGAGTATTGTGGAGATATTGTTGAATATTTTAGTTATAATCTTGAGCGTATAAGAAAAGTCAAAGGAATAAAAGAATATTCATTTAATAATAATTTTCTTATTAAAATTGATTCAATATATTCCTGGGAAACGGTAGGCACATATTATTGTCTTCCTGTTGGTATTACTTTAAATCCAGGAGACATTCTTGAGATGTATGATGGCTCAGTTTTAATATTTAAAAACAAACTAAAACAATCTCGCCTTATCTCTTGTGGATTGACATTTGGCAATAAAAGATTACGTTATCATAAATATGTAGGAGATATTTATAAAATAAATGGAAATCATATATATGTGATGAACCCAATTAAACAAAAGTTTATTGACTTATTCGGTGATTAAATGAAATGTAAAAACTGTGGAAAAGACCTACCACCATTTGCATTAAGTTGCAAAGAATGCTCTGAGGGATTGTGTGACATATGTCACGTAACTCTCAAAGGCATTTGCGAAGAATGCAAAGATGAAAAAAATAATATTCCAGAAGTCTGGAGAAGGTCTTGGCTAACTCTTTTTGAAGTTTGCCCATATGCTTGTTATAAAACTGCGATAGAGGGCGTAGACTCAGAAGGAAATATATGGTCTCATGTAGGAAACGTATTACATGATGTATTTGAATTAGCATCTTTATATAAAATCGACAGAGAATTTAGTGTACTTTACACAGAGTTTACTGTAAGGTTTATGAAGTATCTTGAAACTGAAGAAGGTACTAAACATAAAGAAGCAGCTCAACAACTTGTTAAGGGTAATATAATTACAAAAATGTATGATAGAGCTACTGCAAGTATTGAGACATATCTTGAATACGAAAAGACCGCACCAGACCCTATTGAAACTGAGATAAAACTATTCTTAGATATAGATGGTTGTCAAAAAATCTCTGGAACAATAGATAGAATTAATCCACTTGAAGACAATGAAGTTGAATTAGTAGATTATAAATCTGGCAAATGTTATTATGGAAAGAAACTTAAAGACGATCTACAAGTACCAATTTATATAATGGCTTACCGACAGAAATATGGGAAACTACCAAAAAGGTTTACTTTCATCTTTACTGAAGATGGTAAAAAGAGAACCTTCGAAAGGGTTGATGATGATAAGTATATATGTACTGTTGTAAAACGTGAATATGTAATTAGTCTCCAAGAGACAGCTCGAAAAATTAAAAGAATATTCGCAAGAGTTTACCAAGGTAACTGGAGTATACCTTCAAAAATCAATTCTTATTATTGTGCTAATTTCTGTGATGTAGCAAAGGCTGGTCATTGTGCTGGTGCTGAAGATCAAGAATGGATAAACCTAAGAGGTAATTTAAAAAGATGAAATATATAACAGTATATGATATAGAAGGTATCCCTAAATCTGAAATAGGATATACAAAAGAATTATATAGTTATACTGAGATGGTTAATTATAAGGATTATGATATGAGTCAATTAGACATCGATACAGACGTCCAAGAAAGAGACCATCCAGCTGGCTGGGTAGTTCAAAAAAGAGAAGATGGAAAATGGATTTTCGTTCCTGTATTTGAATTTGAAAAATGGGAATATAAAGAGGATTCAAAATGCTGCGGTAACTGTGCGGTATGTACATGTAAGGAGCATTAAATGAAAAGAGATGCATTAATTGATATAGTAAACGAACAAATTGAAATGTTCGATGATATGTATGAGAAGGCAAAAGAATCTGGAGTAATATCTAGTGAACTTTGGTGGATAACATATTTAACAGAACAACTCAGACAATTTAGAGATACTATGTTAGTTAACAAAATGTTTGAAAAGGATAAAGAAAATGTTTAATATTTATGTACTTTCTCTAATACTGAATATATTATTTACAGTATATATATCTACGAAAGGAACGGCAAAGGAAATAACTTTATTGAGATTGCTTCTTTTAGCTGTTATTCCTGTAGTGAATAATATAATGACAATAATATATGCGATAGTAATAGTCACAGTATTGGTTATGGAAGACTAGCCGAGAGGCGGAGGGATACTATCAAATATGTAACAGGTGGCTACGAAGGGCCACAGGATTATATGAAGTTAGCCTTTATTGGAGACCTTCATATAGGTCATATAAGCTTCAACCAAAATGTTCTACAAATGATGTTTGATGAAATCGACTCAGACAGAGAACACTATCGAATTTTACTAATGGGTGATTTGCTGGAGTGTGCAACAAAAAGCTCAATTGGTGCTGGTATAATTGAAACCAATTTAACCGTAGATGCCCAAATAGAGCGAGCAATAGAATTGTTCAGACCATATAGAGATTTAATCGATGGTATTGTAGAAGGTAATCATGAAGCTAGAATTTATAAAATGACTGGTATTGATGTTACAAAGCTCATTGCACAGGCCTTAGATGTTCCTTATTTAAGATATACTGGAGTTGTGAAATATACTCTAGGAAGAATTAGATATACAGTGAATATGTGGCATGGATCAGGTGGAGCTGGCACAATAGGAAACTCATTTAATAAATGTATCAAGATGGCTGAAAAAACTGTATCAGATGTATATGCAATGGGGCACACTCACAAATTAGGATGTACATCAAGACAATTCACAATCCCTAAAACTGTACAAGTTGAAGAAATAACGCAACACTTTATATTAACTGGTTCAGCTTTAGACTACGATGAAACATATCCAGATGGAATGAACCTTCAAAGAGTATCTCCTGGTTTCCCAGTAGCAACCTTTAAAGGAAGTCGTAGAGAAATTTCGGTAGCCTTGAAGATTTATAATGGCAACCACTAATAAAGACTTAAAATTTCAAACCCCTAATAAGCCTAGACAGAAACTTCTATTCTCTGTGGTGATTCCACCATCTAGTAATAATGCATTCTATAATGGTAGAAGAGGTATTAAATCTCATGCTAAATTATGGATGGCTAGATGTAAAGCTCATGTGTTAAAGATAATAGAAGAATCTGGATGGCAACACGAAAACGAACAAGTCTGGTTTTATGTAGACTTAATATATTATTTTCCCTGACCGTAGATACCGAGATAGCCATAACACATTTAAAATATTCTTTGATGGCTTACAAGGTACTTTCGTTGAAAATGATTATTATATACTACCAAGGGTTCAAGGCTGCTTTTTAGATAGAGAAAACCCTAGAGTAGAGGTCTTAGTGAAAGCTCAGACGGAGGCACAACGTGAAAAGTTTAGGGAAGGTTTTAAGTAAGACACTTGGAAGTGTCGGAACTTTACTAGATTCTATCAATATATTTGATAAGGATTTAGAGTTTAAATTAGAATTTAGCTTGAAGAACAAGCGGAGAAATGAATGTCAATACAACAAGCAAAGCAATACAGAGCACAAATCAAAGTAAACTATTCGGATGATGCTGGTACATCATTAGAGAGAACCTTTACAATATCAGAAGCACAATCTTATCAAGAGTTTATGAAACTTATTTCAGATGCTTATGAGTTGATTAGATTTACATTTGGCCAAGATGAATTTGATAAACTTGAGAAAAAGGCTAGAGAACCAGAGCAAGCTCAAGAAGAAGATACTCCTAGTGATCCCGTAGAAGAAACGGAGAAGGAAAATGACTAATAAAGAGTTAGGTAAAATAAAAGAAGTATTCATGGAAAATTATCCAGAAGTATTTAATGTTACAATTGAGAGAAATGTAACAGTAGTTGTACTTAAGAATGGTTTTAGTGGAACTGCAATGAGAAAACCTGGTGACATCAATAAGCCTTATAAGGCTATGAAACTTGCATTAGCTAGAGCGTATGAAGATACTGCTCTTTCAGAATTGTAAAATAGTATGACTTATTTAATAATATTTAGCTTGATGATGGGAATGTTTTTAACAGCATTCCTATGGTCTTGTCTAAGAGATGGATACTTATTTAATATAATTGCATGTACAAAATGCAGAGAAGAAGAATTAATTATAGCAGCTGTTGGTCATGAAAGATTTAAAGTAATGACAACTCAAATAGATCATGTCTATCAACTTAAAACTAACAACTTATATAATTATATTTGCTTCAGAAAAATATATAAACAAATGGTGATTAAGTGAAAATAGTAGCAATACAACCCATGGGCCCTCACCTAATCTGCATCATGGATACTGGAGAAGGAATCTCCAAAAATGATATAGAAGGTGAAGTCCGTAAAGGGGTAGAAGTAAAACTAATAGATGGTAAGTACAAGGTCACAGGAGCAGCCCCAGAAGAATGTGCTGCATGACCTAATAAATAATTCGCTAGGTTAGCGAGGAGAATTTAATGTTATTTCCAAAAAAAGATATAATGATTGTTATAGATGAGCTTGAAATTGGAACTGAATATAACGGATACAAATTAATTGAAGTTAGTGAATGGGTTCAAGATTATAAATATCAATATAAAACAATTATATTTGAAAAAAATGGCAAATATTACTCTATAGTAGAAGGAAGAAGTGGCTCTCCATTTACAGATTGGAATTACGATTCTGAATATTGGGATGAGGAAGTTGATTGTGATAGAGTAAAACAAGTAGAAATTACCAAAAAGGTATGGAGAAAAATTTAATGTTTAAAAAAATTATTGATAACAAATCATTAACACTTATAATTCTTGGAATTGTAGCAGTTGCTTCATTATTCTTAGAATTACAAGAAGTTATTTTCTTAGTTGCTGGTGGTCTATTAACCTTCATCAATCCTGATAGAAATGACTAAATAAAGCCCTCTGAGGAGTTCTAAGGCTTAGTAATAGAGTAGTATTAGTTGAGTACAGAACTCTTCACAGAGCTCAGAAGGCTTGGACAGGCATACCGAAAAAGGGTTTGTAGTAGAGTAATCAAACCAGAAACCCCGAGAAACACACTAAAAGTAACGGGCTCTCTCGACAACATAAATGAGAGTGTGCGCAATGCTTAAGGAGAACTGTTAGGATTACACGCCGTTAACATTATTGGGAAAGTAAAGCTTCTCGCAAAGAAAAAGAAGGCCTCTAAAGACCTTCCTTAAAGTGCTTCGCACTTTCAACTTCGCTTCGCTTGTTGAGTTGCTTTCTCAAAAAATGTTATTCTTCTCCCCCCTCACCCCTCTGAGCAAATTTAAAATTACCATTTATATTTATTTTTCTTAACTCTTAAAACAACATCACAAGAAACTTTAAAAGCTTTTGCTATCATATTACAACTAAGATTAGAATCTTCAATTGCAAATTTTATTTTATCATGAATAGACTTATCAATAGTATATCTATTAATTAATGTCTCTGTTGATAATTTTTTAGAATTTCCACCTTTGATTTTATTATATCCATTATTTGGATTTGTTGTATTATAAAGTTCAATATAATAATATTCTAATTTATTTAATTCTTCTTTAGAATATGCAATATCAAATTCTTCATCAATTTCAAAATTATCAATACCATATTTTTTAATAGAATTTTTAAGATGATTATTATGAGAAAATTTTAATAAATTATTTCCATATCTGTTTTTAAAAGAAGAGACGGTTTGACCAAAATAAATTTTATTATTAAGTTTATTTCTAATTTTATAAATTATACCATACATATAAATACCTTGAGCTTGCTCATATAACTATTTTATTAAATAGACACAGCTTGCGCTATTTGAGGAAAAATTGTTTATTTTATATTTTGATTATATCATATATTTTTGCATTTGTCAAATTTACATAGTAAAAGTGGTACTAATACTTAGTATTAAGACCAGGTCATAATAGGAGGTCATATGATTTATTTAATGATAATATTTTTAACATGGTATGTACTGAGAGAATTATCAGAACTCAGAGACCGTATCATAGCCCTTGAATATAAATCTAGGAGATAACAATGAATAAAGTATTATGTAAGAGAGCAGAACAACTTTTTAAATATACAAACGATAAAGAACCAAATATTTATGTAACAACTAATGTATGGTCTTTAAACACATTAAAAAAATTCTTTAGAACAAGCAGATATAAGTTTGTTAAAGAAGGAACTTTGTATGGAGAAGACTGTTGGTTATTTATAAATAATGAATCATCAATCCTCAGAAAGTTCTCAGAACTCTTGGAGGTTTAGCATGTTAGAAATGAAATTAGCAGGAGATATACTAAGAGAAACAAAAAGAAAAACACCAACATTATTTATAAAAAAAGAACACTATTTTGAAGCTATCTCTAGCTATATGAGAGATTATAATTATATAGAAAAATATGATGAAGAAAATGAAATATATATCTATAGACTTAGAGGATACAACAAAATATCTGCGAAATTCTATGAGATGTTAAATAAATCATTGGAGGTGTAAAATGATTTTAGAATTAATAATAAGTGCACTAGGCTTTCTCAAGACCTGGAAGACAGGTAATAAATGGACATATGCACCACTAATAGGAATAATAAGTCAAATCTTTTGGGTTATAATAATCATTCGAGATGCTCAATGGGGATTATTGCCGGGCTGTGTGATGTATACATTTCTTTATAATCGAAACTTTATTAAATGGAGAAAGGATGCAACTCATGAAAACCATAATAGAAACTAAGCTAGACCAACTAGTCATAGTCAAAGAACACAGAGCAAACCTTCAAGGGGTTGCAGTAGTTAAATATGGAAAATATTATTTAGTTATAATTAACGAGTATGTCGGAAGACTCCCAGGGGTTCGCTGGGTTCATGAAAGTAATATAGAGGTGATATAATGAAAGTATTAGAAAACAATCACAACAAACCAAAGAAAATTAAATGTTGGTTTTGTGATAGTCTTTTAGAATATGAAAATAAAGATATAGAAGATTATGAAACTTATGAATATGATTATGAAGGCCATTGTTTTACAGTAATAAAACAAAAAATAACTTGTCCATGCTGTAATGCAGCAATATTAATATAGAGGTGATATAATGGTTGGCATTGTTCTAATATACCTAATTATAATATATATGTTAATATATTTACTTTATGAAAATATTGATTAAAATAAAAGAGCTGGACTAAACCAGCTCTAAGAAACAACAGCAATTATTATTGTGACAGCTATAGTAATCAATGTGATTATACTAGTAGCCATGGTAGCTATTGCAAACCTATCCTTACCTCTAAGGATATTCATTATAGTTTTAATATCGGACTTTATCTCACCTAGGTCAGTTCTATTGGCCTCGATATTACTAGTATTCTTTACAACCTTTTCCATAATTTCTCCCTTTGATTTCTCAACCTCAAGCTGAACAATTAGTTCAACTTCTTCTCTGGTAATTTTACATTCATCACCCATTATCACACCTCCTGGGCTATCTACGATTTTCCATTTCGAGTTCGTCAATAATTTTTCTATAATTATATTTCTCTTGATCATAGTTTAAGAATCTTAAACCAGTTAATTGAGCAAGTATCTCAAGTCTTCTATCAGTACCTTGCTTTCTCATTAGCTTACTTCCACTACTATAAGGGCCTAATTGTTTTAGTATGTGGTGTAAACTAGAATCAATATCAGTACCATAGTAACTGTCATAGTCAGCAGCCAACTCAACAGGAACTTTAATAAAAGGACTTAATCTTCCAATAAAACTTTTAACATCTAATGAAAGGTCTTGATAAGGTAAATTAGGATTATAAATCTTAACTCCATCTGCATCACCAGGAACTGTTACCCAATCCTTAGCAAAATCTCCAGCATCTCGCTTACGATCAAACGAGATTCTTTCATCACCTAAATTAGATTGGTCAAGGGCCTGAAGACCTTTAATAAATGGTCTATACTTCTCAGGATGCTTAGTAACCATTTCCATTTGTAATGGAATATTTTTCTTAGCCCATGTCCAAAATGGAACAGCCCTTCTGAGGACTTCCTTTTCAAACACAGTAGCATTCTTATAATCAAATAAGAATTTATTTGTCATCTCAGCAGCCAAGTTAGGATTCATACCACTTTCTATGTGATGTACGAAATTTAACATCTTATCTAAATTCTCAATATAGCTACCAACTTGTGTACCAGCTTTATAAGGTAAAAAATTAGTAGCATTACTTGGGTCAAACTTTGCCCATTTACTATTGGTCTTTTTACTAGATTCCATGAGTTGTCTTAACTCAAAACCAAATTGACCAGTATCAATGACTTCTAGTTGTTTGGCAACTTGTATTAATTCTTCTGCATCAAATCCACCTATAATTTCATTAGAAACGCCAGACATTATATTAGCAATTCTTTTACGTTCCTTAAACGAAAATGCTTTAGTGCCAATATCTAAGTAAGAATTAAATGAATTACCCATAGCATTACGAGCATGGAATGAAGGATTAACAACTGTTACATTCAACTTCCACAAGTGTAAGAATTTATCATAAACATCAAGAACCTTTTGGATTCCATCAGATTTTTGATACGCTGATAATTGATTAAAATGATCAAGAACTTCTTGCTTCATAGCTCTTGTGTTGAATAATCTTTTACCATATTCGTCAGTAGCACTATAAACTTTATTTATATTACCACGAACCTCGGCATAAAGATCATCAGGCTTTATGAGTACATCTGCTAAATATTCATTTTGAAAATGATTAATAATTTCAGTAGTAGTAATAGGACCTTTTGTTTTAACACCTTTAGCTGCATCTATTCCTCTGAGGTCTTTAGCAAGTCTAATTAAATCTTCTCTAGGAATAACAACTGATTCAGTACCTTTAAGGCCTCGCTTAGGTGTGTAGGGTTCAGAAACTAATTCAGCAATTTTCTTTGAGTTCTTAGAATCAAATACATAATTCTCATGTCTTATAGCACGCTCAGTAAGAGCTTTAACTAAATCGTTTTCAAATAAATCTCTAGGGACTTCAACAGGTTGACCATTTTTAAATAAGTCATCAAATGTTGGAGCTTTACCAAATTGTTCTAAATGATTATCCCAAGCGTTGTGAAAGTCTTTAATAGAACCTTTCCAATTACGAGATAATTTATTAGCAATGAATGGTCTGCCATCAGAACCAACTAAGGCATCTTCTGACAACTCAACAAATTCATTAAATAACTTTTGATGTTTCTCTTTAACTATATGAGGAAAATAAGCAGCAATTTTATTAGACTCTTCCATGGTTTGGAATACATTAAGTTCTTCTCTAAGTTTTAATACAGTATCTATCAACTCAGAATCTCCATCTAATAATTTATTTTGCTTAAGCATAGTATCTGGAATCTCAGTCCAATTAACAAATTGATCATATGCCATACCTAACTGACTCTTAGCATAATCATCTACCTTGCCATCTCTAAAAGCTTTTCTAAGTTCATCTGCTTTACTTTTAGCAGCATCTATATTTCTAACATTCTCAAACTCTTTGAGTTGTTCATCAATTTTAGAAATTTCATTTTTAATATTATCACTTTGCATCCAATAACCTTCTTTAGTCTTTTGAGCATTAGATTCAATAGCTTCGGAAATTTCATCCATTTTACCAATCTCAATATCAGTACGTTCAAGTAGTGCATCATAGAAATCTTTTCTATCAACGCTCTGAATAATACCAGTTTTCTGAGCTTCTAATATTTGATCATCTATAAACTCTTTCTCAATCCTTGTGAGGTCTTTGAGGCGTTTATCTGGAAAATATTTTTTCATCACAGAACGTTTATAGTTTCTAATCTGCTTTTTATCAATACCATCTAGTTGATTAACAACTGATTCAAAATCCAACTTAAGATACTTATCAAGATTGTCAATTTGCTCAGTAGTCAAATCATAAGATTTTGCTTTAAGTTTTTGTGCATCTAAAATAGATTCAGCATATTTACGTTGCTTAGCATTTCTAACTTTAGTATTTTTAATAGACGCAATATTCTCTTCTGGGGTTTGTTTGAATAAATCAGACAACAAGTCATTCTTGACAAAATTTGCTTTAAATTCTTTACCAGCATTTTTATTAACCTTAGAAACTTCTTCGGCAATTTTCTTAGCTCTATTAAATTTTTTACTTTGTAATATTTGAGCTGAATCAGAAATGTTTTCCATATCTATATCAAACTTAGAAGTATTATCTATCATCTGGTCAAACAATCTTGCCATACGCTCTGTTTCTGGACTAACTTTAATATCAAATCCTTTACCACTTCCTAAATTAAATTGGTCTATAAGTTTATCGACATCATCATTAGTTGCAAGTAAAGCATCTATATCTGCATCAGTTAAAACATTATCTCTACGAATCCAATCGGGAGTAGAAGCATCTCCATAGACTTTCTTTAAATCAGAACCATCTATAAATGAATCAGAGAATAACTCAGTCTCAGTAGCTTTTGTAGAATCTAAATCTATATCTTCCCAAGGGTCAAATGCCTCATCAAATTGAGCCTGTTTAAAATCACCATAATAATCAGTTCTAAGAATATTATCTATCTCACTATCAGTCAAAGTAGAATATAATTCATTAGCATCCAACTTAGCTTTATTAACAATACCTTGGTCATAGAGTCTTTTATTTCTAGTACCAAGTTCTTTAGCAAGTTCTTGAAGTTCTAACAATTCATCATCTGTAATAGCACCACTAGCAAGTCTACCTTCTAGGTCTACTCTTCTGGTTTTTAAATCAGCATAATTAGAACCTTTAGCAAACTTCTGTTTTCTACTTCTAGCTAATGCATCAGACTTATCTATATTCTTAATATACAATGGAAGTCTTTCATCTTCATTTAACATTAACTCATCGATTCTTCTAAACTTATCTGCTTGAGCTTTACGAGTTGCATCAGCTAACTCTTTACCAGTTAAATCTTGGAAACCCTTTACGGCTTCATCAAATTCTAATTCAGCAATTGCTCTAGATTCATTATAACCTTCACGTAATGTTTTAGAAAAATCAAAGAACTCATCAGCAGTACCATTAGCATAAATATCTAAAGCTTTATTCATATCTTCTAAAGATACCTTATTAGCTAAAGGCATCATTTCGAAATCAGTTTTAAGCATAGGTGTTTTTTCAATAACATCCAATAACTTTTCTCTAGTCATATCTATAGAATGCTTATTGCCTAAAAACTTATTAACTGACTTTGAGCTAGTAGCATATCCACGCTTATTATTAATCTTAGAGAAATCATTCATACGACTATCTAAGAAATCATCTAAGGAATAAGTAGTATTATCAGCACCACGAATAAAATCACCAGCTTTTCTAAAACCATATGGCAACTCAACAAATTTAGATTTACCAGTTTCTTCAATAATTCTACTTGTCTTAATTTTATTTCTATAATCAATAATATGTTTACCAACTATTTGATTAACTGGTTCATTATTAATATCAAATAAAGCTTGTTTTATATTAGTTTGATTAGCTACAAATGTAGCTCTAAGTTCCTTGAACTTATTTAATTCATTAGTTACTTTAGCACCTTCTAGCTTAGAAATAACACGAGTAAGGTTATCAGCATCTTTTTCAAGAACTTTTCTATTGGCTATCATTGTATCATAATCATTAATAATTTTATCAAGCTCACTCAACTCATCAGCATATCTCTGAATAAGCTTACGACCATTCTCATTATCAACTAAACCAGTTGTAACTAACTTCTTACCCCATAACTCTTGGTCATCAAGAATTTCTAAAACTCTTAATTTATTATCTGGAGATAGACCATCAGCAATCTTTGCCATTTTTCTTTTAGCTGAAACAATATTTTTTGCAAGCTTAACAGAATGTCGATTTCTTAAATCGTTGGCTAATAGTGTATTTGCAACTTGGTCTATATCATATCTTGCTAAAGTCTTTAAAGCATTCTTAGTATCTAACTTTTTAAATATACCAGTATTCTTAATAAGATTAGGAATAGAATTTGCATATGGTGCAATAGTCTTATCGCCAATCATTCTTAATGTTTTTTCATCAACTAGTAATTTCTTATTTTTACCAATACCAATCATAAGGTCTTGTCCAGTATTCTTTTGAATACCAGCAAACTTATTTATACGTTTGATAAAATCATCTACATTTTTAGTAGTAACAGATTCACCAGCTTCAAATAATATCTTTTGAGCTGCTTCTCTAGATAAACCTTTACCAATATTTTGAGCAGCCTTCTGAGTAATCTCTTCGGCAACTTCTTGACCAAACTTTTTAACTAATTCTTTTGATACCTTCGCACCAATCTTAGCACCTTTACCAGTACCTTTGATAACTGCTCCAGTACCACCAGTAACATAAGTCAATGGATCAAGTGCAACGTCTCCAGCAAATCCAATAACACCTCTAGCAACTTTGCCAACTTTGGATTCTGGATTCCATCCCCATTCAGATAAAACACTTGTAGTTGTAGCTTCACCTTCTTCATAGCCTTTACCAAATGGATTAGCAGCTCGCAAACCCTTAATAAGGCCAGTCATAGATGCAATACCACCTTTACCAATATCTAAAGGATTAAAAGAAATTGGAGTAAGACTTGTTCCAGCTCTTTGTCTTTCTCTAATAGCACCAACAGAAGCATATTGTCCAACTTGAAGTACATCAAAAATTCTATCAAGAGTTGAACGCTTATAATCTCCGTGCTGGCTCATCCAATTATCATAATAAGATTGTGTCTTATTAAAATTTTCACTATAATTTGGTTGAGAATAATTAGCTTCAAATTCCTGTTTATAATTAGGAATAGAGCCGAACCCAGGAGAGGGCTCAGCTTTAACACTTTCACGCTTCTTCTCATATGCACTTTGATTAAAAATATCTATTCCATAAGCCATTATATTTCCTCCGATTAATTACCAGTAAAATAATCAAATACTCCTTTAAGTTTTTCATAAGCTTGACGTTGTTTAGTTACATCATTATTATAACCCATACCATCAAGCAATATATCTACTTCGTCTTTTCTTTTATTTAATAATTCTTGAGCACGCTCATCAGTCAATTCATTAAAAGTCTCTTCGTTATATTCACCCCAGCCAAATGCTGAACCAAGCATACCCCACATTTCCTTAGCTCTTGCTTTAGACTCTGCATCGACACCTTCCATAACATCTTGTATAATTGATTCTTTAGTTTCAAATTGACCAAACTCTTCTATAAAGTTAGCTTCATAATTTAAACCGATTTGGAACTCAAGCATATCCTTATCTTTTTTTGATGCATAATCCATTATACGCTTTTGTCTTCCTTCATCTAATTGTGCTAATTGTTTTGTTCTTTCAAAGTCCATATTAGCAACAGATAATTGTTGTAAATAATTTAAATTTTGCATCTTAAATCCATATGCTTGTTGTAGTCCAAGTATTTCCATTGCATGACTATTACTTATATTTAATCTTTCTAATGCAGCAGCATTATTAACTAAATCTCTATCAACAGCCCACTGATTTTGTTGTGCTGCTAAAGCAAATGCATTTCTAAAATCAACATCTGTTTTCTCTAAAACATTTATAAAATTAACATCTATTTCTTTAAGTCTTTGTTCAAACTCCCTTGTTTGTTGATCAACTTGGAACTCTTGCCCAGCTTCTCTTTCAGAAGTACCATACCTTTGGGCACTTTCTTGAAGTTGTCTTTGGAAGTCTTGCAAGTCTTCTCTATCTTCAATTGCAAATTGTCTATTTAATAATAACTCTTGCCCTCTAGCGGTAGCTTCAACATCAGCTTGTTGTCTAGCAATTCCAGCAGAAGTAATTTGTTGTTGGGCTGCATTTTTAATTGCATTAATTCTATCTTGAATATTAGAAAGCCTAACTGTTCTATCTTGCTCATTCTTAAACCTTAGTCCCATACCCTCACGAGAAATACCTTGGGCTAATGCTTCGGCTTGTTGAGAACTAGCGATACCTCTACGCTGAGAACTAACTTTAGCTAATTGCTGTGCATCAAACTCACCTTCATTTATAGATTCAACTGTATTTAGGAATAATTGTTCAGCTTCTCTTTTAGCTGCATCTTCACCAGATAATGCAACATCTCGCTCAGCTTCTATATTTGATATTGCCCTACCCTCAGCCAACCTATTTGCATCTGTAAGTTTTGATATATATGCGTCAATTGCAGATAATAATTCATTTTTAAAATCATAATTTGATTCTGGTTCGGTAGCCATTCCTGTAGTATCGGAAGGACCAGAGCCAGATGAACTTGTTTTTTTAATAGACTTATCATTACTCAAAACATCAGTTATTGGCTGAACATCTTCAGAAACTGATTGACCACCACTTGAGGTCATAGGAGTTCTGCCATCAGATTGTGTTACTGGCTTTGTGTTGAGTTTAGCATCAATAACACTTTGTAATAGAGATTGAGCCTGAGAATCGCCTTTAAAATTTGTTTCCATAACTTTTTTTATAGTTTCGGGATCAGCCTTTTCAGCTTGTAATTTTAAAGCATCATAATTTGTAGCCATCTAATTCACCTCTATTCGTACTTATTGGCTAGTACACAAAAATCCTTCCCATTCCATGTAGGGCCTACATCTACATGACATCTTTGAAGATAATAAATACCTTTACTATTTTTTTTATAATAGAATTTAACATTTGTAAATCCAGCTCTTTTAAAGATTCCGACTAAGGCCATCTTTGGGAAATTTGTAAAGTCTGCTTTAAAGTCTGCCGCAAGCCCTTTGAGATGATAGCTATTAGAACTACCACCACAGGCCTTGTTAAATTTATATGTTCTATATCCACTAGTAATCATCATAGGGCCAAGTATCTCCCTAGTAAACTGTAATCCATCTAATAACTTTGGATTAGGCAACATAACAGCATTGCCATCAAGTTTATTAATAAACTCTAATAAATTAAAGTTTTTTCGGAGCATTACATCTCCAACAACATTAATTTTCATTATGCCACCTCACTAAGCTTTAAGGTCTCCGAAGAGGTCCCATGTGTTTGCAGCAACCTTTTTGAGGGTTACTTTACCATATTGTCCATCTATTTTTGTATAACCGTTTTTAGAATTTAATGTAACACCAGTAAGCCCTACAATGGTTATATCAAATGTTCCAATGTTCATTATTTCTATCTCAGAACCAATTGGAAGATTAACAGTGCTATCTGCAAATATTGATACTGTTTCATTTGAGGTGTTATTCATTCTTATATATTTACCAACAAAATTAGAAAGTTGTAGGTATAAACTTCCAGTATAAGTAAGTATATTATCGACTTTTTTTGGTCTAATTAGTTTATAGGTTGTACCATTTTTGTGAATTAAATTATAACAATCTTCTTCTAATATACAAACCTTTTCTCCATTATCATAATATGTCAAAGGTTGTCCATCAATAGAAAGACCAATTGATGTTGGAGCTTCGTGACCATCACCTAATATAACAAAAAAACCATCTTGAACCCCTGTGACAAAACCTCCTATAATACCTATATTGACTTCATAATCATTTCCAGATCTAAAAGCAGCAACAGGTTGTAAAGCTTGACTAGTTAATCTATCACCTTCAACTTGTGAATAACCACTATTTATATCAACATATCTTTTGTTTGCAACTTCATAGTCAGCATTTGGAGTTGGTACTATAGGTCGTTCTGTAAATGTTTTAACGCCATCTACAGATTGGTCGCCAGTAAGTGTAACACTATTTATATTTACATTTAATATAGCATCGTCTACATATTTCTTTGTTGCCGCCTGGTAATCTAATACTGGCGTCGGAATTACTATTGTACCACTGAATGTAATATCATTAGAAAATGAATTAGTACCAGTAAACACATTATTGCCATCTTTAGTGACAATATTAGAAACATCTGGATAAGGATTAAATACAGATATAATCTCATTAACCTTATCACGAGTTGCTTGGTTGTTTGAATTAAATTCAGATTCACTCATAATAGCTCCTTGTTGGAAGTTTGGATATGGGTGAGTTAAATTTGTAATATTTGTACTTGGCATTATTTTCGCCTCCCTCTAAGTATATAATCTCCACTCATCTCATGTAAAACAAGTGGCTGGTCGATACTATTATTTGAAACAGTAAATGATAAAAATCGACCTCTGCGTCCTATTTGAGTTGGAAGGGAAACTGATATATCCTTATCTAATAGTCTATCACCAAATACAGCCCTTCCCCAAACTGCAATTTTATCGGCTATAGTTATAAGATTACCAACATCTATATAATCTATTTCAAAATTAACATCAACATTACTAATATAATTTTTGAATGTACTAACAACAAGGAATATTTCTCTAAAGTGCTTGAAGTAAGTTGCATTACCAAAGTCATCTCTAAGAGAAGTCCAATAAGAGTTTATTGCATTGTTTTCAATGTCATTGGTAAAATTAATTTTTATAACATCTCTATAAGCATCTACATGACCATGCTCTCTGAATTTATAAAAACCAGTAGCACCTTTTAGTGTAAATTTTAACTCATCATTATAACTTAGCATTGATGCTACATTAACATCATAAACTGTCCACGCTTGCTCAACATAATTATAAATTAGTGTTTTATCATTTATGCTTAATAAATATTCGTTATTTGAGAATGTAGCAAAACATTCTTCTATTTGTTCATAAGTGAACCCCAATGGTTCTTTAAATAAATCAACATCCTTGCTGAGAACTTTTGTTGTAAAATACCTCACATCAGTCAATGGAGTAATCATATAATATACAATACCATCAGAACCTACAAAGACCATATAGTTATGCATCCTGGCGACACATTTACTATTTATGATTCCAGCATGAGTTTGTATACTCTTAACTCTAAATAAATCATCTCCAGAATCAGGAATATTAGTATTACCATAAATAGCATATATACTATTTTCCCTACCTATTACCATTGTGTTCATAAACTCATATAAACAAGTTACTTTTTCACCATTTGGAGGTGCTTGTAATGGCAATGCAACAGGCCAATAAAACCCATTATCTAAATCTGAGATGTATACATTATTTGGATCAGAATCAACTCCACTTACATATAGACGACCTTCTTTGAGGGCTATTATGGTTGGTCCATCTGGAATTAGATTTGTACCAAGTTCAGTGGAGTCTAGCTCTAATTGACAAGGTTCATACCATCTTTCTTTTGGATTAACGCTATCATCATTTACCCAAATACCAATAGTAGCTGGAGATGGGGCTGGTGTAAATCCAGCTGGTGGATTAACCATTTTTCTAACAGTCAAAAGCCCATCCATAACCCATATAGCTTCACCATTAACAAAGAAATATTGGTCTTTATATCCTACTCCCATAGTTACATTAGGTATGTTATAAATTTTTATATCAACACAAAATCTATCTTTATCTGCATATACAGTATTCCATTGTCTTGTACCTTGTCTATAATATCTATCAATAAATGTTATATCATGAAATGTAGCAATAAAGTCTTCATCCTTATATACACCAGTTCTCTTACCAACTCGTAAGTCACTCAAGAATGACATATTTAACAGGTCTCTGGCTTGATTTAATTTTAATTCAGTTTTATTATTTAATCCACCAGAAAAGTCACTATACGTGAAAGGAACATGTTCGTCTATTGGTGGAGTATTTCTTTGTAAATGTATCATATGTCACCTCCTAACCAGTAACTCCACAGCCATCATCTGTAGAATCAAATTCATCCCTTTCATCTGTATAATTATATCTACCATCTTTTGTGGTGTCATAAGGTATACCTTGATAATAAGTATCCTTGATTTGCTCATTTATAACAGTTTCTGTAATTTCATTACCTTCAGTATCTTTAATAATGATTTGACCAGAAGCTATTTCTCCTTTCAATGTAGAAAGCTTAACTTCAAATTCATTGTTTGCTATTCTAGATTCATACAACCTTTCGTCCATTTCAAGGGCTCTGAATTGTGCATATATACTAAGCATCTCATGATAATAATCTGGTAACAACTCAGGAATATCACTATCAGAGTCTAAATAATTCATAGTTCTTAATATTGGTATTTCTTGCTTGATTCTATCAATACCTTGATTAATAGCAATATTAAGCAGTTGAATTGTATATTGAGTATGTGCTGGGTCTCTAAGTCTAATCCCCGCCATTACTATTATGTCTAGTCTTGTCAATCTTTTTCACCTCCGATAAAATTTCATATAATAATAATACCTTAGTGATTTCCAATATTTGTGCATCAGTAATTGCATTATCTAGCAATTTCTCAACAGCAGCTTTACTTAATCTTTTCATTTAACTATCCTCCTATGACTTAGCTTTATAACCACCGCTATGGCTAAAGATGTCTGGGTCTCTAGTAAAACCAGCTTTTTTAACATTAAATTCTTTAGTATTATCATCTACTATTGTAACTAAGTGCATTCTGCAATATCCATTCTCAGTACCTAATAAAGCACTACCAATATTAGAACCATTAGTAGAAGCACCAAAAGTTGCACCAGTTGTATCTGTATCATCAAAAGCAAAAGCTAAAGTAGCATCTGCGGTCTCAGTAGTCTTAGCAGTTAAAGTAATAACAGCAGAAGCTGAATTAACCTTAAATATATCTGTGATAGCTTCAACAGCATTTAATGCAGCAACAACTTTAGTGGCAACATCATCAACAGTATCAGCATCTAATATAGCAACTACTGTATCCAATGGAGAACCAGTAAGGTTTGCAGAGGTAATTGTAATAGTAATATTACCATCAGCAGTAGGTGCACCAGTAACTGTTATTGTTTCTGTTTGCATTGAGCCAGTTATAGCTTCTTTTACAAAGTACTCTGCTGGTCTTCCGCAAAGAACACATTTATCCATTTATTTCACCTCATTATTTTTATTGTAATCTAAAATCATTTTCATTTTTTTAAACCAATCTTTAAGCCTAAAATCTGATTTCATTGAGTTGCACATCTTACAACAACTCACAGTATTTTCGTTTGTATATCCTTCGTCACTATCTATTCTATCCAAGGTATTTACCATTATATAGTGTGCAAATTCTCTATTTGGAGAATTGGTAAATGGAGTATCTGGTTCACAACCACAGTATTTACAATTACCTAAAAGTTTTTCTTTAAACTCTTCATAGGTTAATGTAAACTCATAGCCTCTACGTTTAGCATTTTGCTGATAAATATAATATTTCTTTTTAATTTGTGTTTCACCAGAAATATCAAGGTCTGATCGAGGTTTTTTAACAATCTCAATACCAGCTTCTTCTAAAACTTTTCTAACCTTTTCTCTACTAATCCTGAGCTCTTTTGAGATAGCTCTAAGTGACATATTTTCTTCTGTGTACATTTTTACAATATTCATATCTTTTCACCTCATGTAGAATAAAAAAATGAGAAGGGAATTAACTCCCTTCCCTAATTATATTATATCACATTTAATGAATATTGTCAACCATTACGTGGTTCTCGGAATACCTAAGCTCCAGTACTTCCAACCACACCGCGCCAATCTGAAACTCCGTATGAATAACGCATATATCCCCTGTACTTTGCAACAAAGTTATCAAATTCTTCCATAGCTTTAAACTCAGGAGCAACTCTCCAGAAGAAGTTCATTTCGTGCATATCAGCTTGTAAGAACCAGTAAGCATCTGTAGCAGAATTACCAGTAGAAGCTGAACCTAAGTAGTCCATTACAACTATTTCTAAAGCGCCTTTTACAATGTTAATATCGTTATTAGCAGAACCAGGAATTAATTGAGATTGAAGAATAACTCTAGCAGTATATTCTAATGCTGGTGGAATGATTAATTTCTTAGGTCTCATAACGATTAAGTTACCAGCTTCACCAACAGTCTCTCTAAACTTGATCATAGCTAATCTTAAGTTTGCTTCAGTTAAAGCGCCAGTAGCTAAGTTGTCGCCAGTACCAACTGAATCTAAAAGTGGATGGTCAGCAGCACATAAAGCTTTACCATCATAAATAGCAGAAGCGCCAGTACCGCCAGCATCCTCAGTAAACGCATTTACTAATACTGTGATAGCATCTTTTTCTACTTTAGCTCTACCAGCTCTAGCTAAGTCAGCTGGCATTTTGTCCATTTGATTGTACATCTCATCGTCATATAACTCTCTAGTTACCATAAAACCAGAAGTAAATGCAGTATGAGTGTAAGCTCTCTCTAAACCAGGAGAAATCTTTTGGTATGCAACAGTGTCATATTCATCAGCACGAGCTGTCCAATCTTTGAATGCACCTAAGCCATACTCTCTTTCTACTGCTCTATTAGAAGTCTTTACATTAAAAACTTTTGAAAATTGTTCTTCGATCTCATTGTAGTTGTTATAAAATATACGAGCGAATCTAGGCTCTAACAACTTGGCAAATGGAGTCGATTCGTGGGTATTACCCGCAACTGGTACTACAGGAATTGTAGCCATTTAGTTTCACCTCTCTAATTATCGTCCAAGTTTCTCTTTCCACTCAGCATAAATCTTAGGGTCTTCTCCGGTCTTTCTACAATAATCAAGTTCTTCTGGCGTTAAACCATAAGTACCATCATCAATGTTTATATCACCAGAACCATTACCAGAGATTATGCTTGAAGTGTCAACGCCACTTTGTGACATCTCAGCCAAGACTTTCTGTCTTATCTTAGCTTCTAGGTCTGCAGCGTTATCGTTGTTATTTAATAAGCCTCTTGCAATGAAATCAAAATCTATATTGGTTGGCTTCATACCATTCTCAAGCATTTGAGCTGCTTTTCTTAGTACCGCCACCTCATCAAATGATTCACCATATTTGTTTCTAAGTTGATCCATCTTCATGTCTAAGAACATCTTAGTTACCTCTGCCTCATTACTCTTTTCCGGATTAGAGTTGAGTGTGGAATCAACTTGTTGATTAACTTTAGTAGACTCTAAGGCTTTTTTCTCGTCTGCCAAAGCTTGAGTTTTTTTAGTGTAGTCAGACTGTCTCATATAACCGCTTAATAATTCATCAACAGTTACCTTAGTACCATCTGGAAGTTCCACTAAATTCGATTGTTCACTATCAACTTGTGAGTTCGCTTTATTAACTTCTTGTGTCATTTAATTGTCCTCCATGCGAGTCCCATTTATTATGAGTTGTTCGCTATAATATCCGCTAAGTCCGGGAAGACTTGCAACAGTTGTGCAATCTCTTCGTCACTTAGAGTTTCTATCTCTTGAAGAATCTCATCAGGAATCTTCTTATCTTCTTCTATTATACCATAAATTTCGTCATCTGTCAAGCCTTGAGAGTTTCTGCCACGATCATAGCCACTTTTCACTAGCTCAGACTCTTTTTTAGACTGTTTCATAGACTCATGTTCTTTGTTGAGAACTTCAACTTGTTGTGTAAGAGCTTCAACCATTTGCATCATTTGTTCTAATTGTTGCTCCATAGCTTCAGCTTCTTGTTGAAGTTGTCCTTCAGCTCTTTGCTGCATTCTTTGAAGAACTTGTTGTTTATTATTAATAGGAACAAACTCCATAATAGCTTCTCTATCTACCATTGGTAAACCATCTTCAGCAACAGTTTGACCTAATCTAATCATCAAGTCTAACATAGCATTTCTATTAACTGGCATTGTTGAGCCAGCTGTAATAGTAATATCAAAGTCTGCTGTAAGGTCTTGAGGAGTAATTTCGCCCATTGTAACTTTACCATTAATATCAGATATTCTAACTATTCTATCATCTTTCCAGAATTGTTGCATTCTTGAATACCACATAGTAGCAAGCTTTGCGAGAGACCTCTCCATAATTCTTACCTTTAATCTTATTCTAGCTTGACCAGCTTCTTGAAGTGCCATAATTGCTTGAGCTGCAACTACTGAATCACCAGCTTGTCCTCTAGTTGAATTATGAATACCAGCGATACTTTCAATATCGTTTTTCATCTCATCAACTTTTACTTGAATATAATTAGGCATAGTTGGTATTGTCATTCTTGTAACTTCTGTACCAGGATTCTTTCTAATGACTAAACCATGTTCATTAGTCAAAGAGTTTCTAGGAATACCAGCATTTCTCTCAACTAACCAAGGAGCATTTGCAGTAAGCTTAGCATTATCAATAATAGCATTGTTCAATTCATTCAAAGAGAATTGAGGGCTTAGTAATTGTTCTACATCACCATTTCCCCAGAATTGGAAAGGAACATCATAATCCTTAAACATCACAAATGGAAAATATCCATCCTTATAAGGGTTATGTCTATCTTTTAAAACAATACCTTGATTAGGAGCTACTGTAATAACTCTACCTCTAGGATATTTCTTTTGCTTAACTTCTTTACCATTCTTATCCATTACATTCATCTCAGTATAATCTCTACACCAACATTCAAGTATTAGTATTTGGTTATTTACTGGAGCTGTAACTTTTTGAGCTACAAGATCATCATATTGAATACCAGCACCACTCAAATACTCTGCCTTATCTGGGAATAATTTCTTAATAACATTTACTGGTTTATAAGTAGCATAGATAAGATATTCTGCATCCTCTATAGTAGTTGCCATAGGGTCTGGGAAGAAGTTCATTGGATTAACCAATATTGGGTCAACTTGACCTTTCTTATCTTTCTTATTATTCCAAGGTAAATATACTATTGCAGTACCAGTAACTAAGCATGTAGTTAATAGTTTAGGTAGCATTAATCCCATTTGAGCCCTGTCCCATTCATAGTCAAGAGCTGTTTGAACCTTATCAGCTTTGTCTTTACCATCTGGCTGTCTAGCCAATGCTTGGAATTTTGGGTTATTATCAGTCATGATAGGTCTAATAGTTTCAAGAGTAGCATGTATATAATTTGAGATGTGGTTACTTGCATAATCAGGCTTAGTAACTTTTGTGTCACCATTATAAGCATCTATACAAGCTTTCTCAAGATTTGTTCTACTTTGTCTATTAGCCTTAGCTTCAACAAACTTCATTGTAACCCAACTAGCAATCGTCATTTCTTGCATATCATTTGGTTGTTTATTATCAGACATTTAATTACCTCCGATTATCTTGATATTTCTTTTGTGTAGTCTTCATTTGATGATTCAACATTTTTCTCTGGTACGAAGGTCTCGTCCAGTCCTTGCAATGCCATTTGAAGTGCTATGGCTAGGGCCATAACTCTATCATCATGACAACCTAGTTGGGCATTTGTTGAACCATTTGGTTCTATAATATAACTCATCAGTTCATTAATAAGTTCTTTATCATACATTTTTATATGAACATCTCGAATAAACTCTGCTAATTTATTAATCATAAGAGGTTTAGATTTAGTATCTGTTCTCCAACCTATAGATTTAGTTCTTCGATCTGCTATTTGATCATATTTAGTTTCATAGAATATATTCCAATATTCAAGCTTCTTAATCTTATTTAGAGTTGTAAAACCATGGTTGTTCTTCTCAACCCCTAGGAAAGCTTCTTTATAATATCTGGCAAGCTTAACTAATTCAACACCATAAAGGTCTGGGTCGATATGTCCGTGCCATACTGCAACAATCTCAAAGTGTTGATTAATTACATAAGCACAACTATAATCACCAGTAGCTAAACCTTCAGCAACATCAGCACCAATGTAATAACTATCATATCTATTTGGTTTTTCCCAAATCTCAACATAACCGCTTTCATCTTCTCTAAATGTTGATTTACCAAATTTAGAATCTATATAGCCCCTTGTGCCATTCTTTACAATAGACATATATCGTCTCAATGAAGGAATATTAAACTTAGGTCTACCAGAACTTAGAAAGGCTTCTCTGTCATTTATTGGATATTCTTGTTTGAATATATCAACATCACCAAAGCACTTATTAGCTATTGCCCATCTTCTCCAGTTAAGTTGTTCAAGAGTAAGATTATAATCATTCATTAAACGATATTCTTCCGTATGAACAGTATCACCTTTATAATCATTATAACACATATTTATCTCTTCTTCAAGTTTATCCTTTTCGGCTTGGCTCTTAAACTTTCTAGTACAAGTTGGATCAAAAGACCAAGGTAAGAAAATAGGAATAAAATCACAATCTCTACCTTCTTGAGCAAGCAACCATTGTTCATGATAATATCCACCAATACCATTTGCAGTAGATTCAATAACTACCATTGTATTCATAAAGTCTGGAACAGTCTGTATCAAGGCAGCCACAGTCTTCTCAGGATTTGGGAAGAATGCCGCCTCAGAAATATGAACATTATGGTTTGTACCAGAACGTCCAGCTTCTTTTACATTTGCTGTACCTATTGAGAACTTACTTCTAAGGCCTGGATCAGCACCTTTAGCAACAGCATCTTTATCTGGGTTCTCAAATATTAAAGCTTTCTCATTAGATTTTGATTTGAGCGGTTTTAATAATTGTGGCAACTCATCATAATACAGTTTACTCATATTAAATAAGTTGGTTGATGCATCACCCTCATGAGCTATTATATAAGTATTCTTTAACTTATTAACAGCTGTATCGTGAAACATCATTGCTTCTGTCCAAGTACTGATACCTTGCTGACGACTCTTTAGAAATATGAATCTTGGTGTTATACTATCTCTCATACACTCAAGGTACTTTGTGTAAGCTAACCTCTGAGCTTTATTAAACATAAAGGGAATAAGATTAGCTTGCTTGTCTTTAATTTTTAAGAAGTTTTCTATATACCATTTTTTATCATATATTATTCTCCACTTAAGCACCTCTTCTCTTGAGAGGCCTTTAGGAGGGATAAGGTATAACGTTTTCTTATCCCATTTATATTTATAAGCCATCCTAAACCTCCGCAGACTCTTGAGGGATTTCTCCGTATTCTACGAGATCATCTCCAAAGATTGCCATTAATTCTTTTATTTTAGTAAAAGATAAAGATAATAACCATCCACCATTATTCACCTCCATTATGCACCTTGAACAACTACATTTAGAGTTTCAGTAGTTAATGTTTTTCCAGCTGTATCACATTTTGCATATATTTGAAATGTATCTCCATTAGCAATATCTAACACACCAGTTATAGATACATTCTCAGTTTTTGATTGAGCTGTAAATCCATGTGGTGTTTCTGTTTCTAACAATGGCGAACCATTTTTATATAATACATATATTACATCTACTGGAGCAGTAGCGTCGATAGAGATATCACTAGTCCCATCAAACCTTACCGCACCATCCTCACCATTGTATGTCATGCTTCCATCTGCGTTAGATGTAAACATATTAGAAAGTCCTCCATCTACAAATGTTCCAGGAATTGCATAATACGTATCAGCTAATGTCATTGTCAAAGCTGATTGTGCTGATAATGATACAAATCCCAAATCTTTCAATCTATCAAATTGTTTACCTGTGTAATTACTATTATAAGCCATTTTCTCGCCTCCTACTCATCTATTGTCACCCCTTCTTTTAATACCCAAAGCTCTTCACCATCTACTAAGAATGGTTCATACTCTCCAGAACCTTCTGAAGTTTCTACCATAAATTGTTCATTTATATCTACATATCTACGTGCTTTGTGGTCACATTCACCTGTTAACGGTTCTTCAAAGAATAGTATAGTTTGCTTGTCCTCTGATACATATAATTGATTTCCTACGATATTATCAAGGTCGTCAAACGAGATAACTTTAGGACTACCGTCAGCGTTATATAAAATGTTGTTAGTATCATATTTAACTTCACCATTATACTGTTGAGTCTTAATAATAGAGTTACCAGATTCAAATACACCATTTGTAGGTTCTGTAGTACCTTCAAATACTTTTGTATCATATTGCTTTGTTCCAGCAGTAATAGTTGCACCTGTTGCATAAAATTCAAAAGAAACTCTGCCATCTACTGTTGTAGTGAAAGTATCTGTCATAGTCGAATCAGAAGTAAATGTCATACTTCCTATTTGTGTGTTTGACTCATCTAATATGAGTACGAAACCCTCTGTTACGCCGACTAAAGTTGTCATGGACGATTTAATTGTATACTGAGTACTAGGTTTAAGCTGTACCAAACCACTTTGATACCTAGAAAAAGAGTCCGCATCTTTTTCAAAAACAGTAACCTTATTTATTTCTGTTTCTATACTTTGGTCTGTCCCACTTTCTGGTGTGTAATCTAATACGTTAAATGCTACCACTCCATCAACAACCCTAGCATTCTTCTTAATCTCACCAACGCTATCAGCTATAGGATGCTCACCATTAATGTCATAGGTGTATAAGTAACCACTTTTACTAGCTGACATTAGAGTGCCTTGTGGTACTGGTTGAGTTTTAGCTTGGTCGTACCAATGTGTGCCATTTCCCGCTATCGTACCGCCATACAAATCAAACCAACTAACCTCAGACGTATTAGGTACTGTAGGTACTGCTGGGCTTAAAAACTGCTCGCCTAGTATTTGGTCGTTATTATCGTTAGGGTTCTTTAGAGCTATAACACCTGTGTCGTCACGGTCTTCTATGACTAAATCTCTTCTTACACCATCTTTGATTGTATAAGCGCTATATACATCAAAATCACAAGCGTCTGCACTACCGTTTCTATTCAGAAGCCACGTGGTTATTACGTTAGCGTTATTAAATATATAACCGGAGAAATCAGATACTAGATTTTCATCTACATAAAAACCGTTTTTATTTATTTTAAATACATGCCTTAATAAGTCAGGTGTTCCGTCGTTTACCGTTATGCTACCAAACCCAGCAATCCATGTGGTTAAATTGTGACCAAAGTAAAACCTTGCGTCTATGCCTAACGAACCCATTCTTCCGCCAGTAGATTTAAACCTTCCGTCTACAACCAACGTATCGTATTCGTCTAGTATTTGATTAGTATCCAAATATGTCGCACCATCACCAACTAAAGTTCTACCAGGTACTGCTTGTCTGTCTGCTTTACATACTATGTCTGTTTCTGGGGTTGTAGCAGATAATAATCCACATTTTCTCAGAGCCCCTAGAAGCCCGCTTTTCCACTTGGCTAGTGAAAACGAGAATTTACTTCTTTTTAAATTATATTTCATTTCTTTTGTACCTCCGGCCTATGCCATTGGTCCATACCATTTACCATTATGAGCTATATAAGTGTTAAATTCAGAACTATCTACAACTACACAAATATCTCCATTCATTCTTGGTTCTGGTGATGCTGGGTTTGTTGATTGTCCGTCATCAAAATCTGCTGTTAATGCAGTTTGGTGTGTCATATCAAAAATACCTTTAGCCATTATTCATCATCCTCCGAATCTTCATCGTTTTCATCATCAACCTCTTCATAGTCTACATCAATCGCTTCATTACCTATTAGGTCTGCGAGTTGCTGTTCAAAGGTTTTTACTGTAACTTCCTTTTTGACTTCTTGCTTAGGTTTATGTCCAGCCCTATCAAGCAAGTCCTTGGCAGCCTGTAGAGCAACCCCATCAATGGGGCTTTCAAGAAGGTCAACCATTTTTTGCAGAGCTGCATCGGTTGAGGCATGTATCCTTGCTCTAACCATATTTGCTTGCTCTTTTTTAAATGCCTCCATGTATTGTTGTACTGCTGGATCATTAAACCACTTTCTAACAGTGGTACTAGTTACTCCGAGCAAAGCTGCTATTTCCGATTTGGATTGAGTTCCAGTTAGGTATAACTGAACGGCCCTCCCAATCCGAGGATTTTTCTCTAACAATACATCTATATAATCTGGAACTTCCTTTGCGATTTTAAGAGCAGTTTCCTTAACTTCTTCTTCGCTAGGCTTTTCCTCAATTTTCTTTTTAATTTCTTTTTTGTTCATATCCTAATTCTTTTCTAAGGGCCTCTACTTCATCTTTAATGTCGTCTACTTCTTCTGCTAATGCTAAAGCTAATCTCTCAAGAAAATCTTCGTGTAACATATTCTCTTCTCTAGCTTGTGCAATTAGGTCACAAATTCTTTCATACATTTTCATTCATTCCTCCATTAGTCTGTAATTATCATTTATTAATCTGCCACTTCTTTGTCATATATATCTGGGAAGTCCAGGTCAGCATCTTCTAGCTCTGAGCTGTGAGTATATATACCAGTAGGTGGATTATAATTGTCTTCATCAAAAACTTGCTCATGGAAGTTTTTCAACTCCTCGAACTCATCAATCTCTTTTCCAGAACCCATAGTAGGAACTCTATAAATCTCTGCAAGCTCTTTGAGAACTTCGTCGTGTGTTATTATGTCTTCTTCAACTTCTTCTTCATCGTTTCTGTGTTTAAATGCATATACCTTATTATATACAAAATTCTTAATTCTAATTCTCAGCTCATAAGAATTATTATAAATATACAATAATAAAGCAATACTTATCAAAACCTTAATTAGCTCAAACATCCAAGTACCCCCGTAGTCCTTATATATTCTGAGATGAATCTAATCATTTCAACTAGCTTTTCATCACTTGACCAGCCTGTTCCATCATAGCCAGCTTCATAGATTAAACAATGAATAATCTCATGCTCTAATAATTCTAATCTATAACCATTTGTTAATTCTTCACCTTCATTGTTCTTTAATGGCACTACAATTAACTTGTTTGCACAATCACAATAAGCTGCTGCTCCATCCATTGAGTCACATACATCTTTAACATATTCTGGTTCAAGGATTGTGTATGGTTTGTGAACTATCAATATTTTTTTCATCTTTCTTCCTCGACCTTTGCGGTCTTTGTTCTAAGGTCTTACAACTCAAATAATTTATATATTCCGAGACCTCTAAGTTCTTATATTCCGAGTTCTCATATTCCGAAGATTATTTGTGTTGCAATTAATTGTTAATATAGTTTTAGTAATTAAATTAATTAGTTTTTAAATTAGTTCTTTGAACAATTCTTAAATAATTTTTATTTAATTATTAATTATTAATCGGTCTTGGCAGCGCCATTATACGATTACATCTTATTATAACACATTTCCGAGACCTTGTCAAGCCCTCTAAGTTTTTATAAAATTTTTAATTTTTTCTTGAGCTGTGAAACAATTCTCCGAAGGGTTTTCTTTGGGGTGGGGGTAAAATTTTTGAGATATTTTCTGAGAATTTTTCTATAAATTTTCTATATATTTTCTGAGGGATGGTCGGACGTATAGACGGATAATAATATTACAACGCCCTTAGAGAACCGGATATAAAGTACTCCCTTTCCGCTCCCCGGGGCCTCTGAAGGCCTACTGAAGGTTCTCTGCGTTCCCTTCATTAAACCCTCCGAGAACCCCTGAGCCCCTACTGGAGAATCTTCTGAGAGGTGTGAGAGGGTTGATCCCTGAGAGCCCTCAAGCAACCCTTTCAACCCCTCAGCAGTACCTCTCAGGCTATTTCATAGCCTTTCTCAAAGATTATTGCAGCTCATGCTTGGTTTTTGGAAGGTTTTGTAAAGGGTTTTATAGGTTGCTTCGCAACAGTGCTAAAGCACTAAAAGTATATTACATCTCAGTGATATTAACAGGTATTCCTAGTTTATTTTATATCAGTAAACTACCATGCAAGCATGGTGTTGTGTGATTAATTTATTAATTAAACTATTAAGACTAAGGAGGTCTATCATGAAAAAAGCTTTAATAATTATCACAGGTTTAGTAACATCTTATATTGTTGGCGATAAAGTCGGTAATAAAGTTTATAAAGAAACTTTAGATGAAGCTACTGCGATATTTTCAGCATCAGTTGTTGGTATTATAATTGGCATATTAATGAATTTAATTATTAAGGAGGAAAAATAAATGTTATTTAGAAATGATGGTTTAAACAAAATGGTTGTGTTGGCACAAACAATTAAGAAGTGTCACAACAAGCCCTCAGAAAAGACTGTAAATCAAATCGTTGAAGGTGTTGACAAAATGAAGCACAGCACAAGTAAACGTTATCTTGAGTCTGTATTAATTACTTGGTTAAGCATTGGCAACCCAGATATTGCATATAAGCTTTGTATGAAACTTGCTTATGAATATGCATTAACATTAAAAATGAATACAGCTAACGAACAATCAAACTTTGAGCAACTTGAAAGAGTTGTTCTTAGTTTATAATTAGACTAAGGAGGATATTATGAAAAAATTATTTATTACTATCGTAGCAATCGCACCATCAATCTTAGCTGTTGCAGCTAAAGTAACTGGCGTAGTTCTTGGAATTATTGCATTTGCAAGTGTTATATACTTTGCTTATGCATTATTAAAATCTAAGAAAAGATTACAACTACCACAACCTACAATGAAACCATCTCGTACTATTTTCATTAATGAAAAAAACATGAGATATGTTTCTATTGAAGACCCTGACAATTGGCAAGAAATCGTATCAAAAGAACACCTTGAGTTCTTAAATGATAACTTTATAGTACAACATGCTTAGGAGGTATGGATTATGTTGAAAAATTTATTAACAGTTTCGGAATTTGAATTAGCTGAAAAACATTATGTAAACCCTGGAGTAAGATTTATTGCTCATCAGATACATTTATGTCAAGAGGATATTGAAAACTTTCCTCAGACTTGTAATTTTGCTAAATGGAAACTACAACAGCTCAAAGAAGAACTAATAGGACTTCTTGAGTTGTTAGAAAGAAAGGAGAAATAAAATGTTATATTATCGTTTTGAAGTATATGATCCAAACGAAAATGCTTGGTATGGATTATTTTCAGTTTATTTGTTAAACGATGAAAATATGTATAAATTCTTGTATTCAGATTGTCAATCAAATTTTAAAAGAAAAATGGAAGTAGTAAACCCTCGGAGGTATCATGTGAATTACTCTAAGGAATGTCACTGTTACTTCACACCTAAAGGATTGGAAGAATTTAAGGATGATGTTAAATTCATGCTTAATTTATATGAGCAAGAAAACATTAAAACCAGAATGATCGCTTGCCCTCAGCAACAATTCAAAGTACCTTATGAAGACCAGTATCAGGTCGTACTAGCAGATGGAGAGGAGATATAAAATGAAAGGTTTATACAATGTAGAAATCGATAACTTTAACAAAGATGGTTCATTTGAACTATCAATTGGCCCTATCGAATCCCTTAGAGTAACTCTTGATGAGATTGCTCAGATGGCTTGCGATATGATGAATGCTCATCTAAAAACTGATCCAACTCAAGTATGGTTTAGTCATTCAATAATGACCCATACAGATTTACTAAAGAACTATAGGTTTGTACTTGCTAAAGTAATCAGTTCTCATGGAGCTGTCTATAAGCAAGAAAAACTAGTTGTTTGGGTTAAGAGAGAGTCGCCTCTTAATGAGGCGAGTGAAAAAGAGGCTATTCAGCCTATGAAGAAAGGAGAGTAAGATATGTCTTATATAGCACCTACTAACATTAATACTTTAAAAGAAGCTGGTATCGAAGTCGAGTTCGAAGCTCGCAAAGATACTCGCTCAGCTGAAAAAGTATATTTCGATAGAATTAAAGATAAACCAAAAATTAAACTTGGCTCAAAAAAATGTATCGAGATGGCTACTAAACCAGATGGCTGTCTTGATTGTCCAGAGTATGTTAAATGTATGTTAAATAAGGAGGTTTAACATGAAAAGTAAGATATTAATTATTACTATCAAAGTAACAACACTTGTATTATCGTTTATTGCTGGAGCAATAATTGGTCACACAGGCCAATCAATCATTAACAAATTAGAAGATTAAGGAGATTATTATGAAAACTTTGAACACTTACAATCAAATTATTAAGGATTTACAAAAGAACGCTCCCAAAGCTGAGAAAACTTCTCAGACCAGTGCACCTCGTAAAGCTGGTGTCGCTTCTGAAAAATCTCAAGCATATTATTTGAAAGTATGTAAGAGAAAAAATGTTGATCCTATTAAAAACTATGAGTTATTATCTCAGAATAACTTATCAGAAATTATCAAGAAAACTCAAGCCCTTGAAGATTTCTTCCCAGCTACTGATGGTCAAAAGGAAGCTGTCAAAGGCAGATATGTTAAATGCAGAATGGATGAACCAGATGATGAGTTCTTAGATAAATTAAGTGTAACTCAAGCATCTTCAATTATTCAGAAAATGGATGATTACTATGAAAAACATTTTGCTCATATCCCTTCAGAAAAGCAACTTGCTTTCATCTCAAAAATGATGATGTGTCCAGACATTGATTCATCTGAGTTGTACGAAGTTCCAGCTGAGATTCTTGATAAGAAAGATTCTCTTGAGAAAGAGATCACTCTTAACAACTCAGCAGTAAACCAGATTCTTAATCTTCAACAAGATTGTATCATGGAAAATGATACTAAGAGATTAAAGAAATTACAGAAGGCTCAGAAGGATGCTGAAGCTGTATTGAAATCTCTTCAAGATGATATGGTAGCAACTCAAAAAGAAATTGATGAGTATGCTGATAGTTTCTCACTTGATAAGCTTGTTAAACAACAATGTACAGAGTTTATCTCTAAAAACCAAGCTGTATTCTACAGATGGAATAAAGATAGAGCTTCTCAAGGTCAACGAGATTTAATTAATAAGCTTCTAGTAAGAAGTGGTAATCCTGAGCTTGATGAACTTAATCTAATGCAATTCACAGAAGAGCAAGCTTCTCAATATATATCTCAGTTACAAGCTGAAGGTATGCAAAAATTTGGTTCTGAAATTGAACCTGAGTATGAGGATATTGATAGAGATATTAATTTCCCTAAAACATTTGCTGATGCTCAAGATGCTTATCATGAAAACATCACAGATGTTGTCTACAAGCTTTGTGCAATTCTTGGTCAAAATGCAGATAACAATCCTATCTTTGCATCTGAGAATTTTGATTCAGAATTAATAGATTTAATTGGATTGGCACATGCATTCTCAACAAAAGAACATCTTATCGAATTGCTTGCTCCTGTAATGCAAGAAGAAGATGTTGTTAAAATCTTAGGATAATGATTTAAATATTAACCAGGTTGATCAGTTAATTCTGATCCCTGGTTTTTTAAAAACTGGGGAGAGGTATAATGGACGCTAAGGACTTTGTGGCAAACTATGAAGTAAAAACAAAAGGATATGGATCATCTATTTATGATGGACAAGATCCAAATGAAAATGGTTGGTATGATATAATGATTGTTAAAGTTGATAATACAATATATTGTTATTATCCATATTTTAAAAGTTTAAAAAGTTGGATGCCAAGAGGAATAAAATATGGAACTATAAGTGACATGATTTGTTTTTTAGAAGAATACTATGAAGTCCGTGAAAAAAATCAAAATAAAATATTAAGAAAGTTTATGAATATAATACAATTATAACCGGACTATAATAAAAAAGCTTATCAACTTATGAATTTAAAAATAAAAAGGTGGAATGGCAATGAAAATTTTTCATGAACTTGAAGATTTATATTCTAAGCTTGATAAAAAATATATCAATGGAAACTATAAAAAATCTATTGAAGATAAAATAAATGAACTCACCGAGACCTTAGATAAGCACTTAAATGAGGCTTTATTATGGATTGATATAGGTGTTATAATAGATGAAGCAAAGTGGGAGGGAGTGTTATTTATAAAACAAGCCTATCACTTTGAAAGAGACTCATGGTTAGAATGCTCAGTAGATAATAAATCTTTTGAGCTGATAAAGTTAAATGAAAAAAGCTTCTCATATACTACAGAGAGTTCTATTGAACAACTCAAAGATGCTTGTGAAGCTTTAACTATTATGTTAAGAAAAACAATCGTTCAATCTATTAAGGAGAGTGAGATTGATGATCAAATACGAGACCCCAAGTCTTGCACGAAAGCTAAACGTAATGCTAGGCGAGGAATTTAAAATAGAACGTAATGGTGTGATTGAAAAGAACACTAGTTATATGTTCAGTTCAACAGGCCTTAAAGTAAAACATAGAAAAAATTGTGAATGGTGGGACGCTTTCCCGCAAATAATCAGAGAACTCAATGAGGGCTCTGCAAGTATTATTAGACATTAGGAGGTCTATTATGCTAATTAAAAATTATGATGAACATAATAAAGAATTAACATTAGAACAAAAAATGGACATTTTAGAAAATTATGAAAAATTTTATGTAATTATGAATGAAAACTTAATTTATTTTTATCAAAAAATTAACAGAGATGAATGGATTTTTATTATAATTAAAGAATCTGGATCAAGTATTTCAACAGGATTAGAAGGTTATAATGAATTAAAAAGTACAATTGTAAATTGTCAATATGTAGCATCATCTATAGATTTAAAATTTAATTTTAATGTAAAATTAAATAAACAAAGATTTATTTTTTAGGAGGTCTAAATGATCACATTTGTACTATTTATATTAGGAATAACAATTGGAGTTGCTTTTACTCTAATTTACATTGCAACAATGTAATCCTTGAGGAGGGATATTATGAAAAGCCTATCAATAGTTGTACCAGACCTAGTCTGTATTAATAATTGTAAATTCTGTATTGCTCAAATGAAAGCAACTCAATATAAGAATATATTCAATACTTATAAATCCCAATATGTCAAGCGGATGCAATACGCCAGAGACAAAGGTATAGATACCTTAGTATTTACTGGCGATAGTGAACCGCAACAACATATGAGGTTCATTAATGATGTTATATATCTTAATGATCAGCTTAAAAACCCTTTCCAAAAGATTGAAATTCAAACTACCGGAGTCCTTTTAGACTTTGACAAATTAAAGATTCTAAAAGCTGCTGGTATTGACACGATCTCTTGGAGTATCAGTTCATTCAGATTTAAACAAAACTTTGATTATCAAGGTTCTCCTGAGAAGCTAAGATATGATATGACAAAGTTTGCATACAATGTTAAATCTCTTAACATGAACTTACGCATCTCAGTAAACTTAACAGATGCTTTCGATTCTTGGGATGTAAAAGATTTCTTTCATTATTTAAGAAATGCTTTATTAGCAGACCAAGTAACCCTTAGAAAGCTTTTCATCTCACAAGATGAAACACCTCAGAATACATGGATTAAACACCATAAAATGTCTGAAGAGAAATTTAATGAGTTTAAAGCTCATTTCTTTACAGAAGGCAAAACAATAGACGGTAAGTATCCGATAAGAATTATCGAAGACATGACCGTGTTCATTGATGAGAACTGTATGGGAGAGAAGCTTATTCTAAGACCAGACTGTCATCTCTACAGACTCTGGGACGAACCAGGAAGTTTGGTGTATTAATATGATCAAAATACTTAAGAAAGGTTCTGGAAGATACTACGGAAAACTTGATGAATTTGACTTTGAGGTGCTTTTCAAAAGCTACAACTCAAGAGAAATTATTAAAATTACTATAAGTAAAGTAATGGAAGACAAATTTGGAGGAGACCCTTTCAAACCTAGTAGAAGTAAAAGAGTAGCAACATTCTATAAAGAAGTAAATGGAAAAATAGAAATAGGAAGATTCACTAAAGAGTTTGAAGAACTACAAAATTACATCATAAGAATACATTTCATGAGGTATCAATTGTACTAGCCGGAGGTAGTTATAGAAATAATATATAAATTTAATGTGCATCATTTCGAGATGTTAATATGCATATTAGAGTTTTATGAGGTTATTAAACATCTTCATTAAGCTAAGGAGGCTTATCATGACTTACACTAAGAAACAATCTCGCTCAAGACGAGGAAGAAACAGAAGAAATGAAATTTATATTGGTGGTATCAACCTTGCGAAAACAAGAGAAATCAAAAAGCAACAAGCTGCTGCAACTCCTGAAGCTGTAAAGACTACGCTTAACAAAACTTCTCAAGTTAGCAAGACACAATAAAAAATAGATCATCAGCGAGCTGGCCCAGGTCTTACGGGGCTGGCTCAGAACTGTGAGCGTACACAAAGGAAAATGTTGAAAAATTCTAGGCAGTAGGCACAAGTACTTGCGGTCAGTGTTGTATGGATTTGATCACTATGCAGTTGGGTTCGACTCCCAACACGCTTTCCATTACATAACCCCTGAGCCCTGGGTAGAGTAATAAGGGCTTACATCCTTATACATAGTAAACTAGAGAAAGGATGTAATATGCTATTATATGACGGTCAAGATGGGCCATTAACAGTTAGAATTAATAATGGACTTTATTTTTCTAATGGTTTAAAAATTGAAGACTATCACGAACAAGATTGATGTGAGCATGTATATGCAGACTGGTCTAGTCTGGACGATACAGGTTTTGAAAACCTTATATTCAACACAATAGAATTTGAAAAAGTCGAAGGTATTGGATTTAGAATTAATGGTTATACGATTCATTGTTATGATGAGCAAAACGGTTATTATTCAAGTAATTTGAGTTTAACTATAAATTATCCAAATAAAGAAAATGTAGAAATTGATATTACAAAATGTAGCGAATATATAGATTATTAATACATATGCCTCGGGTAAGGGCTAATAAATGCTTACCCAATTTTACATATCATATTTCTGACAATATGTGGCCACTAGTAAGGTCTAATAATTATTAGATGTTGAGATTAACAGCAGACTGAAAAGAGTAACATGTGAGCGGTACTATCTTATTTATATAGATAGGTGCAAAATAATGATAACAAGACTTTCAAAGGCTTACTTAACTCTTCATGCTCGTCTAGCTCATCTGGTTAGAGCACTCGGCTTATATCCGAGAGGTACGGGGTTCAAGACCCTGGGCGAGTACCAATGATAGTCTGGACTTTTCCTAGTTTCCTTGAGACTATAAAGCATGTAAACAAAACTAGGGCGGCGTGAGATGTTAAGTTAATGGGAACAGTTGGGAGGAATTGGTTCAAGTCCAGTAGTGGGCTACGGCCCGCTTGGTGTAATTGGCGGCACACCTGACAATATAGGTTCGAATCCTATACATCTCACCAGTCAAATAACATCGGCTTTCAGCGGTGGTTGGCTAGAAATTAACCACAATTGATATGGCAAGAATAACGGTGAGTTAATCGTGTATGTCGACTACATGCTTACGGGGGTTCGAATCCTCCACTTGCCTACGTATATAGGTCTAGCATAAATGGAAATGCAGCGGTCTCCAAAACCGTGGTCTCTAGAACCAATCTGAGTTCGAGTCTCAGGGCCTGTGCCAGGAGCGCAGTTTAGGCAGCCTTTCTGTCATAATTAAAAAAGGTTGTTACATATTGCGGAGTAGCTAAAAAGTGTGGAGCACTGGCCTTTGAAGTCAGTTGTTGTGAGTTCAAATCTCACCTCCGTAGCCAATGTGCTAGGCTAGGCTTGATAGCCAATAGCCAGACCCTTTAGCAAGGTCAAAGTCATTTCTTTCCTCAAGTTTTCTTTATGACAATAACTTATAAGAAAATGCGAGCCAACAGATTATTGTATAACGACCCACTCCTTGCGCCTGAGCAAGCAAAGAAACTGCTCAACTCATAAGATTATTCGGAGGACTCATGAAGAAATGTAAATTTATAATCGGAGATATAGTTGAAATAAACTGTAAAAAAGGCGATTTTAAACCTGGAGATAAATTTGAAGTAGTAGGTTTTTGGACTAGTTACCTTAATAATGGTACAACGCAACACCCAACAGTAAAAAGATTAGAAAACCAAGATACTAATAAATATAATATATATGAAGAAAGATTTAATTTAGTTAAAGAAAATAAAATACTCAACAAATTTAGACAACTTTGTAATTAACATAAATATACCTCCTTTCGGCTCTCTGAGGACTTGGCTAGAAATTAAGTCCTCGATTACATATGGAGGTACACTATGAAATTTAAAAAAGGTGATAAGGTAATTGGAACTATTGAATGGTCTGATTCATATAATAGAACTGGAATAGTTATTGGATATATTAACAATTTTTTAGTTAAAATTAAATTTGATGATACAAATAAAATTGCAAGATATAGCGAGTATAAATTCGGTAATTACAATTCTATTATACAAACTTTCATAAAACTATTGGAGAACTAATATGGACCTAAAAATAGGAGATAGAGTAATTATAAAAGAACCTCATAATTTAGCTGGAGAATATGGTAAAATTATTGAAACTGGTGATAAAATTTATGGTATAAGATTTTATAATGCAATATGTGGACTTCATGATTGTAGTGGTAATTGTGAAGATAATCATGGATACTATGTATTAGAACAATATATTGAAAAATATATAAAAAGCAATGTTATAAAAGCTTTCCAAGAAATGCTTAATAAATAAATGAAAGGAGGAATCAATACATGAGTATTGGTATCTTAGGTGCTAATGACCGTGAGTCAGCACAAAAAATAGTAAAACAAGTATTGGTCGATATGAGTTATCGTAAAAACATTATGAAGGCCCAATATGACCAAATAGTAGCTCAAGGAGTCTACAAAAAAGTCAATAGTGTATTAGAGAACTTTATCGGAGTTCACGATTTAGAAATCGCTAGTTTACCGGGATGGTATAAGAACTTTGTATTGTCTCTAATCAACGACATTATTGACTCGATCCCAGAAGAACAAAAAGAACAGGTAGAGTCTGAATTTGAAACAATGGTAATTGATTCTAAAATCTCAGACACCTCAAAAAAGCTTATCGAGCTGTATCAACAATTAGAGCAAATGACACCTCAAGTATTTGAGAGTGGTAAAATGCCTAATGGTCAAAAGATTCTTAAATATTGTAAAAAGATTTATGAATTTGTTAATCCAGGTAACAAAGATCAATCGGCTTCAAGAGAATGGTATAAGACTTACGAGTCTAAGAAAACTGCAAAGGACTTCGGAGGACTTAAGTTAGTAATTACAAATTCTAGTGCAACTTTCTTATGTATGTCTAATGTATTTGAGAAGAAAGAATATACTTCTTGTCAAAACGTATCAACTCACAAACCCAATGATAATTATATTGGAGGGATTGCTTTAAACTTATTAGATGAATCTAGTTTAATAGCATATGTTACTAATGGAAATAAAGCTGTTCCAGAAGGTAGTGTAAATGCAATCACAGAAGAACATCAAGTAATGGTTACAAGAACACTTGTAAGGCTGTTACACGATGAGCATAGTAATAAATACTATATCGTACCAGACCGCGCTTATCCTCATTCAACATATACACCATCATTGGTGTTGACATTGAAGAAGATTTGCGAAGAACTAGATAATGTAGAAGTAGCAATCTTTGATGATTATACATCTGAACAAAAAACCTCAGATGAAAATTTTATAATTCCAACTGAAAGTATAATTTATATATCATATGATGATGCACCTGTAGGATTTAAACAACAGTTTATCTGGGATGATGAAGATGGAGAGGGTTACAATTCAACTCATTGTGGTTGCAGCAGAGAATCTTGTCACAATAAAACAGAATCTGGCAAATACAATTGCGATTATTGTCTAAAGTCTGGTAAATACTCAGTAGCTGTTTACCATGACAATATAACAGATGCAAAAGTATCTCAAGATGGTAAGAAATATAAAAGACATGCAAATGTCAAACCAGTGAAGTTAACTTGGAATAAAGCCAAGGAGGGACATAATGAGTAATTCAAAAGAGTTCTTAAAAGATACACTAATGGATTTACTCAATATAGAAAGCTTCTCAGGCAATGAACAACCAGTCATTGAATACTTGTTTCCAATATTATTAGAATTTGGATTTAAAGTAGAAATAGATGCAGCTTTTAATATTTACGCAGTCCGTGGAGATGGTCCATATGTTTTGCTTAATGCTCATATGGATTCTGTAGAGGGCTCGAAATGGTCTAAGAAAAGCTACACATACAATGACGTTTGTGAATGCTTCACTTGTAAAAAGTGTAGTAAAATAAAATCTTACAAACCTTATCCAAACTCATCATTTACTAGATACAACGTACAATGTGAGACTTATGGACTTGTAACTGCTACAAACTATGACGAAGACTGTCCATACTATGATGGTCCTGAGAAGAAATCTTCGGAAGAAGAGGAAGAACAAGAGGTATTCGAACTAAAATATGAAGAAAAAACGAAGAAAATTACAAGTAACAAAACAAGACCAATGGGTGGAGACGATAAGTGTGGAATTGCTATTGCTCTTGATATAGCACGAACCACAGAAATCCCTATGAAAATTCTCTTTACAACTGAAGAAGAAACTGGATGTAATGGTGCAACATTTGCTGCTAAAAACCATGCAGACTGGTTCGAAGATATACTCTATGGTCTAACAATAGATAGACGTGGAGGTAATCACATTTGCGTAACAACTGGCTCAGAAAGAAATGGAAGTAATTACTTTATTGCTGAGCTGGCAAAATGGGCTATTATCAGTGGTATCAATCCAAGCCTTGAGAAAGGTTCAATGAGTGATAACTTCACACTGAAATATCTTGTACAAAACTTCGTAAACGTTTCTGCGGGCTATTACGAGGCTCACAGAAATAGTGAATATATTAAATTCGACGAAGTTAAACGTATCAAAACTTGGTTGAAAAACTTTATTTTGAAAGGAGACTTTGAATGTTAGCATTATTTATAATTGCAATAATAACATTAATATGGATGATATTAGATGTATTCGGAGTATTCGATGACTAGAAAAGAGCCCTCAAATAAAGTTCACATAGACCGAGAAACCCTCAGAAAGCTTTATGTTGACGATGAGTTGACAACAACTCAAATAGCAAAAGAGCTTTCCATTTCACGAGTCACACTTCTAAGACTTATGAAACAACACAGAATATCTAAAAGGATTGATGAATTATGTTAAAAGTATATATTAAAATGTCAGACCTTGATAGATTTAACAACGACTTTGGAGTTGAGTTCACATACATTAAAGATGATGAATATAATATCGAGGTAGATGTAAAAGACTCAAAGCATCAATTCTACAGATGTGAAGGAAAATATTACATCAAAAAGAAAACATGTTAATCTTTTTATCTGATGAAATGATGACAAAGCGTGTACAAAAGCTTATCAAAATATACGATATGACACCTATAGCCCTTGGTATTGCCGAGGGCAAATTGTGGTCTATTAATAAAACAACATTTCACACTATCGGATTAAAGCGATGGGGTGGTAACAATGTATTTGGTATGATTTATAATCTACCAATTAATCAAATTAACATAAGAGCACTGGATGCTTATTATGGTTGCTCATTAAGTGTACTGTTAAAGAATCATATTCGTGATATGAATCACCGCAAACAAATCAATGTGATTCCAATTGACCCAATAGATTTACAACATTTAGCAGTTCATAAATACAACCTATTTGAGCCAGTTCAATGCTGGGCATGGATAGCTAATCTAGACTATCCAGCAATCTCAAAGAGGGTACAAAAAGACACCAATAGAATTTTACATGGTGCTAATGTACAAGCAATCAAAGAAGCTTTCCAGCTTTTATAAAAACTATATGGGGTGATCCCATTAACCTATTTTCCTAGGAGGAATAACATGAATTTAAGAGATTTAGCATTAGCAATCAAAATGTTAAAAGAAACAGTTGCAGATGCAACAGACGGTTTAGTAATTGGTGTTGACACTTTATCAGGTGGTCCTTACACTGGTGATCTTCCAGCAATCGGTACTGTATTAGTATCTAATGGAAATCATAAAGTTGTAGTAGACGCTATCGCTTACGATAGAGAACCAGATGATAAGTACGATCCTGAGAACAGACTAGTATTAGTTGAGTTCGATCCTGAGACTTTAGAAATCACAGGTAAAAGAACTAACGCTGGTTTCAACTCAATCAACAAATCTGAAGTTCTTGGTATGATCTTCGATTACGTTGTAAAACGTGAAGAAGAAATCT
>Ga0193960_1000046_pt1 | contig 50453 bp, 48 predicted proteins | sample FB_3_MG_FD_140338 | JGI IMG/M metagenome (GOLD analysis project Ga0193960, IMG submission 140338) | Microbial mat bacterial communities from the Broadkill River, Lewes, Delaware, United States - FB_3_MG | ecosystem: Environmental > Aquatic > Freshwater > River > Microbial mats | place: USA... | reverse complement strand
ATTTGAAATTTTCTGATTTTGTTACTATTGTAAATTAAAGTACGAAGATATCTTCTCAATATCCTCTTGTGAGTTGATTTCAATTTTGAAATAATTCTTTTCAGCCCTAACTTTTAGGTCATTGGCTGCAAGTTTAGATACTAATGTGTCTAGTGACTTGAAATCGTATTTTGTAGTTTTTTTAGATTCTTCTGTTTTTTGTTTATCTTTATTCTTTAAGTCTTTTACAAGCTTTTCTGTCTCTCTAACAGAAAGTTTCTGTCCTATAATTGAATCACACACCATTTTCTGTTCATTATCACTTAAACCAAGCATCACTTTTGCATGTCCTGCACTAATTTTGTTGCTTGCTAAAAATTGTTGTACATATGAGCATAATTGTAACAGTCTAAGTGTATTTGTTATAGCTGTTCTACTCTTAAATACTTTTTTTGATAGTTCTTCATGTGTAATATTGTGATCATTAATAAGTTGTGCATATGAATATGCAAGTTCAATTACATTTAAATCATCTCTTTGAATATTCTCAATTAATGCAAGTTCTCTCAATTTTTGTTCATCAACATCAACAATAATTGCATTAATTTCTGTTAAATCTGCAAGTTTATGGGCACGTAGTCTTCTTTCCCCTGCGATTAATGTATAAGAATTGTCATCATTTTCAATTACAGTAACAGGCTGAAGTAAACCATGAGCAAGAATTGAATCACTTAATTCTTTTAGTTTATCTTCATCAAAGATTTTTCTTGGTTGATTTGGATTAGCTTTAATTAAAGAGATATCTAATTTAATATTTCCTGATTTATTGCTATTACTATCCGTCGAACTTTCATATGCCGTTTCAACTTCACCTAATAATTCTCCTAATCCTCTACCTAATGCCATAAATCTTTCCTAATAATAAATTTTTACTTGTAATAAGACAAGTATAATTAGCCAGCTATTGCTTTGGCTAAATTTGTGTAAGCTTTTGTACCACTTGCGCTTGCATCATATAACATAATTGGTTTTCCAAAACTTGGACTCTCTGCAAGTTTAATATTTCTTGGAATCACTACATATGAACTTTCATCAACTTTAAATAGTTTATTTTCAAAATGCTGTGCTAAATCAGCAAAAACTTGCTTTGACAAGTTATTTTGAGAACTATACATAGTTGGCAAGAAACCTCTAATTTGTAAAGATTTATTTATTGTTTGCTTCACTAATTTAATAGTGTTTAATAACTGCGCTAAACCTTCTAATGCAAAGAACTCGCATTGAATTGGAATAAGTACAGAATTTGAAGCACTTAAAGTATTAATTGTAATTGGTCCAAGAGCAGGAGGAGAATCAATGATTATATAATCATAATCCTTCTTAATTGGGTCAATTTTTCTTTTTAATACTAATTCTCTTTCACTAGTGTTTTTATAAAACTCTTTTTCTATACCAACAAGCCCAATATTTGATGGGGCAACTTTTAAATTCTCTATTTCTGAATCTAATATAATCTCAGGTAACTCTTTTGTACCTAACATTACATGATAAATGTTATATTCATAAGTATCCCTATGAAAACCTAAAGAAGTTGTTGCATTTGCTTGAGGGTCTGCATCAATTAATAATACTCTTTTACCTTGTAAGGCTAAAGCAGCACTTAAATTTACAGCAGTAGTAGTTTTACCAACACCACCCTTTTGATTAGCTATTGAAATTATTTCTGTCATCTTAAACTAAATACCTTTTTACCATTTACTTCCACTGAACCATCGTCATTTAAATATGCATTTTCTAATGATACTTTTTGATTTTCAATGGTTGCTTGGAATTTTCGACTATTGTGAAATTCTATCTTAAAACACTTAAATATTTGCTTCCATGAAATTGTATTTTCTAATTTAGAAAAATACTCTTTTAAAATAATATTTGTGTCAATTTTAATATCTAATTTACCAAATTCTTCGCTTACATTTAAAAGATTAAGCCCTATTCCACAATAAACCAAGTCTTTTGTAGCATTTGTAATTGTTCCACCAATTTTTTTGTCGTCTATATAAAAATCATTTGGCCATTTTAACCATAAATCCGACCCATTTTCTTTTAAAACTTCTTTTAATAAAAAGGAAAAATATATAGAAGAACTCTGTAAAGGTAAATCTTTTGGAAGTAAATCTTTATTAAGTACAAAAGAAAAAAAGAGATTTCCTTTTGTTCCTGCCCAAGAATTTCCTCTACTTCCAATTCCAGCTGTCTGTAAATCAGTCACAATACATAAAGGCTCAGTATATTTATTCTCTAAAATATAACTTTTTAAGTATGTATGAGTTGAATCAACTTTATTTAATCTTATAATTTTCATAATTTGATTATACATAATTACTTTACAAGAATTTATTAAATATAATTTTTTAAAAAGGTACTTATGTTAGATCCAGTTTTACCCATAGCACTTTATTTACTTTTAGGGTATTTATTTAAAGTTGTATATCATGATAACTCTAAGCAACTTATTGAGTTTATTATCTATTTTTCACTACCATCTATTGTATTCTCTAAAATCTATCCATTAAATTTAGATGAAAGAATTTTAGGTTTAATACTTATGTTTATAGGATTTATTTTATTTAATTTAGCTCTTGCATATTTTGTAGGTAGATTAATGAAATTAAATAAATTACTCTTAGCTACATTTATGATTATGGCTACATTTGGTAATACATCATTTATAGGATTTTCATATATTGATGCCTTTTATGGACAAGACTATATTGTATATGGATTAATTTATGATTTATTTGGTTCTTTTCTTTTATTAGTGTCAATTGGAATGTTTATTATAACTTGGGGAAGTGGAAAAAAGAATAATGTAAAATCTATATTATCAAGTGCGCTTTTATTTCCACCTTCAATAATATTTTTTGTAACAGTATTTGCAAAAAACTTTGAAGTACCAACTTTTTTATTACTTACTACAGAAACATTAGGAGCAACACTTGTTCCAATTGCGATGATAGCAATTGGTATGAAACTTGAATTAAAGCATATTTTTCAGAAGTTTCATATTGTATCAATGGCAATGTTATTAAAAATGGTTATTGTTCCAATTATTGTACTACTTGGATTTCAGTTATTTTACGGAATTGATGAAACATGGGTTAAAGTTACAATTATTGAAGTTGCAATGCCTCCTATGACAATGGCAACTGTATTAGCCATAAAAGGTGGATTGGATGAGAAGGTTGCAATTAACTCTCTTGTTCTTGGAGTATTATTAAGTTTATTAACAATTACAATGTATACCAATTACTTAGCCTAAGGCTAAGTAATTACTATTTTAAAATATCTTTTTCTTGAAGTCTTTGACCTCTAATATAATCAGCTGAATTCATTGCTTTTTTCGATGGAGCTTGTAAAGTTTTAATTTTTAAGCTTCCTTTTTCACATCCAAGAATAATATAATCCTTAGCTATTTCTAAAAGTTCACCTTCATTATATGATTTTGATTCATCAATTAATTCAATGTCTTTTAACTTAAGTCCAGACTCTAAAAATACTCCAGGCCAATAAGAATATGCTTTATACTTTAAATACAAGTCTTTTGCATCTTTTAAAGACACTAAGCCATCATCTTTTTTAATTTTCTTACAAAAGCTTACTTCTGAATCATTTTGTTTTTTTGGTTTAATCTTATCAAACTCATCTAAAGTTGTAATAGTAAGCTTAGCTGCAATTTCAGATAATTTAGAAAAAGCTTCATGAACTTCCATAGTAGGAGTAATTTTTAAATATTGCAAAGCTAAAATATCTCCACTATCAAGTCCTTCTTCCATGAACATAGAAGTTACACCTGTAAAGTTATCATCATTTAACAGCGATTCTTGAATTGGTGAAGCACCTCTATATTTCGGTAATAAAGATGCATGAAGATTAATACAAGGTGCAATATCTAAAATCTCTTTAGGTAAGATTTGTCCATAAGCTGCAACTATTATAAAATCTGGTTTTAATGCTTCTATTTGATTTTTAACTTCTTCATTACCTCTTAATTTTTCAGGTTGAAAAATAGGAAGAATTAATTCTTTCTCTAGGCAAAATTGTTTAATATGAGGAGGAGTTAAAACCTGTTTTCTTCCAACTGGTTTATCAGGTTGTGTAAATAAGCCAATTAACTCATAAGAGCTATTTAATAGCTCTTCAAAGATAGTTGTAGCATAATCAGGTGTTCCCATAAAAAGAATTCGTTTACTCATTATTTGTCCTTTTTATATGTAAATTATTTTGTAGATGTAAATATTGTTCCGCTATTATGATTTCCATCAACTAAAAAATCATATGCATTTGTTAAATCAAACCCAGAACTTAAATACATTTTTTTATTTCTATCCATTAAAAACTTAGCAGCTTTTAATTTTGTTACAATACCACCAGTAGCAAATTCAGAGTTAGGTGTATGTTTCATTAATAAATTTTCATCATCAATAAAGTTTACAGTTTTTAATATTTTAGCTTCAGGATTTTCATGAGGGTTACTGTCATAATATCCATCAATATCACTTAAAATTGCTAACATATCAGCATCAAAGAAATAAGCTGCGTGAGCACCTAATTGATCATTATCTCCAAATAAAAGTTCTTCATTTGCGATAACATCATTTTCATTGATAATAGGTGTTATATTATTTTCTAATAAAATTTCCATAACTGCTTTTGCATTTTCAGATCTTTTTCTAGAATCAAAATCTTCAGCAACTAATAGCATTTGTGCACATTTTAAATCATGTGTAGCAAATCTTTTTTTATAATATTTCATTAATAGAGGTTGTCCAACAGCAGCTAGTGCTTGTCTGTTTAAAATCTCTTTTCTATCTAAATCTAATTTAGTATTACCAGCAGCTACAGCTCCTGATGAAACTAATATTATTTCTAAGTTTTTTTCAATCTTTAATTTAGCTATTAAATCAACTAAGTTGTTTAATCTATCAATAGCTAAATTTGTGTCTTCTCTTAATACAGCACTACCAACTTTTATTACTAGCCGTTTCATTTACCTTGTTCCAATAATTTATAAAGAGCAAATGTAATAGATTTTACATTTTTTCTTGTAACTGAAGAAATTGGCAATACAAAGAATGGTTTTTCTTTATCAAATTTATTATAAGTTAGGTCTTGAACGTAATATGGATACTCTTTTTCGAATCCAAGTTCATTCTCACCACTAACCTCTAATCCAATATCAGAAATAAATTGTCTAATATCAGCATCTAAATCTTCACCATAATATCCATCAATTTTACTTAATGCAATTGCAAAGTTTCTTCCTGCTAATTCTCCTGAGAATTTAGCTACTTCTTCTTTTAATACATTATATTGATCAATCATAGTTCTATAGTTTGCCACATCAATCATAAATAATAATGTCTTAGTTCTTTCAATATGTTTTAAGAACTCTAATCCTAATCCTCTACCATCAGCAGCACCATCAATGATTCCTGGGATATCTGCCATTACAAATGAATTATAATCACCAACTTCAACAACACCTAATTTTGGTGTTAATGTTGTAAACTCATAATTTGCAATTTCTGGGTTTGCATTTGAAGTAGTTGAAATAAGTGTAGATTTTCCTACATTTGGATATCCAACTAATCCAACATCAGCAATAAGTTTTAATTCTAATCTAATTGTTCTAGTTTCACCTGGAAGTCCTGGTTGAAAATATGTTGGTCTTTGATTTCTTGAGTTTTTAAAGTGCACGTTACCTAGTCCACCTTTTCCACCTTCTAAGAATCTAACTTTTTCACCTTCTTCAATTAAGTCAAGTAAAACCTCACCTGTTTCATCATCTAAGATTTGTGTTCCAGGAGGGACAACAAGAACTAAAGGAGATGCTGATTTACCAGTCATTCTAGAAGCCATACCTTGATTACCATTATCAGCTTTAAATACTTTTCTACCTTTGTAGTTAGAAAGTGTATCTGTGTTGTTATCTACTAAAAAGTAAACATCTCCACCTTTTCCACCATCACCACCATCAGGTCCACCTTTTACAACGAACTTTTCTCTTCTAAATGATGCACAACCTTGTCCACCTTTTCCAGATGATACTGAAAATCTAGCGCTATCTATAAACATTAATTAACCCTCACTTTTGTGAAAAATTAAAAACAAACCTATTATTTACTTTTAATTTTCCACTAATTTTTTTATTAAATAAAAAAAGGGTGCCAGCATATGCCAACACCCTTTTATAAAAACCAGAATTGCTCAGAATTACGAAGCGTAAACTGAAACTTTTTTTCTTTTTTTATCTTTGATTTCGAATTTAACTTCTCCGTCAATTAAAGCGTAAATAGTGTGGTCTTTTCCAATTCCAACATTTTGACCTGGGTGTACTTTAGTACCTCTTTGTCTAATAATAATGTTACCAGCTCTTACAGCTTCTCCACCATATTTCTTAACTCCAAGTCTTCTACCAGCTGAGTCTCTATTATTCTGTGTACTACCTTGACCTTTCTTATGAGCCATAGTTTATCTCCTTAAGATTATTTCTATTATTGCTTATGCAGCGATTTTAGTAATTCTAATTTTAGTGAAGCTTTTTCTGAAACCTCTTTTTAACTTAGAATCTTTTCTTCTTCTTTTTTTGTAAATGATAACTTTTTTATCTCTATTTACACCAGTACCATCTAATACTACTTCTGCTTCTACTTTAGCAGCTGCTACAGTATCTCCAGTTTTTAATTCACCATCGTTTACAGCTAAAACGTCAGTAATTTCAAAAGTTTCTTTTGCAGTTTTACCAGTATAATCGATATCAATGATATCACCTTCTGTTACTTTATACTGTTTTCCACCACACTTGATAATTGCGTACATCTTTCATCCTCTATATATTCAATATGTATATGCTAACTTCTCTTGTTAAATCAGGCTAACTTTATTTTTCGAACCGGAATACTAGCTAATTTTAAATTAAACTTTCTTTAAAGTTGTGTTTTACTAGTGATAATCGCTCGCTAATGCAATTGCATCAACCATAATCATAGAATTCTTAGGTAATCCTTTAACAGAAGTTGTACTTCTTGCAGGCTTGTGATCTCCAAAAGCTTCAGCAAATAATACATTTACTACACCAAAATCTTCTATGTTTTCTAAATAAACTGAAACCTTAACAACTTGATCCATTCCACTTTCTGCATCTTCTAAAAGTGTTCTCAAATTAGATAAAACTTGTCTAGTTTGAATTTTAATATCTCTTTCAACCATTGTTCCATCTAAAGTTATTGGAACTTGCGCTGAAGTATAAATCATTCCATTTACTTTCACTGCTGGTGAATATGGTCCTATTGCTGCTGGTAAATTGTCGCTTTGTATTAATTTCATGTCTTTTTCCTCTTTTAAATAATAACCTTTTTCGAATTTTACAAAAAATAATCTACTAATAAAATAAAATATAAAAACTAATTATAAATTATAACTTACAAGTTTGCCTTGTCGTAATTGGTAAATGTTATCTTTAATCTTCCTTATTAGGTTAGCTTTCTGTCTAAATTCCAAACTTTTATCATAAGATATTGCAGTTAATTTATTTGAATAAAATTTATAAAGTAAGGTTAATAACTCTTGATTTAACCTTTCATCATCATAATCTTCAAGTTTTTCATTTAAAATAATAGAGTTTAGCGAAATATTATTTATATCATTCAATAATAATTCAAACTCATTTTTATGAACTTCAAACATATCAGGATCTACAATGTCTAAAACACCATCTAATCTTTGAGGCTTTTCTAAAATTGCTTTTATTATACATAATTCTGCAATATCAATTTTTGATAAATTTACATCAATACTTCTTACATTATCAGAATTTACCTTAACTAAATTTTCTCTAACATTTAATTTTTGGGCAATATATCTTTTGTATTCATCTTGATAAATAACACCCAAAGATTTTAAATAGTCATTTGCTTCAATTAATGCTTTTTGTTTTTGAGAAGGATTATTTATTTCATATTTGTCAACAATATAATCAATTACATAAGGAATAAAATCTTGTGGATTAGTGAACATTTTATTAAGTTCTTCAATTTTTCCACCTTTGACCATATCAGCAGGATCAAGACCTTCTCCAAAGATTACAACTCCACCTTCAAATTCACCTTGACTTAGCATTACTGAAGCTTTATAAGCAGCAGCAAGGCCAGGTTTATCCCCATCATAAGCCAAAATTACTTTTGGCTCTCCTCTTCTTATTAGAGGCAAGTGATCTTGTGTTAAAGCTGTACCCAATGTTGCAACTGCTGTATTAAATCCTGCTTGATGAAGCATGATTACATCAAGATATCCTTCACAAACTATTAATTGATCTTTTTTATAAATATGCTCTTTTGCTAGGTTATAACCATATAAAAGTCTTGACTTATTAAATAGCTTAGTTTGAGGTGAGTTTATATACTTGGCATTATGTCCAGTAATTGTTCTTCCACCAAAACCTACCATTTTTCCATTTATTCCATAAATAGGAAAAGTGATTCTTTCAATAAATCTTGAGTATAAGCCATTTTGACCTGTATCTATTACTCCAAGCTCAATAGCTTCAGGTAAATTATAATGGTTTGATTTTAAATAATTAATAGTATCGTGTGATTTAGGGGCATAACCAATTTCAAATTTTTCAACAGAAAATTCTGAAATTCCACGAGAATGAATATACTCTTTAGCAACAGCATTATTTACAAATAGTTTTTGATAAAACTGATTTGTATCTTCAAGTATTTTTATATCTTGCTTTTTTTGATTAATATTATCATATTCTAATGTAACATTGTACATTGAAGATAATTTTTCTAAAGCTTCTGGATATGAAAGTTTTTCATGTTCCATAACAAATTTTATAGAATCTCCACCTGCTCCACACCCAAAACAATGATAGATTTGCTTTGCTGGACTAATTACAAAAGAAGGAGTTGATTCACCATGAAAAGGACAACAAGCTTTAAAGTTTGCTCCAGATTTTTTAATTTCTATAAATTGAGAAACTACATCAACAACATCAAGGTGGTTTTTCAAGTTTTCTATGGATTCTTTTTTTATCATTCGGGATTATAGCACTTTATTATTTTATAGGAACTTTTATGCTAATATAATTCTTAATTATTAAAAGTTTAGATTGAGGCAATAATTGGATAATATAGTTTTGGAGTACAGAGACCCTCTATTTGGTCTTATTATACTTGTAGCACTAGTATTTCTTATATCATTTTTCACTTATTCTTATGGAATTTATAAAGAGAGAATTGCAAGAAAAGATTACCGTAAACTCTCACGTAGGTTTGAATTAGGAAAACTAAAAGAAGATGACTACGTACATTTATACAAAACATATAACTTACCATTTGATTCAATACTTCTATTAGCATCATCTTTTTTACACAAAGGTGACTATAATAAAGCAATATCTGTATATCTTACTTTACTTGAACATGTAAGTGACAGAGTTAAAAAAGAAGAACTTTTAGAACTTCTAGGAACTACGTATTTTAAAGGTGGATTCCTTCAAAGATCAAAAGAAATATTTCTAAGAATACTAAAGTTTTCACCAAAAAATAAACTAGCACTTACATATTTACTAATCATCTATGAAAAACTAAAAGATTTTAAAAAAGCAAAAGAAGTTACTTTATGTATTGAAGAACTAAATGAAGATATGGATAAAGATAAGGTTTATTTAGATGCTTTAATTATTTTAAATGACCCTATTTTCTCATACGAAAAAAGAACTGAACTATTATATGAACTATATAAAGAACATAAAACAATTGAGAGAATTTTTGTTCAATTTTTATTGCTGTTTAACAAAGAGTTTTTTTGGAATCATGTAAGAGAATTTAACGCTGTAAATTTTATGGATTTAATGTGGTATTTAAGCTTTGATGATGTTGATTTCGATAAAGTATCGGACAATGTTTTTTTAATTGAATTATACAATGCAAAAGGCTATATAAATAACCTTCAGCATAGTGATGATTTTGTGTTTGATATTCTAATTGCATTAAATCAGCATGAGCATAAAATACATGCTACATTAGACTTTGAATTTATATGTTCTTCATGTAAACATGTACATCCAATATTTGATACAAGATGTCCACATTGTCATAATATTTTAACTTTTAATGTAAAACATGTATTAAGTAAAGCAAGAGACGAAGCAACTCAGTCTTTACAATAAAAGGTTTATTACATAATAAAAGATGTGATATACTTTCAAAAATAAAAATAATTAAATAAGGAAGGTCGTAAATGATGAGTGATTACTCAAAATTAGAAAAGTGTTTGGGTTATCAGTTTAAAGATAAAAATCTGATAATCGAAGCACTTACTCACAAGAGTTTTAAAAAACCATATAACAATGAAAGATTAGAGTTTTTAGGTGATGCTGTATTAAACCTAATTGTTGGAGAATATTTATTTTTAAAGTTTCCAAAGTCAAATGAAGGTGAATTATCTAAAATAAGAGCCTCGTTAGTTAATGAAACAGGTTTTACTAAACTTGCAAATGATATTAAACTTGGTGATTATATTTTTATATCAACAGCAGAAGAGAGAAATAAAGGTAGAACAAAAGCTTCTATTTTATCAGATGCATTTGAAGCTATCATGGGTGCAATATACTTAGAGTCTGGACTTGAAGTACTTAAACCAATTATCTTAGATTTATTAGAAAATTCATATGAGCAAATTAACTTAGATGTTTTATTCTCAGATTATAAAACTGCTTTACAAGAAATTACACAAGCTAAATTTGGCTCAATTCCTGAATACAGAATTGAAGGTTCATATGGCCCTGATCATAAAAAAGAGTTTGAAGTATCAATTTGGATTGATGGTGATACTTATGGAAAAGCAAAAGGTAAAAGTAAAAAACTAGCACAACAAGCTGTTGCTAAAATTGCTATTGAAAAGTTAAAGGATTCAAAATAATGAATAGCTTTGGTCATAGATTTAAATTTACAACATTTGGAGAATCTCACGGTAAAGCTTTAGGTTGTATTGTTGATGGAGTTCCAGCTGGAATTACTATTGATGAAGAGTTTATCCAAAGTGAAATGGATAGAAGAAAACCTGGTCAAAACAAGTATGCAACAGCTAGAAAAGAAGGTGATAAAGTAGAAATTCTTTCAGGAGTATTTGAAGGTATTACAACTGGAACACCAATCTCAATGGTAATTTTTAATGAAAACCAAAAATCAAAAGATTATACAAATGTAAAAGATCTTTTTAGACCTGGTCATGCTGATTTCACTTATTTTAATAAGTATGGAACAAGAGACTATAGAGGTGGAGGAAGATCAAGTGCTAGAGAAACAGCAGCTAGAGTTGCAGCTGGTGCTATTGCTAAGTTAATGCTAAGAGAACTTGGAATTGTAGTTCAAAGTGGTATTTGTGCAATAGATGGAATTGAAGCTAAAAACTATGATTTCTCTAAAGTAAGTACATCTGAAATATTCTCACTTGATTTAGAAGTTGAGCAAGCACAAAAAGATGCAATTCTTGCAGCTAAAAATAAACACAATTCTGTAGGTGGAGTTGCATTAGTAAATGTAAAACATGCACCAATTGGATTAGGTGAACCATTATACTTTAAACTTGATTCTCAAATTGCAAATGCAATGATGAGTATTAATGCAGTAAAAGCTGTTGAAATTGGAGATGGTACACTTTCATCAAAAGTAAAAGGTTATGATAATAATGACCAAATTAGAAAAGATGGATTTAAAACAAATCACTCAGGGGGAATACTAGGTGGTATTTCAAATGGCGATGATATTAATGTAAAAGTTTATTTTAAATCAACTCCATCTATTTTTATAGAACAAGAAACAGTTGATATTCATAATAATGAAGTAGATTGTGCCTTAAAAGGTAGACATGATCCTTGTGTTGCAGTTAGAGGATCAGTTGTTGCAGAATCAATGATGTCTTTAGTTTTAGCTGATATGGCATTACTTAACATGAGTTCAAAAATGGAAAATGTAAAAAAGGTTTATTCTAAATAAAGATTGTTTTAAACTTTTTTATATATAATTTCACTATTAAGCATCTCTTTGGTCAAGGGATGCTTTTTTTATGCCTAATTTTTTAGTATTTTTTATTTATAAAAGGAAGAATAAATTTAAAAAATACAAATGATATTACAGCAACTACAAATGCCACTGATAAAATCACATCAATACTACTTTGTTCCATAACTATAACTCCCTTTTTAATTCTTCTAATCTTGCAATTCGATCTTCAGTTGTTGGATGAGTTCTAAATAAACCACCAAAAGATGATTTCATTCCTGAGAAAGGATTTATTATAAACATATGCGCTGTTTGTTCCGTTGCATTATGAATTTGACCTCTTTTTGCATAGTTTTCTAATTTACTTAATGCACTTTGTAAACCTGAAGCATCACCAGTCATCCTAGCAGCACCCTCATCAGCTAAATACTCTCGACTTCGACTAACTGTCATTTGAATAATAGAAGCAGCTATAGGCAATAGTATAGCCATTAAAATCAACATAATAGGATTTCCATTTTGTCTATTATTTCCAAACATTGCACCAAATTGCATCATATTAGCAATCATTGCAATTGCACCTGCAAAAACAGCAGCAATAGTTCCAATTAAAATATCATAATGCTTTATATGTGATAACTCATGAGCAATTACACCTTCTAACTCTTTTTCATTAAGCATTTCGTATAATCCCATAGTAACTGCAACTGCAGCATGTTCATAATTTCTTCCAGTTGCAAATGCATTTGGAATGTGATCTGGAATTAAATATACTTTAGGCATTGGTAAGCCTGCTTTATTTACTAATTTTTGAGTGATTCGATAAACAGGATGTCTAGAATCTTCCAAAGGTGTAGCATCATAATGTTTTAAAACTTGCTGATCAGAATAATAATAGGCATAAAAATTCATACCACCTGCTAATAAAAATGCAATTAACATTCCCATTGTACCACCAAATGAATATCCAATAAATACAAAAAGCACTGTTATAGATGCTAATAAAAATACTGTTTTTACTTGTTCCATTATTACTCCTTTATAGAACTATTTTATCAAATTTTTATTAATAAAAAAACTAAATTCTATTTAGAATAGATTCTTCCTTGTAAGGAACCTTAGCACTTGGTGTTTTTTTAGATGTTGATTCAAGATGAACATCTTGGTCATCAAAGAAAATATCAGCACCAAAAGCTTTAACTACTTCATCCTTATCAACCCCACCTAAAAAGAAAGCTTCATCAAGTCTTACACCCCATTGAGAAAGTGTTCTAATCACTCTTTCATGAGCAGGGGAATTTCTAGCAGTAATTAAAGCTGTTCTTATTGGAGTCTGCTCTTCTGGATATTTACCTTGAATATTTGATATAACTCTAAGTAATTGTGCAAAAGGACCACCTTTTAATGCATTTTTCGCATTTTGTGTTTCATTTTCTAAAAATGCTTCTAAACCTTGAGTTTTATAAATAACTTCTGATTCTTCTGAAAATAAAACAGCATCACCATCAAAAGCAATTTTTACCTGAGTTGAGTTTTCATCATCCAAATCTTCATAAGATAAAATTCTTGCCGAGGCAATTCCTTCATTAATTGCATTTTGAACATCTACTTCATTTGCAGATAAAAATAAATCAACTTTAAATGGCTTTAAATATTTTGCAATATCATTTCCGCCTGTCCATGCAGATCTTTGAATGTCTAAGTTATATTGTTCGATAGATTTAGTTATTCTTAAAGAAGTAGCAGAATTATTTCTTGACATAATAATTACTTCAACTTGCTTATCATCTGGGAAATCTTCATTTATCTTTAATAGATTATTTACAAGTCTAAAGCCTGTACCTTTTTGGATTAAACTATCTTCATTTTCAATCTGATACTTATAATAATCATCCAAACCTTTCTCTTCAAATATCTTGTTTTCTTCTTCCAAGTTGAAAAGTGCCCTAGAAGAAATAGCTATTACTAATTTTTTGTTTAAGTCGTATCCCAAAATTTCACCTTGTATTTTTTCAATATTATACAAATAAAAAACTATAAAATTAACTAAATGTATCATATAAATTGGTTTTTTGTTACTTTAATTCACCAAATAAATTTATAAAAAGTTATTACTATATTATTATAGTATATAAAATGCTTATTTGATGGGCTTAAATGTGTTATTTGTAAAAAATAAAATAAATTATTAAATAAATAACAAAATCTTGTAAATAGTCCATATGCATATTGATTATTTACAAGATGAAGTTATTTTATTTAAAAAAAAGCAAACTTTTTCTAAAATCAAATATTATATTTTGATGAAAGACACATAATGAAAAAATTGTATATAGTAAGACATGCACAAAAAGAGGAAAATAAAGTAGGTTTAGATGACTATGATAGAGAGCTTAGTCAACAAGGAATAAAAAATGCTAAATATATGGCACAAAAATTAGCTTCTAAAAAAGTAGCCATTGATTTAATTGTTGCAAGTCCAGCAAGTAGAACAAGAACCAGTGCGGAAATATTTGCAGAAGAATTAAACTATGACAAATCCATAATGTATAATGAAGTTTTATACATGGCCTTTGTAAATGAATTAATTGAAACTATCACTTACACATATGATTCTGTTGATAATATGGTTTTAGTTGGACATAATCCTTCTTTAACTGCCTTAGCTTTAACATTAGTTGGATTTAAAGATAAATTCCAAATGGGAGCAGTTATGGAGATAGAATTTGACTGTAACTCATGGATAGATATATCAAAAGAAAATGCAAGATTTATCTCATATGATTACCCTAAACAATAAAAGATAAGTTTTATACTTATCTTTACTAAATAAAACTATCTTTTTTACATAAATTGATTAATATCAATGTAAAGAAGGCTCATTCGGTTATATTTCAATGTAAAAAAGGATATAACCAATATGCAAGACTTAGCAAATAATATAAACAATTTTCCTCAAGGTCATCCAGTTAGAGTATATGTAGAAGAAAACTTTTTAATAAAAAAACTTTTTGAAGAACTATTTAGAACTAATACAAAAGAAGACTTCCAAGCTTTTTATAATACTTTCAACCAATTATGTGAAGTTGAAAAACATTTTGCAAGAAAAGAGAATCAACTATTCCCTTATTTAGAAAAATATGGTTGGACAAGTCCTAGCCAAGGAATGTGGGCTTTTCATGATCAAATTAGAGAAGAGATTAAATACTTAAGAAAAAAAGTTGAAGCTAGAGATATAGATAATATTTTAGATGACACTATGTCTTTATATAATAGTTTATCTCAACTTATGCAAGTAGAAGAAGGTAGACTTTTACCTAATGCTTTAAACATGTTAAGTGAAGATGACTGGAAAGAGATGTATGAAGGTGATAGTGAAATTGGTTGGATGTTTTCATCTGCACCAGTACCATATCCAGAAGTAAAAGAAGAAGACTATGTACATCCAAGTGAAGATAAAAAAAGAAGAAAATTACCATTCTCACTTGAAGATAGAACTCATTATGATGAAGGATATTTAACTCCAGAGCAAGTAAACTTTATTTTCAAATTTTTACCAGTTGATATAACATATGTAGATGAAAATGATAGAGTAGTATTTTATAATAGAGGTGATGATAGAGTATTCCCAAGAAGTGCAGGAATTATTGGAAGAGAAGTTAAATTTTGTCACCCACCAAAAAGTGTAGATCAAGTATTAAAAATACTAGAAGAGTTTAAAGCAGGACGACAAGATACAGCAGAATTTTGGATTCAATTTAAAGGTAAATTTATTCATATTAGATATTTTGCAGTAAGAGATGATGAAGGTATTTATAAAGGTGTAATTGAAATGTCACAAGATATTACTGATATTAAAAAACTTGAAGGTGATAAAAGACTTTTAGATTGGGAATAAAATAAAAGTGCGAAAGCACTTTTATTTACCTAAACAAAACTCCCCAAACATTACATCTAACATTTGGTCATTATCGTAAGGTCTAGTTATATTAGAAATATTCTCTAAGGCTTCTGTTATATGATGAGCAAAAAACTCAAGCTCACCACTTTGAAGAGGCATTAAAGAAAGATTAATATGTGTTAATGTTTCTTCTACTGATAAAACTTGTCTCTTTGAAATAAGAGTCATTTCATCACTATGAGTATTAGAGTCTAAAATAGTCTCAATTTGTCTAATAAGTGGGTTTATATCCTCTTTAGTAGATAATTCGATATATGTATCTAATTTCTCTTTACTAAGCTTATTTTCTAAATCAGACTTATTAATTACTTTAATGATTTCTTTTGAAGAGTTTTCTTCTAATAATTCTAAGATTTTTGCATCTTCATCATCTAAGATTTTACTATTATCAAATAAAGCAATAACAATATCAGCTTCTATAATTGTTTCAATAGATTTTTCAATACCTATTTGTTCAATAACATCCGAAGCATTTCTAATACCTGCTGTATCTACTATTTTAATAATATGAGTACCAATTTTTACTGATTCCTCAATTGTATCTCTAGTAGTTCCTGCAATATCTGAAATAATAGCTCTATCAAAATTTAAAAGTTTATTTAATAAAGATGATTTTCCAACATTAGGTTTACCAACAATAGCAACCTTAAAGCCTTCAATCATTCCTTCTCTTCTTTTACTAGCATCTAATGTATTGTTTAATTTAACAATAATTTTATCCATCTTAGTTTGAATTTGCTCAAAAATATCACCTGGTAAATCATCTTCTGCATAATCAATAGAAACTTCTGTATAAGCTAACATAAAAAGTAAGTCTTCTCTAATATCATTTACAAAAGAAGTTAATTCACCTTTTAATTGCTTAGCAAGTAACTTAACAGCATCTTCACTTCTAGCTTCAATAATTTTAGAAATAGCTTCTGCTTTTGTTAAATCTATTTTATTATTTAAAAAAGCTCTTTTTGAAAACTCACCTGGTTGTGCAAGAACTGCACCTCTTTTTAAAGTTTCATTAACAAGCATATTAGCAATAGCAACTCCACCATGACATTGTAGCTCTACTACATCTTCACCAGTAAATGAAAATGGAGCTTTAAAATATAAAACTAATGCTTCATCAATTAAAGCATCATTAATATCATAAAGTGGGCTTAGTGTTGCAAGTCTAGGTTGGTAAGTTTCTTTTTTAGAGATTTGTTTAGCAATTTCAAGAGCCTTTGGCCCTGAAATTCTAACTATCGAGATTGATCCAATTCCATTTGCAGTTGCGATGGCAACTATAGTACTATCATCAAACAAATTATTGCTCTTTGCTTCTATATTCGTTTACTAAAACGTATTTATCGCCTCTAACATTTGTTTTTACTGCAACATATTTATCAGGGAATTCATCTCTTAATTTTTTAAGTGCGATGTGAACTAATATTCCATCTAAAGGTTTTGTTTTAAAAGTACCTTTTTCTTTAATTGTTTCAATTACTGGTTCTAAATAAGTGTAAATTGCACTTTCTTGATTTTTTAAGAATTCTGCAACTTCAAGTCTTAACATAAGACCATATTTTTCATTTATCCAGTTAAAAAGAATATATGATAATGCTTTATATCTATATCCTTCTTTACCAATAAGTAAAGCTGAATCTTCTCCAGTGAACTCAACATATAAAGTTTCTTCATCATAGAATTCAACTTTGATTTCATCAATTTTATAACATGTTGATTCAAATAAAGTATTAATACCAACTTTTACTTCATCAAGAACATCAAGTTTATCTTTTTTAACTACGATATTTGAAACTTGTGTATTTGTGTCTTCTTCATTATAAAAATTATCAAAAATTTTCTCTTTTGATTCAACCTTAGGTACATTTACTTTTTTAGTTGTTTCTTTAGATTCAATTTTTTCTTCATCTCTATAAGAATCTTCAATTTTTTTAGAAACATCCTCAATCTTTATTTCTTTTTTCTTAAAAGATTGAGTACTAGTTTCTTGCTCATAAGTATTACAGTTGTTTTTATAACAAGCTTCAATTACAGCATTCTTCTTTCCAAAACCAAGAAATCCTTTACTTGGTTGTTGGATTACTTCAATATCTAAATCAGTAATTGAACATTTAAATTCAGCTGCTGCTAACTCATAAACTTCTTCTAAACACGATGCTTCAAATTTTTTCATAGTATATTCCTATTTCTTTTCAGCTCTTTTTTTGTCAAACAATCGATTAATATAGTATTGTTGTCCAATAGTAAAGATATTATTTACTACCCAATATAATGTTAATCCTGCAGGGAACCATAAGAAGAAGAACGTAAATATAACAGGTAAGAACTGGAATATTTTCTTTTGCATCTCATCTTGCATTGTATTTGGAGTGATCTTTTGTTGTAAGAACATTGATGCACCCATTAAAATTGGTAAGATGAAATATGGATCCATTTCAGCTAAGTCATTGATCCAGAAGATCCACTCAGAACCTTTTAATTCGATTGCATTTAAAAGTACTCTATAGATTGCAAAGAATACTGGAATTTGTAATACTAATGGTAAACATCCACCCATTGGGTTAGCACCATGTTTCTTATATAATTCCATCATATGCATAGATTGTTTTTGTTTATCATCTTTATATTTAGTTTGGATTTCTTTCATCTTAGGAGCTAATTCTTTTAGCTTGTTCATAGAAACCATACCTTTATATGATAAAGGATATAAAACTAATTTAATTAAAATTGTTAAAATAACAATTGTCCATCCCCAGTTACCAACGTAAGATTGAATAAATTGTAATAGTAAGAACATAGGTTTAGCAATAAATGTAAACCAACCATATTCAATAACATCAGTTAATTCTGGATTTAAAGCTTTTAAATCTTTAAAGTTTTTAGGACCTGCGTATCCTGAGAATGCAATATTATCATTTCCATGGATAAATGCTTGTGGATTACCTTCTGAATCTGGCATTAAAGATACTGCTAATGATTTTTCAAAGTTATAAACTACAGTTGCATAATATCTATCAAAACTAGATACAAATTTAATACCAACATAGTTTTTAGTTTTATCTAAATCACCATCTTCAATTAATTCCATTGTGCTATCTTGAAGTTTTAAATAAATTCCGTGATCAGCATACATATCAGCTAATACATTTGGTCTGAAACCATTTGTAATGAAGATTTTTTTAGCATTTGTTGTACTTGCACTTAAATCATAGTGTCCGTTAGGGTAGAATGTAAGTTTTTTAGTTAAAACTGTGTCACCTAAATTTTGAGTTAAAATTAATTCTTGTTTAGATTTACTAGCATCAATTATTTTTTTATTTGCTACTACACTTACTTTAAAAGCATTTGCATTGATTGCAGTATCTGCGAATCTAACTTCTAAAGGTCTTAATTGATTAGCTTCAAATAATTTAATTTGATTACCATCTTCATCTTTATATTTTTCTTCAAGTAAAGTAATTTGAGCTATTCTACCTAGCTTATCAATTTCAATACTGCTTCTTGCAGTTTTAATTACTGTTACTATATCATTTGAAGCAACAGCTTTTGAAGATAATGCAGAAACTGATTTACTCATATCAATAGGATTACCTGATACGTCAGTCTGAGCCATTCCTTCAACACTTGGTGTTGTTTTTACTGTAGTTTCTTGTGTTTGCTTAGCAGCAGCTTCTTTAGCTTCTTTTTGAGGTTTTAATACTAAAAACTCATAAGCTAGGAAAAATACAAAAACAATTAATGTCATGATTAACATTCGTTTTTGCATACCGTTATTTTGATTCATATTGTTCATTCTTGTTTGTCCACTCCCGATTCTTAAGTACAATATATTTGCCATTTCCATCTGGAATATACCAGTATTTTATTTTGATTTTTTCAAAATTTGTGTTTTGGAAATTTTTCAACTTAACTATTGGATAATCAAATCCTCCAGGAAAAAGCTGATTACATTTTAATACGCGTGTTATTGTAAAATAAATAGCCTTAAAAAATGAATTATTATCTAATTGCCATAGGGCATATTGTGAACAAGTTGGATAATATCTACACGATCCAAATGAGATAACACTTAAATATCTTTGATAAAATCTAATTAAGTATTTAAAAATCGTTTTCATTTTAAAAGGTTAAGCCTTTTTAGTGCGAAATCAAAGTCTTTTTTTAATCCTAAAAAATCCCTATCATTGATAGTGTTTTTTACAACAAAAATATATTTACCCGATTTGATTTGCTTTTCATATGTAGTAAATAAAGCTCGCATTCTTCTTCTTGCTTTATTTCTTAAAACCGCATTTCCTACTTTTTTTGAAGTAACGAAAGCAGCTTTTAAATTTTCGTCAGAACTAAAAAAAGCGACAAATGAAGTGGTATGCCACTTTTTGCCGCTTTTATATAGTTTGTTAAAATCTTTGGAACTGTTTAGCCGGTGATTTTTGCTTAGATAGCTAATCTTTTTCTACCTTTAGCTCTTCTAGCTTTGATAACTTTTCTACCGTTTTTAGTTGCCATTCTAACTCTGAAACCATGTGTTCTCTTTCTAGGAGTGTTATGTGGTTGATATGTTCTTTTCATCTTGGTATTCCTCTATATTCACTAATTAAGTTGCGGATTATAGTTAAATGGAGCTTAAATATTCTTTAGTTTATCAAAGACAATTGGTAAATTTATAGTAAATATTGCACCTTTATAATCTCTACCATTATAATTATACTCACAATTTGATGCTTTTATTGTTCCATTTAAATGTTTTACAATTATCTCTTCACTCATGTAAAGTCCTATACCAGTGCCTACAGAGCTATCTTTTGTTGTAAAATAAGGTTCAAAGATTCTATCTATTATCTTTTCATCAATACCTAAAGCATTATCTTTTATTTCAATAATTATATTTTCTTCAATTTTTTTACAATTTATAAAAATATATTTTTCACTATCAATCTTCACTAATTCATCTCTAGCATTATTAAGTACATTAATTAGTACTTGAATCACTTCATTTTCTAAACTTGTTAATTTAATATTTTCACTATCTATTACTATTTCAATATCTTTATTTCTAAACTGATCATCAAGTAAACTTATAAGTTTAGATATTAAATCATCAATCATAAACTCTTTTGGATCTTTTTGAGGTTTAAAAAAATCTCGAAAGTCATCAATGGTATCTGATAAGTATTGAATATGCTTATTAACAGTATCTAAACCTTTCTTTTCAAAATCACTATCTTTTACACCCATTTCTCTTTGAAGTTTAATCCCTGTAACTATAGTAGAAACTGTTGAAAGTGGTTGTCTCCATTGATGAGCAATATTTCCAATCATTTCACCCATTGCTGCCATTTTTGATTGATGTGCTAAAACATTATCTTTTTGAGCATTTTCATTTATTTGTTTTTGAATCTCTTTTTTATATTGATAAAAATTCTTTTCAAGTAAATATGAAATATACATAAATACAAGTAGCAAAAGTAATGTCATAATCAAACTTATTAATATTAGTTCTTTTATTGATTGTTCATTTGATATTTGTAGTTCATTTTTCTTCATTTCAATTTCTAAATAAAAATCATCCATAAAAAAACCAGTTCCAATAATCCATTTCCAATCTTCAATAACGTCAATATAACTAGTTTTAAAAACTCTTTTATGATTTGTAGGTTTATCCTTATGATAATAAGATATATAAAAAGCACCTTTACTATAAGCTTCTTTTAGTTTTTTCATCATAGAATCAACATCTTCAACAAAAGTTTTTTCATAAACTGTTTTTCCAATTATTGATTTATCGTAATAACTTAAATATCTATCTTTATCATCTATTATAAATACATAACCATCTTTTTTATACCTGAAGTCACTTATCTCATTTGATAAGTTATTTTTTAAGTTTTCTTCAAAATCAACTATGTATTCCCCAGTACCTATAAACCAATCAAAAGGGGCAAAGACTTTAAAAAATCCAATTTTTTCATATTCTTTTTCATCATCATTTGATCTTGTCCAATACCATGAATAAAAAGTTTCATCTTTTTCTTTTAATATTTTATTCATTTGACGTAAAAGGTAAGTACCCTTTTTATCTTGATAATTCCATAGATTTTTATTTTCTAAATGTGGTTTTAATGGATGAAGAATATTTTTTCCATTTTTTTCATAAATAAAGAAATACCCTCTACCTTCATTAAACCTGATTTCTCGTAGAGCATCTTTAATAAGTTTCTTACGTTTTTCTAGTGATAAGTTTGGATTGTTATTATAAATAGACATTGTAATTTCATATGCATTTTGTACTTGATTTTGTAAGCTATTTTTTAGTTTTTTTGTAGTGAATTTTTTTTCTTCTAAAATTCTTGCTTTAATTTTTTCAATTTGGAATCTAACTAAATCTTTATTTAATTCAATAAATCTTTTTTCTAAAAGCTTATTCTCTATATTGAAACGCTTTATATTTTCTGTATAAAGATATACTGTAAACGAAATGGAAATTAATATTACAAGTATTACTGGTAAGTATTTTATAAGTCTTATTATGTCTTTTTCATTTTTTTGCATATTGATTCTTTTGTTATAACTCTTAACATTATAACAAAAGAATGTACTCTAATTTCTGAATATATTTATAAGTTACTAGCTTATTTTTACTAGTACCTCATCATCTTTTAAATCAAACTCTACTAGTGACCCTTCATAGATTTTATCTTCTAAAATTAAATCTGCTAATTTGTCTTCAACTATTTCATAAATTGCTCTCTTAAGTGGTCTAGCTCCATATACTGGATCAAATCCTGCTTTTGCAATATACTCCTGCGCATTTTTTGTAAGTGAGATATGTATATCTTTCTGTTCAAGTTTAACTTTTATTGTTTCAAACATAATATTTACAATATTCGTAATTGCTTCAAGTCCTAGTTGTTCAAAAATCACTATATCATCTAATCTATTTAAAAACTCTGGTCTAAAGTGAGATTTCAATTCATTTAAAACCTCAGCTCTTCTGGATTCTTTATCATCTATTTCAATAATCTTAGCACTACCAATGTTTGAAGTTAAAATTATAATAGTATTTTTAAAATCAACTGTAACACCTTTATTATCTGTTAGTCTTCCATCATCTAATACTTGAAGTAAGATATTAAATACATCGGGATGTGCTTTTTCTATTTCATCAAACAGTATTACAGAGTATGGTTTTCTTCTAACAGCTTCTGTTAATTGTCCACCCTCTTCATATCCAACATATCCAGGAGCTGCACCTATTAATCTTGAGGCTGCATGTTTTTCCATATATTCACTCATATCAAATCTAATAAGTGATTTTGCATCATCAAACAAGAACTTAGCAAGTGTTTTTGCAGCCTCTGTTTTACCAACTCCTGTAGGTCCTAAAAACATAAAAGAACCTATTGGTCTACTTTCATCACTTAATCCTGCTTTGTTTCTTTTAATAGCTCTTGATATTGCTTTTAATGCTTCATCTTGCCCTATTACATCTTCTTTAAGTACTTGCTCAACTCTTAATACTTTTTGTTTCTCTGAGTCCATCATTTTATTTACTGGAATTCCTGTCCATCTTGATACTATACTGGCAATTGATTCTTCATCTACAGAATTTCTAAGAAGTGTACCTTCCTCTTGCATTCTTTGCCATTTTTCTTCATTGTCTTTTATCTTCTGCTCAAGTGTTGGAATTTCACCATACTCTATAGATGCTGCTTCTTCAAATTTAGATTCTCTCTTAGCTCTCTCAGCTTTTGTTTTAAGTTCATCTATCTTAGCTCTTAATTCACTTGCTAGATTAAAAGTTTGTTTTTCATTCTCAAATCTTGATTCTAAATTTTGTTTCTCTTCATTTAGATTTGCTAACTCTTTTTCTATTTCATCTAATCTTTGTTCATTCTTTTTAGACTTCTCCATCTTTAATGCTTCTTTTTCCACATTAATAGTTTGTATTTGTCTTTTTAGCGTTGAAAGAACAGTTGGCTCAGACTCTATTTGCATTTTAAGCTCTGCTGCTGCTTCATCTATTAAGTCAATTGCTTTATCAGGTAAAAATCTATCTGTTATATATCTATTAGATAATTTAGCGGCACTTATAAGCGCGGAGTCATTAATAGTTACATTATGATGTGTTTCTAACTTCTCTTTAATTCCACGTAAAATTTGTAAGGCTTCATTTACTGTTGGTTCATCTACATTTACAGGTTGGAATCTTCTCTGCATTGCTGTATCTTTTTCAAAATACTTTCTATACTCTTTAAGTGTAGTTGCACCAATAGTATGTAACTCACCTCTAGCTAAACTTGGTTTTAAAATATTAGCAGCATCCATAGAACCTTCACTAGCCCCTGCTCCTATTATTGTATGAATCTCATCAATAAATAGTATTACATTTCCAGCTTTTTTAACTTCATCTATTACTGATTTTAATCTATCCTCAAATTCCCCTCTATATTTAGCACCTGCAATCATTGCAGACATATCAAGTGTTACTACTTTTTTATTTTGTAAGCTTGTTGGAACTTGACGTTCTACTATTCTTTGAGCTAGTCCCTCTGCAATTGCAGTTTTACCAGTTCCTGGCTCTCCTAATAAAATAGGATTGTTTTTTGTTTTTCTAATTAGAATTTGCATCATTCTATTAATTTGTTCATCTCTTCCAATTACAGGATCAAGTTCACCATTAATAGCTTTTTGATTTAAATCTATTCCATATTTACCTAAAGCTTCTAAGTTTTCATCTGAACTAGCAGAATCAATAGTTGCCCCTGCTCTCATAGCTTCTAATTCTTTTTTTGCATCATGTAGGTTTATATACTTCCCTAATACTTCTTTTAACTCTTTTGAGTCAAAGTTAGCAATAAGCCATGAATCAATAGCAATAAATTTATCACCATTTTTAGCAGCTATTCCTTCTGCCTTTTCTAAACTAGCTACAAAGTTTCTTGATAGTTTAATACTCTCTTTTGTTACACTTGAAACTGTAGTTAATTTTGAAGCGTAAGATTTTGCTTCTAATTCTATTGCTGCTTTATCTATATTCATTTTATTTAATAATTGGTTTAATACTGAGTTTGTATTTGTAAGCATAGCCCATAGAAAGTGAATAATCTCTACTTCTTGGTTTTTATTATGTAGGCTTAAAGCTACTGATGAATCAATACCTTCAGCCATTTGGTTAGTAAGTTTTTCAAATAATTTATTCATATTAGCACTCCTTTAGTTTAACTGCTAAAAGAATTATAGCAACTTGAGTGTATATTTGTCAAGTTTATTTATTCAGGTTTATCTAATTCGATTCTAACAAGTAAGCCTTTATGTAATTTATCATTTAAATTAAATGTGCTATTTTCTAAATAAATTGTTCCTTTCATATGAAGCGTTATTATCTGATGAGTCATATATAATCCTATACCTGTACCCGAAGAATTATGTTTTGTAGTAATATAAGGCTCAAAAACTTTTGATAATAAAGAGTCTTTTATTCCAAGTCCTGAATCTTTTATAATAAGTATAATCTTATTATTAACTACTTGTGTTTCTATTATTATAAATTTATCTTTTATATTCATTTGACTTAGAGCATCTTTTGAATTACTTAGGATATTAATTAAAGCTTGTCTTAACTCATTGGAATTACCTTCTACTAATAAAGAATCATCTAATTGGGTTTTTACAATTATATTCTCTATTATTAAAGTTGATTCTATAAAGTGTAAAGTACTATTTATAGCTTCACTTAAATTAAATTTCTCACTATTCTTACTTACAATAAAATAGTTAGCAAAATCATCAATAGTACGAGATAATTCTTCAGTATTTTTTCCTATCATCTCAAGGCCAGATACTAATCTATTATTATCTAACATTTCTAATTCTTTCTCTAACTTCATTCCTGTTGATAAAGTTCGTATAGTACTTAAAGGTTGCCTCCATTGATGTGCAATATTAATAAGCATTTCTCCAATAGTTGCCATTTTAGATTGTTGGAAAAGCATCTTTTCTTGTTTCTTAATATTTGTAATATCTAAAAAAGTAGATATCCTTACTTTTTTTCCTTCATAAAGAATAGTTCGTCCTTGTCCAACTACCTGTCTTGGTATACCATTTTTTGTTAATATTTCATATTCATTAAGAGAATAGAATTTTTTATTATCTTTAAAATATGACTCTAAATTCTTTCTATACTTTAAGGAAATAAACTTACTAATAGGTTGTCCTATTAATTCTTTTTTATCTTTGAAACCTAAGGTTTTTACAGCAATATCATTAATATCTAAACATATATTTGTATCATGTAAAACAATGCCTTCCATTGTTGAGTTAATTAAGACTTTAAAGTTTTCTAAACTCTTCGTTAGATTCTTTTCTCTATTTTTTATATCAACTCTCATTTTTTCAAAGGAAACAAAAAGTTCATTTAAATCACTAAAATGAGTCTTCTCTAAATTTTCATTATAGTTTCCATTTGCAATATTAGATGTTTGTTTTTTAAACTTATCTAGAGATATAAAAATATCATTTAAAAAACGAGAAGAAAAATAAACAGCCATAAAAGTGAATAATACAATTACTACAACTAGAATAAAAAGAATTTTAAATAAATACTCTTGAACTATTGAATAGTTTTGTCGTATAAGCAGTTTCCATTTAGTTTTTTCAATTGTTGTATACATTCCATAATCTAAACTACCAAAACATATATTTTTAAATTTTGCTAATTCATATTCATTTTTAACATCAATTAATTTACTAAAGGATTCAGTATATTGAGCATTAAAAGCTTTTTTTACAAAATCAGGTTTATCTTTATTTAAAATAAGTGTGGCATTTTTATCAAAAAGTCTTATCATATTTGTATTGTCATTGTTAATAAGATTATGTGTTAAAAAAGATAAATCTTTTAAGGTCACATATATAACAATTATTTTTTCTTGAAATTTGAAACTATAAGTAAGTGTTGGTGTTTTTTCTGTAGTGGATAAAAAAACACTTGACCAGTATGTATCTAAATTATTTTTAACTTTTGTAAAAAGATTTTTTGAAGAATAATCGCCAATACCACAGATCTTTCTCTTACAGTTTGAGTATAACTTATCAACTTTACCTTTATCATTTAAAATGACAATTGTATTAATTGATTTATGTGTTTTTATAAGACCTGAAATAAATACATCACTTTCTTTAAAATTATTTTTTAAGTACATTGATATATTTTCAACATCATTTAAAAAGTCATTTATTTCATATTTGATTTGTTTTAAAATAAGCTTTTGATTATGTTCAATTGTGTCAATTTTCATATTGAATAAAACTACCGAAGAAATAATTCCTATGCATATTGCAAATAAGAGTGTAAATAAAATAACTAAATAAACAACTGTTTTCTTAAGTTCCCGTTTTTTTAGTATTTTGTCTATGAGTTTATCAATCACTTTATTATCTTTTTATTATATTACAGATTATATTATACTCTATGAAACTTAATAAATAATGTTATTTACTAGCTTTATTTCACTTTTTATACTGAATTATCACTAAAAAGTGATTTATCCTATTTATTAGTTAAAATGAATATATCTTTTAATTAAATTAAATTATTTTTATGATTTTATTAAGTTATAAATCCTTTTTAGCTATTTTATTATTATATTAAAGGGTATTGGTATGTTAGGTGGAATAGATGAAGCAGAACTATACTTTCTTTACAAGTAATTTACTATAGATACTAAATAATATTAATTATTATAATCTAAAAATAATAAACTAGTCTGCAAAATAAACTATTTCGTCTTCAAATATTATGGTGTTATTAAATTTAATATTTCCTTTGGTAGGTGTAGTAGATATTGCTGTAATTAGAATACCATTTAAATTAAACTTCCATCTCCATTTTTCATAAGGTGTTATTGGAAAAATATTTTCTATTTTTTTTATATCCTCCAATGATTTTAAAATTATCTCTGGCTGCCTAGAACCTTCAAATAAAGAGAATTCTTTTGTGTTTTCTGATTCTTTTAAAATACTATTACTTTTAAGACTAGTCAAAACATTAGATAAATTTTTTAACCCCCAGAACATGCAAAGATTAAGTAATTGTACCTGTGATATATTTTTCTTTAGAGTGAAAGATTCTTGACAAATAATTTCACCTCTATCAAGTTTTTCAGATATTCTATGCCATGTAGCCCCCCAAGTATTTTCTCCATTTAAAAGAGCCCAATTAATAGGATTAACTCCACAATACTTTGGTAAGGGACTGGGATGAAAGTTTGCTGACTTTTTTTTAATTTTATCTATGACTAAATCAGAAAAAATATGAAAACCATCAAAATTTATCAACAAATCATCTTTAGAAAAATTTTTATTAATAAAATTATCAAGAGTTGTTGAATCTAAAAAAATTTTTGTATCTTTTGACTTTAAATCATCTTCATTTAAATAACTTTTAAATTTATCATAAATCAAAAATTTATATGCTTCATTATCTTGTAAAGATAAAAACCTTTCCTTTAGTGTTTTATAAGATATTGAAGAAGTAACAAAATAAATCATGTAATTAACCTTTTTAATTGATATCTATCTACTTTATCACTATTATTTCTAGGGATAGAATTAACATATTTAAAAGTTACGCCATTCAAATGTTTTGGTAAAGAATTTTTCATGTCACTTATTAATAAGTTTTTATCACTATAAAATATCATCAATTCTGTAAAGCTATTTGTAGATGTTTCATTAAAGCCTATAGCACCAAAACTACCATTGAACTTATTACCAAGTATTACCTCAATACCTTCAAGTTCTATTCTATAACCTCTAAATTTAATTTGAAAATCTATCCTTGATACAAATTTAAAATTTTCGCCATCATAACTACAAATATCACCAGATTTGTAAAATTTTTTGTCCCCTATAAAGAGTAATGAATTTCTATCCGTTCTCCCTAAGTAACCATTAAAGACCTGTTTACCACCTATGAGTAATTCATGTTCATCTGAAAGCATTAATACACTACTTGATAATGGCTTACCTATAGGAACTATATTATTTTCTCCTATATTATTAGATGTAACCTCAAAGTATGAAACAGCAACAGTTGCTTCTGTTGGTCCATAGAAATTGTAAATTTTTGCATTTGGAAATAACTCAAGTGCTTTTTTAGCTATTTTAGCTCCCAATGCTTCACCACAAAAGAATACATTTTTAACAGAATTCATAGTTATATTACTTGCATTCATTGCAGTGATAAAACTAGGGACAAGCATTAAGTTATTAATTCTCAAAGAATCTATAAATCTTGGTGCAAATCTAGCAATAGAAGTTGAAAGAGGAACTAATGAACCACCTTTATAAAAGCATAGAAACATGTCATGTATGGATAAATCAAATGTCAATTCTACTGTTTGCGCAAAAGTTGATTGAGATTTAATATCTGACATATCAATAACAGATTGAATATAATTATGTAAGTTATTATATGTTATTGGTATTACTTTAGGATTTCCAGTAGAACCAGAACTATGTAATATATATGCAATACTATTTAATTCCATTTCTAATTGAATTACATGATTACTTTTATTTTGATGTTCAACTAAATCTGATATCAAAACAAACTCTTCTAAATCTTTATTAGTTGAACTAAGAAAACAATTAATGTTAATATTACTGCAAACTGATAGTTTTTCATCAATTTCTGAGAACCTTAAAGGTGCAAAGGTTATACCATAAATGTAGCAAGATAATATTGTACAATATGTATAAAAATCTTTATTAGTATCAATTGCTATAATATCACCTTGCTTTAACCCACATTCATTAAAATAATTAGTAAGTTTTTTAACTATTAGGTGTACATCCTCCCAATTTTTTTGATTTTTCCCATCTTTGTAGAATAAATTACCTCTAAATTTATTGAAATCTATTTCATTTTTTGTTATCATCCATGTCCTTTATATAATTCAAAATTGTTTTTTGTCCATTAGAATTGTAGTGACAACAATCTGCAAAGTATTCATTCTTATCTAAAAATCTAAAATCTAAACTATTCATAATAATTTTATCATTTATATAGCTATTAATACTATTAAGTGTATTGTTACTTATATGGGAAGCATATATTTCATTAGAGGGAACAAGTAAAAATTTAATTTCTACACCATAATAATCTGCTAATTTTTTTATTTCGTTCATTCTGTAATTAAAGAAAAATGGATTAAACTTATTATAAAAAAGCTTAAGTTCATTTTCATCTAAACTATTTTCATTTGAAACTTTATTTAAATAAACATTTTTCCTTTCATTGTAAGTTGGAGTATTAGTAATAAAGCGTAAAGAATCTATTGGAAATATCAAACTTTTAAATAAAAGAAATACATTATTAAGATGTTTCAAACTTTTTTTTGAATAACTATATTGAACATAATCTTTTATCATAAAGATTTTACTTTCCAATGGTAAAAAATCAATAAAACTCTTAAACGATTTTTCAAATAAAATAGGTTCTTCTTTTAAAAGAGTCTGTTGACTTATTTCCAAAAAAATTTTTTTTCCTTTTAAATCAATTTTACTTCCAAGTATATTTAATAAGAGATAATGAAAAGTAAGATTTGTTGTTGGAGCAGAAAGTCCACAATTATAATAATTATTATTTTTATAAATAAAATCATTTGTAGATAATGTTAATTCTCTTGATACTGAAGTTCCCAATAATATATTATCATAATATTTTATTCTCTTATCATTAAGACACTGATTTAATGATGTTGTACCATAAGTTACTCCAACATATTTATTCAGATAACGAACTAATGTACTTGATATAATCACTAATATTAATATAATTAAAAATACTAAAGAGAATTTTTTAATAATATTCAAATTAAAAACCTCCATAAATAAATAAAGGTATGCCTGAATATAAGTCAATCAGTAAAAACAATATGAAAAGTAATACATAAATATGAAAAGTATTTTTAATTGTATTCATAATTCATGGTTGTATAATAATTTTTTGAACAAATTCAGTTACAAAACTAAAACCTATTAAATGGACTGATTGTGTGTATAAAATACCTGATATCTGCCGTAATTTATAATTACTAACTTTATTAAATACTTTACTATAAAATTGTCTTTCAAGTAATACAACAATTCCAAAATATAATCCAAATAACAAATAATTAGGACTAAGATTGTGCCATAATCCTATAAATAAAAATGTTATGAGTATTGATGCCATATAAGGCACAACTTTAGACTTAATCTTTTTAGATAAATAAAACGTTAAAGGTTGATTAATATATTTTTTTGAAAACATTCCAAGTGATACGTGCCATCTAGTCCAGAAATCATTTACACTTGTTGCCAAAAGAGGTTTGTTGAAATTTACAACATATGATTTACCAAGGAATAAAGAAATAGCATTAGCAAGCTCTGACATAAAAGAAAACTGTATATACAAAGTTAAATACGTAATAAGTGAAACATATAAGATATTGTTATAAAAAGGTATCACTTTTGAATAAATAAAACCACTTAATAATATAAATATTAAAGCATATAGAATTTTTATACTAGTTGCAATTAATGTTGCTCTTTCAATTTTATTGTTCCAACTTGAATAATCTCTAAATGGTCCAGTTATTAATTCTGGAATATAGAAAACATATAAGATAGTTGAAAAATCTAGTGGTGCTTTATAAACATAAGCACTATATATTCGCATAAGTAAAAAAATACTAGCAATACCTAACAGAAAAAGAGAAAGGTAATTAATAGCTAGCAATAGATAAGGTATTATAATTAAAGTTATTTGCATTCTATAATTTTTATTAAACTACCTACATTATCCATTTCCATTAAGTCACTTAATTCAAAACTAATATCAAGTTTTCCTTCAAGTTCTAGCAAAAGTTCAGTATGAGAAAGAGAATCCCACCCTTCTATATCTGAAGCAGTAGTTACATCCATCACTTTTTCAATTTCCACTTTGAAATAATCTGATATCAAAGTCTTTACAATATTTTCTATATTCATTCAATCCTACTTTTAATTAAGTTATAGATAATAATAGTTAAAAGTTGGTTACATTTAGTTAAAAGTTGATTACATTTAGTTAAAAATAAGTTGCTACTTAATTTTACACTTCTTCTAAATATAGTGGTAACTCTCTTTCACACTCCATCATTTGATTTAAATGAAAATTCCACTACTTCTATTTTTTGTAAGAAAATATTTTTTTCAATGTTACAAATACTTTCTTGTATATCTTTTTGAGCTACAATAAAGTCTTTTAATCAATTTCTAATATTGATTTATCAACTATTTATATTTATTCTAAACGTATGTTTAAATTGTTCTTTCAATTGAAATATTAAGTTATATAGCTATTTCATCAAAGTTTATACATTGTGACCTCATCACTACAAATTCTTACTACTTTTATTCATTCTTAAAATCCTTTTTTATTAAAATATTAATAGTTTCTATCAAATAATGAGAAATTATATTTTTGTCTTTATCTTCTAACTCATTAAAATAAACACCAATTTTCTTTTTTTATCATAGCCATTTATCATCCCTAAACCATTTATTGAACTTTGGATATACTCTTACAAATAAGATTCAATATTTAAGTATTTTCATTTATATTTTATTTCTACCTATAAAAGATAGAAGTTGGTAAAATATGCTTTAACTTGGATTTTACATAAAGTAATTAAGGTATTTGATTGAAATTTATAGGAGTTTAAAAAAGATGATTAAATTGTGTGGAATAGATGAAGCAGGAAGAGGACCACTTGCAGGACCACTTGTAGTTGCAGGTGTAGTTTTAAAAAAAAGATTAAAATTCTTAGATGATTCAAAAGTTTTAAGTGAAAAAAAAAGAGAAGCACTTTTTGATAGAATAAAAGAAAACTCTTATCATCATATTGTTTTTAAAAGTGCAAAAGAGATTGATGAAAAAGGCATAAGTGCCTGCCTTAAATCTTCTATTGAAGAAATCATGAATACAATAAAAGATGATGCTAGTGAATTTTTAATGGATGGAAATACATCTTTTGGAATTACAACCTTACAACACAAAATTAAAGCAGATGCAACAGTAAAAGAAGTAAGTGCTGCTTCAATTCTTGCAAAAGTAAGTCGAGATAGATATATGTGTGAAATTGCTCCTAAATATTCAAATTATAATTTTGAAAAACATAAAGGTTATGGAACAAAAGCCCATGTGGATGCTATCAAAGAATTTGGAAGAAGTGATGAGCATAGAGTTTCATTTAAACTAAAAGCTTTAGGGGAAGAAAAAGGTGGAATTCAGAAGTCTCTATTTTGAGACTTCTCCGATATATCTTTCTACTGATTCAATTTTAGTTTTTAATCTATTATTATGATTCATTCTAATATCAAATTTTAGTGTTGCATAAACTCTAGAACAATTCAGCTCTTCAAGTTTTCTATAACACTTTTCAACTAAAGCTAAAGCTTTTGAGATATCATCAGTTTCAATAATAGTTGCCATTGCAGTTAATTGATAATCTAAACCACTATTTTTGATTATCTTAATAACCTCAGCTACATATTTACTTTTACTCTCGCCATCATGTGTGGGAAACATACTTAATTCTAGAAGTACACTCAAAATATATATCCTTTTATCTTTTATTAATAGGTAGTTTTATTATAAATCTAGCCCCTGTAAAATCTTTTTTATTATACTCAAAATTAATATTTTCTACGTGAATAGAACCATTGATATGTTTTTCAATAATTTCTTTTGTCATATACAAACCTATTCCTGTACCTTGACTTTGATGTTTAGTTGTAAAATATGGTTCAAAGATTTTATTTATAATCTCTTCTTTTATTCCAGTTGCATTATCTTGGATAATTAATTCAATAAATTTATCATCATATTTTCTTTCATTAACAATAATACATTTATCATCTATTTTACTCTCTTTAAAAGCATCAACTGCATTATTAAAGAGATTTAACATACATTGTATTAATTCATTTTCGTAGGTATATATCTTATTATTTTCAATATTTACTATAAACTCAATATTTGAGCTTTTCATTTTAGATTTTATAAATCTAGTTGAATTTATAATCAAGCTCTCAATATCAAATTCATTCATTCTTTTATCTTTATTGAAATATCCTCTAAAATCATCTATAGTCTCAGATAAATAATTCCCACTTTTTATAATTTGATCCATTGAGTCACATAATACATTATCTTCTAAAGATCCATACTCTTTTGAAAACTTAACAGAACTTGCAGCTGTTGTGATTAAAGATAATGGCTGTCTCCATTGATGTGCAATATTCTCAAGCATCTCACCCATTGCAGCTTGTCTTGATTGTTGAATAAATAAATCTTTTTGTTTTAGTATCTCATACTCTAAGTTTTTTCTTTTTGTAATATCTTGATGAATTCCAGTAATTAAAATAGCTCTTTTATTTTGATCCCTTTGAACTATTGCACCATTACTATATATCCATTTATAAGTACCATCTTTAGCTTTCATCCTAAATTCTGTTTCATAATGGTCTTTCTCATTGTTAATATGCTTTTCGTAAGCTTCATTAATTTTATAAACATCATCCATATGAATTAATTTAAAGAAATCTCCCATAGCATCAACTTCTTTTTTTGTATAACCTAATATAGAAGCCCAGTTTTCATTTATGATATTTACATTAGTTTGGGGATACCATCTCCAAGTTCCCAAATTTGCCCCATCAAGTGTAAGTTTTAAAAGATTTTCAACTTCTTTTCTTTTTTTCACTTCAAGGCTTAGTCTTCTATTTACTAATAATATGATTAGAATTACAACAATTGAAACTATTGAGATAATAAATAAAGTTCTAGAATAGTTTTTCTCATACTTAACAGATAGCCATTTATTCAATATCTTTTGTTTTTCTTCAATTGATAATGTAGATACTAATTTATTAAATATACTATTTAATAAAGGTTCATCATTTCTTGTACCTATTGCTAAATCCCATGATTCATCAAATTTACCTGCTATTTTCAATTGTCCCACATATGATTCTTGAATATGATAACCTGTAGTATACAAAGAGTCAATAAAACCATAAAGCAATCCATACTGGACTTTTTTTAAACCATCTTCTATACTATTCACATCTATTAAATCTAAATGAGGATACTTTTCCCTTAAAATTTCAGAGTAAGCATAATCTTTAACAATTCCAATTTTTTTATTTTCCAATTTTTTTAAATCATCAACAAATAACTCTTCAATTTTAGTAGCTAATACTAAAGGTATTTCTATATATGAGTCTGTAAAGTTAAGAAATTTCTCTCTAGATTTTGTTTTCATAACAAGTGAGAAAATATCACATTTTCTATTTTGTCCTAAAAGTAAAGACTCACTCCATGAGGACGTAGATATCATTCGAATAGGAACACCTATTTTATATTCTAAAATACTCATGTAATCAGCACTAATACCTAAATATTTCCCATCTTCATTTTTTTCATATGGCATCCAATTTGGATCAATACAAAGTTTTAGTTCTTTCTTTTTAGATAAATAATCTTTTTCTAGGGTAGATAATATACTATTCTGTGCGATTAAAAGTATTGGAAAAAATAATAAAACTAGTAATTTAAAGATACTTTTCATAATATAATCGCTTTTTTATTTATATTTGTGTCAATATTCTAACATTATATAAATAAATATTTTCATTTAATTTCGATTTAAAATAATTTTGATAAGATAAAATATAGACTATATAGAAAAGGAATAACATGCAATTAAACGTATCAGCAGAAGTAATATTATCTCAATTAGGTTATTCAAAGAGTGAATCTTCGTTACAACAAGCAGAAAAAATGATTTCAATTACAAGTAATTTTGACAAGTTTTCAAAACACATTTTTTCACTAAACGATCACTTAAAGAAAATGAATGCTTATGTTGGGTTATCAAACAAAACTGATTATTTAAAAATTAAATGTGATGAAAATGACGCAAATGAGATTTTAGAAGAGTTCCATGAGGAAGTTTCACACTGGGCAGATAAGTACAATGTAAAACTTCAACAACTTGATAAAAAACCTATTTATTATATTATAGGGACTACTAACTAAAACACTTTTTTATAACTATGACAATAAGGCACTTTATCGTGTCTGTCATAGTAATCCTGATGATAACCTTCCGCTTCATAAAATTTAACTACTTTATACAAAGATGTAGCAACTTTATAATTCATACTTTCAAGTTTACTTATTAGATTTTCACTTATTTGTTTCTCTTCTTCATTATTGTAAAAAATTGCAGATAAATATTGACTTCCAATATCTGGACCTTGTCCATTTGTTTGTGTAAAATCATGTGTTTCAAAAAATTGAATAACTAATTCTTCATAATTTACTTCTGTTTCATCATATTCAACTCTTACAAGTTCTAAATGTCCTGTCTGACCAGTACAAACACTTTTATAATCTGGATCTTCTAAATGTCCACCCATATATCCTGAAACAGCTGACTTTACACCTTTAAAAGTTTCAAAGTAATATTCAGTTCCCCAAAAACAACCACTTGCAAAATATGCATATTTAATATTTTCCATAATTATTCCTATTTCTTTGATTCAAAGTTCATTGAAATTGAGTTTACACAGTGTCTAGTATTTTTAGAAGTAAACCCTTCACCTTCAAAAACGTGACCTAAATGACCACCACAAGTTGCACAAACTATTTCAACTCGTCTACCATCTGCATCAGGGACTCTTTTTACACCTTCACTTATTTCATCATCAAAACTTGGCCAACCACATCCAGATGAAAATTTGCTAGAAGATTTATATAAAGGAGTATTACACTTTTTACAAGTAAAAGTCCCTTCTTCATAAAAATCATTATATTTACCAGAGAAAGGTCTCTCTGTACCTTTATTTTCTATTACTCTTTTTTCTTCTTCATTTAATTCATTATAATTCATAGTATTTCCTTTTATAGAAGTCCTATAATATAAACTAAAGCCTTAAAGGACTATTTATTAAACTCAATTGTTAGAATCATTCCATTTTTATTACAGTTAACATCTAAAATACCACGGTTCTTTTCAATAAATACTTTCATTAAATAAAAACCTAAATCAAAGGAATTATTTTTAATAGATGAATTTAAATCCAAAATATCATTAATAGTATGCTCTTCTATATTTTCAGAATTATCTTTATAATTTATAAAAATAGAATTTTCATCCTCATTTATTTCTAATACTATATATTTTTCACCACACTTAGAAGTTGCAAAGGTATCAATACTATGTGTTAACAATTTTATAAATACATGCTTTAATTCATCATAAGCTGTAAATAAACTAACTAAATTATCTCCATTTATTGATAAGTCAATATTTTGTTTTATTAACTGATCTTTTAATAAAAAACTCACATTATCAATTAGAACTTTTAGATTTACATCTTGTTTTTCCATGTCATTTTTAAAAAACTTCTGAAAATCATACATTGTCTCATCAAGTTTATTTGTCTCTTTTAATGTTTTTTCTAAAGTATCTTTAACATCACTATTATCAATTGTTAATTGTAAAGATTGAATATAAAGTTTTATCATGTCTAATGGCTGCTTCCATTGAAGTGCAATAACATCAATCATATCACTCATTGCAGCTATTTTTGATTGTTGAAATAGTATTTTTTCTTTTTGTCTTATATCTTCTACTTGCTCTTTAACAATATCATTTAAGTTCGTATTTACATCTTTTAAATCTCTCATAGCAGTTGAAAGTTTAAGATGTAACTCAACTCTTTTTAATAATACAGCAGAGAAAAAAGGCTTCGTTATATAATCAACGGCACCTTCCTCAAAACCTTTTACTATATCTTTCTCATCATCTTTTACAGTTAGGAAAATTATAGGAGTATTTCTAGATTTAGGTTTTTTCTTTATTTCTTTACAAACAGCATAGCCATCTAAAATTGGCATTACAACATCTAATAAAATTAAGTCAAATTCATTTTCATCAATTAATTCCAAAGCTTTTTCACCACTTTGAGCATAAATTACATTGTAATCTTTTAAAATACTCATTGCAACTTGTAAATTCTTTGCATCATCATCTACTAATAAAATTTTATTATGATATTTTTTTGTTTGCATCTGCTTTCCTTAATTTTCTTTAAATCTATCTTCTAATTGTTTTAGCCTAACATAAGTATTTGCTTTTGTCACTAGTTCAATTGTAATAAAAGGTTTTACTACATAATCAAGACCACCAACTTCATATGCCTGTTCTATATCAGAAGTTGAATCTTTACCTGATAAAAAGACAACAGGAATATCTTTTGTATCACTATTCTGTTTTAGTACTTTACATACATCAAAACCATTCATATCTGGCATCATAATATCTAATAATATTAAATCAAAATCATGTTCTTTCACTAATTCAAGTGCCATAGTCCCATTTTTAGCATAAAACATTTTATGCCCTTCATTTTTCAAAATATTCATAGCCATTTGAATATTTTTTGGAACATCATCAACAATTAAAACTTTACCCTCTTTCAACACTTTCCTTTATCTCTTCTAATTTTTCTATTACATCTAAATATGTATTCATTAAATAATCAACTTTTTCTATATCAAAAGAATCAATATGAGTTATTAACTCTTGAGCATAATTACCAAGCAATGTTATATTATTCTCTAATGCTAAGTCTTTTAATTTTATAGAAAACTCTTCTATTAAAGTAAAATCACCTTTATTTTTAACATCTTCCCAATTATCTTTAATCTCTGTACTTAAAAGATTAAGTACATATTCTAAACTTTCTTTATTCATAGTATCATCACAAACTAAGGTATCATTCTTTACAGATTCTTTTAATTCATAAGGGATAAATCTAGTTAACTCTTCAATTAAATCATCTAAAATAACTGGTTTTCTTAAATACCCATCAAAACCATACTTAGATACTTTCTCTAAATCTTTTCCCATTACAGATGCTGTTAATGCAAGTAAAGGAATATGTTTTAGTTTTTCGTTTTCTTTTATAGCTATTGCTGCTTCATAGCCATCCATCACAGGCATTCTTAAATCCATAAGGATTAGATCGATTTTTACACTTTGAAGCTTTTGAAGGGCATCTTCGCCATTCTCTGCCATAATAAGTTTAAACTTGTAGTTTTTTAAACTAGCATCAACTAGTTTTCTATTTTCTTCTATATCATCAACTACTAAAATTGTAGAATCTTCAAATATAATATTATCTATATCTATTTTTTTATGATGTGTTTCTTCACTTAAAGAACTTACAGGAATATCAAATAATGAAACTTTAAAAGTTGAACCTTTAGTTTTTTGACTTTGAACTTCTATTTTACCATTCATCATCTCTACTAACTTAGTACAAATTGCAAGGCCTAAACCAGTACCTCCATACTTTGCAGTATCTTGTTCTTTTTGTTGCTCAAAAGAATTAAATATTTGTTTTAAATTATCCTTATCTATTCCAATACCTGTATCTTCTATTGAAAAGATCAAATCAATTTTACTTTTAATATTATCTTTATAGACATTTTCTACTTTTAATTTAATATGACCTTTTTCAGTAAATTTAATGGCATTTCCAATTAAATTAAATAAAATCTGTCTAATTCTAACCCCATCTAAAATGACATAATTCGGTATATTTTTATCAATATCTATAATAAAATTAATATTTTTACTTACAATTTTTGCATGGAAAATAGATTCTATTTCCAAAAACAAATTAGTAGGATTTATTGATTCATTTTTGATTTCTAATTTACCTGCTTCAATTTTTGATAAATCTAAAATATCATTGATTATTCGTAAAAGAGCAGTTCCACCTTTTTTGATTGAAGTTAAATAATCTCTTTGTATTGGATTTGTAATTTCTTTATCAAGTAATTCAGTAAAGCCAATAACTGAATTCATTGGCGTTCTAATTTCATGGGACATATTTGCTAAAAATTCACTTTTTTGTTTTGCAACATTTAAGGCTTCATTTTTAGCTTTTAATAATACTTCATTTAAATCTTCTAGTTTTGTAATATCTGTAAATACTGCCGTTTTAAGATTTGATTTTTCAGAAATATATGCAGCAGTAATCTTAAAAATAAAAGCTTCTTCATTTTTATAAATAAGTGCTTTATATATGTAATCTGGGTTATTTAAAACTAAATCAATCCAAGTTAATCCATTATTTAAAGGTAATATATATTTATCAGGATTACTAGTACCAAAAAGATCACAAATACATCTATAATCTTTTTTAAATTCATCTAAGTTCTCATAATCAAAGAATTTATAAAAAGATTTATTTGCTTGTTGTATTTCTTCTCCGCTTGTAGTAATTACAATATCAACTTGAGAATCCATTACAGCAGTAGTAAAATCTTTACTCTCTTGCAAAGCTTTTTGTACTTTTTCTCTTCTCTCAATTTCTATATGAAGTTTTCTATTCCAATATACAGTTCCAGCTAATACGAAAAATGCACCAATTAAAACCTTCCAAACAAGTGAATAATCTATTTTTTCTTCATAATCTAGTTTTACCCAAGATCTATAAATCTCATCTTTTTTATTCTGAGAAACATTGCTTAAAAGCTTGTTCATAATAGAGAGTAATTCAGGAGAATCTTTTCTAATACCAAAGCCATATCTGTAAGTATAACCAGTAGGTCCAACAATTTTTAGATTACTTAATCCATTTTTTTTATTATAATATTCAAAAGAAGGAATATCTAATAAGAAGTAATCAATCTGACCATTTAGCAGACTTTTTAAACCAGCTAAAGGATTATCAATTAAAATAAGCTCTTTAATAGAAGGATAATCAACCTCTAGTTTTTCAATAATAGAATAACCTCTAACCGTTGCTATTTTTTTATTTGCAATACTTTTTAAAGAATCTACGTAAGTATCATGGCTTTTATTAGAAATAATTACAATTTCAGCACCTAAATAAGTAGAACTAAAATTTAAGAATTTTGATCTTTTATTAGAATAAGAAATTGCATCTATCATATGAATATTTTTATTCTCAATAGAAGATAAAGTTTCACTCCAATTTTTAGTCTTTTCATATTCAACATTAATACTTGAATCTTTAAAAATTTCATTTACTAAATCAGGAACAATACCACTGTATTTCCCGTCTTCATCATAAAAAGAATATGGTGGCCAAAAAGGATCACCTGAAAGCTTTATAGTTTCATTTTGTTTTAACCATTTTTTCTCTTTTAAATTAAAGGTAACTCTTTTATTTTCAGTTTTTGTCTTAAGTGTATTTATCCATCTTTTTTGAATAATCAATCTTTTATTTTCAGGAATATTTTTGATTGCTTTATTTAATATTGAAAATAATAGTTTCTTCTCTTTATTTACAGCAATAGATAAATTTACTTTTTGAAAAGGTGCTTTAAAAGCTATAACTAAATTTGTTAGTAGGTTTTTTTCAATAATATGAGATATTACAGGAAGGTTACCAATATAAATATCAGCTTTTTTATAAGAGATGTACTCTAATGCTTCTTCATTAGATTTAACAAAAACAAATTCAGCATTTGGAAATTTTGTTTTTAATTTTTCATGAATATAATTATCTTTAGGAAGTGCAATTTTATAACTTTTTATATCTTCAAAGTCATCTATTTCAAAATCTTTTCTAGTTACAACAGCTATATCAATATTTAAATAAGGTTCTGTAAAACTAAGAAACTTCTCTCTATTTTTTGTACTAGCTGCACAAGATAAGATATCAATTTCATTGCTTTTTATTTTAGTCATAACATCAGACCATTTAGAAGCATATATTTCAAAGTTTAATCCAGTAGATAAAGAAACCTGTTCTAAATACTCAGAAGATATACCCTTATGATTATTTTCTTTATCAACAAAATCAAATGGTGGCCAATTTGAATCAGCACCAACTTTGACAATTGGATTTTCTTTAATCCAATTTTTCTCTTCTTGTGTTAAAAAAGAGCTAGCAAAGACATTAATACCAATACAAAGAACAAAGATTATTTTTATAAGATTCATTACTCTTCTTTTATGTTTTCTTATATCAATAATAGCAAAAGTTATCTTATATATTTAATAAAAAATTATTTACTATTTCTAATTATTAAATCATCTTTACTTAACTCACATATTGATTTTTTACCCATAACTGCTAAAAGACCAATAATACCAGAGATTAATTCATTATGATAATTTGCTACAGTTCTAGCTTTTTGCTCCACTAAATACTTACTTCTTTTGTCTTTATTCATTGTAGCAAGTCCTACTGGACAGTCATGTCCTTGTGTTCCAGAGCAATGTCTTGCTCTAATACATCCAGCACTTATCATAAATCCTCTTGCTATATTTATAAAGTCTGCTCCATAAATAAATAGTTCCAAAGCATCATCTGGAGTTAAAACTTTTTCACTTGCTATAATTTTTATCTTCTCTCTAATTTTCTTATTTTTTAAATCTTCTATTACAATATCAAGTGCTTCTCTTAATGGAAGTCCAATTTTTCTCATCATTTCCAAAGGAGCAGCACCTGTACCACCATCTCCCCCATCAATTGTTATAAAATCAGGATAAGAAAGATTATTTTTTATTGAATTTACTATTTCACTTGAATATTCTTCAAATTTATCTTGTGAAGCAATTACAATTTTTATACCAACTGGCTTTTTTGATATTTTTTGTAATTCTCCTACAAAATCAAATAATTCTCTAATAGTATTTGCATAAGGAAATCTATTTGGAGAGATTAAATCCTTATATGCTTCAACACCTCTATAATATGCAATTGAAGGAGTTACTTTATGAGCAGGAAGTTTTCCACCTGTTTGTTTAGCACCTTGAGAAATTTTTATCTCTGTCATACGGCAAAAACTCATAATCTTTTTATATCTTTGCTCATCAAAAGTACCATCTTTATGTTTTACTCCATAAAGTCCACTTCCCATTTGAAAAATAATATCAGCAACATCAGAAGGAACATCTTTAGGGAAACTCTCATATGCTGCTTTCCAATTAATTCTATAAAAAAGTTTTTTCTCTTTATCAAAGTTAAATGACTCATCGTCATCCCTTTGTAATACCATATCAGAATATAGTTTTCGAGCAATTCTTAGTCCTAAAATTTTTGAGATAATTGTATAAATACCTTTTGCAAAGAAAGTACCTTCTATTACATCAAAGTAATCTTTTGTATCATCATATTTATGAGTAATAATATAATTTGTAGTAAGTGAGCCTTCCCCTGTATTTATAGGAAATTCAGCTTTATTAGCAGCTTTTGAAAAAGCTTGAGTTCCTTCAGGAGATATAGCTCCATCACTCATTGCACTTCGTCCTATTAAACTAGAAGTGTGAAAAGGAATCTCTCTATTCTCACCAAATGTTAAAAGGCATTTTTCATCTACTTCATCAACATTGTAAACTCTATTTGAGTGTTTAAATAAAGTTCTAGTATTTTCATATGGTTTTACAGGAGAGAAACTATAGTAAGTTTTTTTAAGTTTACTAGCTCTATTTATCCAGTCAATTTTTTCATATGAATCATAATAATCCTCATCACCAAAATATTGACGCATAGGATCTCTTAACATATAAAAGAAATATCTCATTCTTCCAATTAAAGGATAGTTTTTAAGTAATTGATTATTTCTTTGTATAAATCTATCATAAATAAAAATCATAATAGATAGAATAATAAAAAATACTACAAAGCCTTTAAAGAAAAGACTCCAGTCATAAGATAAAAAAATTCCAAATTTTGATAGTTCATTCATTTATCACCTACTATTTTTTAAAAATTAAATGATCAATTGAAAACTTACCAGCACCATGAGATAGGAAGATACCTAAGAAAAGTAAATAATACAAAGGTATTTCAAAACCATTAGCTCCAGCACTAAAACCATTTGAAATATGTACAGTAAAAATTGCAACAAGCATTACTATAATTAAAGGAATTGAGGCTAATCTAGTTAAAAATCCAATAGCAATAAGAACTACTCCTAAAAGCTCAGCAGTAGAAGCTAAATAAGCGCTAAAGGTAGGAAGGGGTATACCTAAACTTGCAAACCACTTTGCAACAGAATCAATATCATTCCATTTCATAAGTGCAGGCTCATAAAAACCATAAGCCATTGCAAGTCTAGCTAAAAGTAAAAAGAAGGATTGAAAGTTATTCAGTAATCCACAAACTTCATTATAAATCTTAGTTGTCATAGCTACATCCTTTAAAGTGATTGTAGTATTATAATAACTAAATATTTAATCTTTGTGAATAAAAATCACGAAAAAAGTTTTTAATTTACTTCAAATCTTTCTTCTAAAATAACTTTTCCATCATATAAAACTTTTCCTATAAAAACATCTCCAATATTAAATGAACCAACACCTGCTGGTGTTCCTGTCATTAAAATATCGCCATCTTCAAAAGATAAAAAAGTTTTTGCTTCATTAATAATTTCTTCTGGTTTGTTAATCATTAATTCATAACCACCTTTTTGTTTTAATTCATCATTAATGAAAAGTTCAACTTCTAATTTTGTAATATCATCATTAAAAAATTCAAACTTTGAGAAAACTGCTGAATTATCAAAAGCTTTAGCTCTCTCCCAAGGAAGACCTTTTTTCTTAAGTTTTGACTGAACTTCTCTTAATGTTAAATCTAATCCAAAACCAACAGCTGTAACTTTTCCTTCTTCAATTAAAAAAGATAATTCAGCTTCATAGTGGCAAGACTCATGTCCCTTTGGAAAAGTTAATTTTGAACTAATAGATGAGTTTGGTTTTAGGAAAAAAACCATCTCATCGGGTGTATCATTGTTTAATTCTTTAATATGCGCTACATAGTTTCGTCCAATACAAACTACTTTTGAGGGGAATAATTGTTGTTCCCCTAATCTAATACCATTCACTAAATTAAACCTCTATTTTTAAGTTTTGCTAATCTACCTTTTGAATATGTATTTCCAGATTTTTCATACCAAACTTTTGCTTTTTGATAATCTTTTGGAACACCATATCCCATTTCATATTGGTAACCTAACCAACCCATTGCATATTTACTATTCTTATCTGCAGCTTTTTTAAACCATTTGAAAGATTCAGTGTAGTTTTTTTCAACACCATAACCTTTTGCATATAAATATCCAATTTCAGATAATCCATAAGCATTACCTTTTGCAGCACTTTTCTTATACCAATACATTGCTTGACCAAAATCTTTTGGAACAGCCCAACCTTGTTTATAGTAATAACCAACTTCATTTTGTGCATATGTATCTTTTTGGAAAGCAGCTTGTTTAAATAGTGCAAAAGCTTTTTTTCTGTCTTTAGTTACACCATTACCAGCATCATAAAGGTAAGCTAATTCTCTAGTAGCAATTCTGTCATTTTGAGTGCTTGCTTTTTGGAACCAGTAAGCAGCATCAACATATTTTTTTGCATTTAAAAAATTAAGTCCTAATTCTCTTTGAGAATATGCATCTTTTTGATTTGCAGCTTTTAAAAACCACTCATTTGCTAATGTTCTGTTTTTTGGTACGATTTTACCAACATTGTAGTAGTAAGCAACCCAGCTTTGAGATTTAGCATCACCAAGTTTTGCTTTTTTCATGTAACAATCAAATCTGTTTTTATTTTCGCCAAATGTTTTACAATTAACTACTTTTAGTTCTTTAGGTTTAACTGTTTTGTTTGAAGTTGTACAACCAGTAAATAATGTAATTGCAACAACTAATATAGATAGATATTTCAAGTTTAACTCCTATTTATAAAATAACTAATATTATATCAAAATTATTTTTTATAGGAGTTAAATAACTGTACTTTATTTTTTAGATAAGAAATGATCTAATGAAAGTTTACCTGCTCCAAATGATGCAAAAATTCCTAAGAATAATAAGTAATATAAAGGAATTTCAAAACCATTATCACCTGCACTAAATCCATTTGTAAAGTGAACAGTAATAATTGCAACTACCATAGTACCAATTAGAGGAAGACTAATAACTCTTGTTAATAAACCTAATGCTAGTAATACAACACCTGCTGTTTCTATTGATGCAACCATATAAACATTTAGAGTAGGAAAAGGAATTCCTAAACTTGCAAACCAACCTGCTGTATCTTCAATACTATTCCATTTGTTCATCGCTGGTTCGAAAAATCCATATGCAATAGTAAGTCTTGCTAATAATAAAAATAGACTTTGGAAGTTGTCTAATATTTTCGCTGAGATTTCATTAACTGCTCTAATCATAATTTATCCTTCTGTTTATGTTAATTAATATTTCAAATTATATAATTATAATATTTACTAAGTGTTTAGTGATATTTAGATTTAGAAAAAAATTATGATTTTAAAGCTTAGATAGACTATATATTGGTGAGTATTAAATTTAAAACTTTGTAAAATTGACTTGTTTTTTAGCTTGTTTTATATAGTATTTGTTATTAATTTTATAAAAAATAACGAAATCAATCAATAATTTATTAGAATTTTTCTAATAAATCATTAATTATAACAGAAGTGATTCCCCAGATAACTTCCCCTTCGTATTCATAAACCCAAATTTTATGTCGTTTATTTCCCCAAGGTTTTTTATAAGTATCTGGTAAACCTAACTCTTCTACTGGAAATAAAACTTCTTTATTCCCTTCATCATCTATTTTAAAAGGTTGTATTTCATGAGAAAGCGTATATTCTTTAGGTTCTGTATTTTTAAAAAAAGATATTGGAATTAGTAAAGTTTTTTCAACTTCATTTTTATCTATTATCATATTCTTTACAGCTTTTCTTTTTACTCTAGCCACAAAAGATTCAATAACAGCACCAATAGGAGCTACATAAGTATCAAGTTGTCCTAATACTTTTATATCTTCTTTTTCTATTCCTAATTCTTCTTTTGTTTCTCTAAGAGCAGTTTGTTTAAAGTTTTTATCAACTCCATCTTCAAATTTACCACCAGGGAAACATATATCTCCCCCTTGTCTTATATGGGCAGCTCTTTTTTGAAAAAGTAAAAAGTATTCACCTTTTATTTTAACTATAGGAATTAATACAGCAGAATTAAAAAATCTTTGTCGGCCTAATACTCCAGGATTATCTGGTAAATTTTTAATAAGTTCTTTTAAATTTTTCTTTTTCATTACACATACTTTATTGATTTAATAGCAGCTATCATAACTTTTATAATTTTTCTTAAGTCTTCATCTTTTATTGTGTAGGCAACAATAGAATAAATTAGTTTTCCAAAAGGTCTAATCCAAACACCATGTTCAACACAATAATTTTGAATAGCTTGAGCATGAGTATTATCTTTTAATTCAATAACACCAATAGCTCCAATTGATCTAATATCTTCAACTAAATACAAAGCTTTAGCTTCTTGAAGTTCTTCTTTAAAAATATTTTCTATATTTTGTACATTTTCTTGCCAAGGTAGTTCTTGAAGTAATGTTAAACTTTCAATTGCCACAGAACAAGCAAGAGGATTCCCCATAAAGGTAGGACCATGCATTAATATTCCCAATGGAGATTGAGATATTGTTTGGCTAACCATCTTAGATGTAATCATAGCAGCCATACTCATATAGCCACCAGTTAAACCTTTTCCTACTGTAATTATATCAGGTTTTACATCTGCCCATTCACATGCAAACATTTTTCCAGTGTGACCAAAGCCAGTTGCAATTTCATCAGCTATAAATAAAACATCATATTTACTACAAAGTTCTCTAACTTTTTTTAAATAAGAAGGATTGTATATTCGCATTCCTCCTGCACCTTGAACAATAGGCTCAACTATAAAACCAGCAACTTCTTCATGATGTTTTTCAAAAGTCTCTTCTAAAGCTTTAATTGATTCATCACAAGAAGAGTCAAATCCAAGTTCAGGAGCTTTTGTAAAAATATGTTTAGGAAGATAAGTTCCATAAATACTGTGCATTGAATTAGAAGGATCACAAACGCTCATAGCAGCTAAAGTATCTCCATGATAAGAGTGTTCACAAGCAATAAATTTATACTTTTTTAATCCCTTAGCTTCTTGATACTGAATAGCAGTTTTTAGTGCAACTTCCACAGAAACAGAACCACTATCACATAAAAATACACTATGTAAACCAGTTAAATCTGCAAGCATTTTTGATAAAGTAGCAGCTTTTTCATGGGCAAGTCCCCCAAACATAATGTGAGGCATAATATCAACTTGTTTTTTTAATGCTTCATTTAATCTAGGATGATTATATCCATGTATTGCACTCCACCACGAACTCATTCCATCTAGAAGTTCAGTGTCGTCTTCTAAAAATATAGAAGTTTTATCTGTTCTTTTTACAGGTAATAACTCAGATTTTGAAGGTAATGAGTTATAAGGGTGCCACACATGTTCTTTATCAATTTCAAGCCAATGCAAAAATATTCCTTAGTCTAATTTCTTATATTTTATCAAATTTTTCGTTTATTATTGATTATTTAGCGTAATAATAAATTCTGCACCTCTATATGAAACTCCCTTGTATTCGTATTTTCTATTTACTATTTCAATTGTTCCATTCATATATTTATTGATAATTTGCTCACACATATAAAGTCCGATTCCTGTACCTTGACTTTGATGCTTTGTAGTGAAATATGGTTCAAATATTTTATTTACAATATTTGCATCAATCCCACCTGCACTATCTTTTATTTTTATAACAGATTTATACTCATTAGAATCAATATCTACAAAAATAAACTTTTCATTTATATTAGTATCTTCTAAGGCATCTTTTGCATTATTTATAATATTCATAAATACTTGAATAAGTTCACTTTCAAAACCTAAAATACTTACACTTTGCATATCTTTTACCACTACAATATTTTCACTTTTTAGTTTAGAGTCTAAAATATTTAGTGTCTTATCAAAAGCACCATTTAAAGAAAATGTTTGCTTATCTTTATCTGGTTTAAAAAAGTACCTAAAATCATCTATAGTATTTGATAAATATTTTGAAGTATCAATAATAGAAGTTAAAGTATTTATTAATAGTTCATCATCTAAATCATTAAGTTGTTTTTTTATTTTTAAACCACTTGCACCTGTAGTTATTACAGATAAAGGTTGTCTCCATTGATGAGCTATATTTTCTATCATCTCACCCATTGCAGCCATTTTAGATTGTCTAGAAAGTATTCTATCTTTTTTGATATTTTCTTCTACTTCTTTTTTAACCCTATCTTCAAGATAAGAGTTTATTCTAATAAGCTCTTTAGTTTTTTGAGAAACTTTTAAATTTAACTCTTTATTCATCTTTTTTAATAAGTTTTGTCTATATAATAAAGCAATAAATACAATCAAAAAGAAAATAAGTATTTGAATTAAAAATTTATAATCATAATCTTTTTCATAATCAATTAAAACCCATTTATTTAGAATAATATTTTTTTCAGTATTACTAACACTTGTAACTGCTTTATCCAAAATACTAAACAATATTTTTTCTTTTTTGCTAACAGCAACTCTTACTTCATTATATTCATCAAGTTTCCCTGATATTTTTAACTCATCAATATAATTCTTTTGAACTTTATATAGTATAGTTGCCATAGTATCAATTTGTGCAAATACTTCTGAATTAGCTACTTTTTCTAATCCTTCATTTAAATTAGAAACTTCTATAAAATCAATCTTAGGATACTTTATACTTAACTCTTCTTTTAGAGCATAACCTTTAATCATAGCAATTTTTTTATTTTTTAAATCATCTAAACTATTTATAAATGCAACATTGTTTTTTGTAACAATTCCATAGGGAACTTTTAAATAAGTACTTGTAAAATTTAAATTCTTTTTTCTCTCTGTAGAAATAGCAGCAGCAGGAATAAAATCACATTTTCCTTCTTTTATAAACTCTAAAGATTCAACTATTGTATTAGTTTGAATAGGAGTAAATTTAACTTTTAGTTTCTTTTCTAAAAGTTTAATATAATCAGCGATAACACCTATATATTCGTCATTTTTCATAAAACTGTAAGGCATAGCATTTGGAAGAATACACATGTTAATATTTTTAGTTTTATTTATATATTCTTTTTCTTTTTTTGTTAGTTTTACTTTTCCTTCTAAATTATTAGAATAAACAAATTCATTAAGATTTATTTTCTTTGAAACTAATCCCATAATATTGTATAAGTCATATATTCTTTGAACTTTAGACTTATCAATTTTTCCAAGTTCTTCTGTTTTAAAATATGAAAGTTTTTCTAACTCTTTACCTTCATAAATAAGTTCTTCTTTTGATAGTTTCTGAGAATTATATTTATCAAAAATAAATTGAGATGTTTCTTCAATATTTTTATAAGCATAATCCCAACCTTTTAAAGATGCTTCT
>Ga0193960_1000045_pt1 | contig 51014 bp, 60 predicted proteins | sample FB_3_MG_FD_140338 | JGI IMG/M metagenome (GOLD analysis project Ga0193960, IMG submission 140338) | Microbial mat bacterial communities from the Broadkill River, Lewes, Delaware, United States - FB_3_MG | ecosystem: Environmental > Aquatic > Freshwater > River > Microbial mats | place: USA... | reverse complement strand
TACAATCATCACAGACCTCATGCAGTTTTAGGAAAATTAAGTCCAATTGAATACTTAGAAAAGTACAATCAAACTAAAGATTGTTCCGATTTAACCTATACGGATTAAGGGGAGTCTTACAAAATATTAGGACAATTTTTCCAAGAAGAGAACCAAAATATTTTTTTGGACGCCTTAGATGATAATGATGAATTAATTCAAATAGTTGCTTTAGAAACTTTAACAAAGATGGATAATAAAAAATTTTTACCAGAAATAAAAAAAAAATTAAATTCAGATAGTTGGTTAATTCGTGCTTATGCGATTGAGGCAATTGGAAAGTACTATGATATTGAGAGTAAGGATACTTTACAAAATATGATTTTAAATGCTGATGAAGAAGAGAAGCCTAGATTGTATTATTCACTTATTAAATTAGACGAAAAAAGTTACTATAAAAATTTATATGAAGCTTTAAATCATTCATATTATCGTGTAAGAATAGCAACAAGTAATTTGCTCTATGATTTGTGTAACGAGTCAAATAAAAGTGAGATATTAAAAAACTTAGAAAATAGACTTTCTATAGAGATTGAAAAATCTGTTATTGAAATACTTCGAAATATAATTCAAGATATAAAAACTTATTAATTGGCAATTTAAATTTAACTCATTCCACCTCTCTTAAGGTGAGATGCATACATAAATCTAAGAAGGGAAAAACCTAAAAAATGTGCAAACCACCACCTTCAAAAATTTCTCCTAATATTACAGGTATCTACCCCTTACAACAAGAGGGTTCTAAAACACAGTTTAGTTATGATGTAAATGGTAACCTTATAAGTCTAACTACTCCAAACAACACTACTTTTGAAACAACATATGATCTGTCAACATAAAACAGGACACAAAATAAATCTTTTTAACCAATCATTTCTTTTTGTAACATAATTTCTTCAAACTCATATGGAGACATATAATTATTTGAAGAGTGTAACACCGCTTTATTTTTAACATTTTCATTATATCTTTTTTCAAATTCATTTGGTGAAATATAATTCAAATAACTATGTCTTCTTTTAGAGTTGTAGAACATCTCTATATATTCAAATATTTTAAGTGATGCGATCTCTCTTGTGTGAAATATATTTTTTCTTACAAGTTCACGTTTGAGTGTTTTAAAAAAGCTCTCAGCTACTGCATTATCATAACAATTGCCTCTCCGACTCATGCTTGGAATAATGTTATATTGTTGTAGAAACTGTTTATAATCACAAGAGCTGTATTGACTCCCTTGATCTGAGTGAAGTATCACTTTAGAGTTTGTATTATTAATGCGTTTTATAACCATTTTCAAAGCATTGAGTAGCAATGGTGTAGTTTGACGATGTCTGGTTGGATGTACTTTTAAAACACTGCACATCCTTCGTACTTTGTAAACTCCCGCATAATCTTTAGTAAATGCATATTTAATCGGGGTTGCTTGCAAAGTATGCTGCGGCCTTTTTTAAAATGTCACGCTCTTTTTGCAAACGTTTTATCTCTGCATTCTTTGAATCTTCAATCTGATGTTTGGCTTTTGCTTCTGGAGATTCGAACTTTCTCATCCAACTTCTGAGCGAATCTGGATCTATTCCTAATCTTTGTGCTGTTTCTAGAACACTATACCCATTGTCAACAACTTGTTTTACTGCTCCAATTTTAAACTCTTCACTATACCTTGGTGGCATCTTTTAACCTTTTAATTATTCATAGCTATTTGCAAGCTATTTTTTCTAATTAACTAGTTAAAAAAGTGTCTATTTTATAGGGGACATTACAAAGGAAAACCCTAAAAAATATGTAAACCATCTTCAAAAATTTCTCCTAATACTTACCACAATAGCTATTCTAAATCATCAGGGACCAAGAGAAGTATCTTAAATTTTCCTACTCCATAGGAAGATTTCTAAAGTCTATTTTTACCCTTTTTTTATACTCATCAGGCACTTTTTTTTCTTGTGCTTTTTTTTGCTTATAAAAGAGAAGTCTTTTTTCTAAGAAAGGATCATTGTTATAAGCTATAAGTGCTCTTTGTAAATGTTCTATTGCTTTTTGACTCTCTAGGTCATCATCTGAAAAAAGTTTATAAAGTGCTTTTTTTGCATCACCTAAGATCACTCCATACCATTTGTTATGGTAAAAAAGTTGTAGCATCACTCCGTCTTGACTTTTGTGTTTTGCAAAGTCTATATAGTAACGTTCACTTGCATCAGCGGCTTTTTGGGAGTACTCTGTCAAAGAGGTATTACTTTGTTGCAGATCTATCGTAGCTAAACGAAAGTTTAGATGCTTATGATTAAAAGCGATATTTTCACCCATAGCATGGATCTCATCATTCCCCCGATCGATAGATGCAAAATCTTTTAAAAGTGCAAAATCGATCTTGCCTGTTTCAAACTCTGTCATTTTTACTTTTTTCTCACCACTCACAATATAAAAATCACTCCATAAAGAGATAAAAGTAAATAAAAAAAGGATCAAAAAGCGCATCATTCTACCTCGATGATAACATCAGCGATCTCTATCGTATCGCCAGCATAGATCTTTGCACGTTTACGTAATTCTTGCTGAGCATTACGGTATACATAGCCCTCGGCAATGATCATTTTTGCTTCTGCTCCACTATCTACAAGATCTAAAACTTTTAAAAGCTTATAGAGTTCTATATACTCATCTTTGAGTTGGTAACGCATTCAATATCCTTTGAAAAATAAAATAATAGCAAAATTCTCAAGTAGATTTAAAAACAGCACTGCTATAATCAGAGATTATGCAAGTAAGTTCAAACTACCTTTATGATGCCGATACAAAATTTTATACAAGTCTCGGAGAGGGAAGATATCTTGTTGCACGCGAAAAAGAGAGCACTCAAGAGAGTGAAGATACACAAGAACAAAACCAACAAACGCAAAATACACAAGAGCAACAGCTAAGTCCTTCTGAGAAACAACTTGTAAGCGAACTTCAGGCACGAGATGCAGAAGTACGTCAACATGAAGCCGCACACAAGTCTGCCGGTGCAGCTACAGGAGCGGCAAGCTACACCTATCAAAAAGGTCCTGATGGTAAAATGTATGCCATTGGTGGAGAAGTTGATGTAGCTATGAAAAGTGGTGCGACACCAGAAGAGACCATACAAAATGCACAAGCTGTTATCGCTGCTGCCATGGCGCCAACAGACCCAAGTCCACAAGATCATGCAGTAGCAAGTTTAGCACGTATGATGATGCTCAAAGCGCAACAAGAAAAAAACAAAGAGATGCAAGAGGAGATCTTAAAAGGCTCTTCACCCTATAAAGATCTCACAGACACCTCAACACAAGAGACAAAAAATTCTCTTGATATCTCAGCGTAAACTCTTCTTTTATCTCTAATGGATCCGTTTATACATTTTTTTATACCTATACTCTGCTTCATCTAAATAGGCATTAAAAAACTCCATATTTTCATACTCTGTAAAAGAGTAAACTATCGCTTCTTTTGGTGTAAAAATATAGTGTCGAGGCAGACGAATACGAACAAAACGTTTAGGAAAAGAATCTTTTTTGACATCAAGATGCAAAAGAACATACTCTTTTTGCATACGCCATAGGGTATCTTCATCATCTTCTAGTTTTTCTATAAAAGTACTACACTCTTGAGAGTTTTGTGTATCTAAGAGCATATAGATCTTTTTTTTCTCTTTTTTGGCTTGAACAAGAGCCTCTTCATAGTTATCTAAAAAATATTCATCTAAAGAAAGTGCAAAAAGAGAGTTACACAAACAAATACTTAAAAAAAAGCGTAACAACAAAACCGTTACACCTCTTGATCTAAAATAGAAAACCCTAGATTACTCATCGTCATATCTATTGATTCGAGTGCTTTTTTTATAGTTTCTTGAGAGATATCAGGTAAAGTCTCGCCCCACAACTCTTCTGCTTGAGCAAAACCACGAAGCACCCCTTCTCTTCCTGCGCGTAAAAGGTCCTCATTCTCTCCAGCTCCTTGCAATACAAAATCAGAGATCCTTTGTGCTGTTTGCTCAACTCCAAAGAAACCATCTTCTGCCACAAGAGTTTTTGCTTCATCTTGCGAAAGTGATGCTATTGGTTTTCCATTATAATCAATACTCTCTAAAAAGCTTTGAAACTCTTCATAATCTTTTTGAAAATCACTTGTTAAAGAGGAAGATTCATTTTGTGCTTTAAAAGAGTTGAATGTAAAAGCGTGTGCATTGATCTGAACTTGTTCTCTAAGCTCTTTTGCCTCATCAGCACTGAGTTTTTCAGTATAAAGATTTTTAATGCCTAAATTTTTTGTCTCAAATGTAAGAGAACTATTTTGCGATGCACCGATCTTCATTTTCAACTCCTGATCATTTTATTTCTAGAGAACATATCGGCTGTTTTTCAAGAAGCTTAAGTGATTCTTTAGCTATCTCCAACTCCTCATCTGTACGGATAACAAGTATTTTTATCAGACTCTCTTTTGTAGAGATACAGATACTTCCCTCTTTATTAGCATCGAGATCAAGTTCAATTCCAAAGCCTATAGTTTGAAGTACCTTTTCTCGGATCAACACACTGTTTTCACCGATTCCGCCTGTAAATACGATCGCATCTACTCGACCTAAAAGTGCCATATATGCACCTATATACTTTTTGATGCGTCTAACCATCATTTTAATAGCAAGCTGGGAGGCTTCATCATCTTGTTCAAGAATGCTTCGCACATCCATAATATCACAGATCCCTAAAAGCCCCGATTCATTATTTAAGATACGATCCACTTCATTGATACCATAGCCCAATACTCTTTGCATATATAAAACAACAGCTGGGTCCATATCTCCACTACGAGATCCCATAACAAGCCCCTCAAGTGGTGTAAAACCCATCGAAGTATCAATACTTTTTCCATTTTCAATAGCACAAGCACTTGCACCATTGCCTAAATGTAAAGTGATAATATTTAATGTCTCACTCTTTTGCTGTAAGAATTTTGCAGTTTCGTGCATCACATAGGCATGTGAACTTCCATGAAACCCGTAACGGCGTATCTTATGCTCATCATACATGGAGTGTTTAAGTGCATACATAAATGCTTCCTTTGGCATACTCTCATGAAATGCAGTATCAAATACAGCGATCTGGGGCACTTTCGGTGCTTTTTGCATCGCTATTTTGATCCCCTCAAGGTTTGCCCCATTGTGTAAAGGAGCAAGGGGAATAAGTTCCTTTATCTTCTCTAAAACATACCCATTGATATATGTAGCTTCACTAAAATACTCTCCCCCATGAACAACTCTATGCGCCATAAGGTCCAAAGAGCAAAAGTCATCTAAGATCTGCTCTTTTGCTAAAAGGTACGCTATTTGTTCTAGCCCTTCATGATGGTCTTTGATCGCTGAGAGAAATACCTTTTTTCCATCTTTATAATGAAGTGTCGTTTTTGAGTTAGACTCCCCGATCTTTTCTATCAGAATATGTGCTAAAACATCTAGTTCTGTATGGTAAAAAAGTTTAAACTTTATAGAGGAACTTCCTGAGTTAATAACTGCTAGTTTCATTTAAAGATCTCCTGCTTGTATTGCTGTAATCACTATAGTATTGACAATATCTGCAACTTTACAGCCACGGCTTAGATCATTAACAGGTTTGCTCAAACCTTGTAGTACTGGTCCTATTGCAAGGGCTCCGCTTGAGCGTTGTACAGCTTTGTAGGTATTGTTTCCCGTATTGAGATCAGGGAAGATAAAGACACTCGCCTCCCCTGCTACTTGCGAATCTGGCATCTTTGTCTTTGCTACCTCTTTATCGATCGCTGCATCGTATTGGATCGGTCCCTCTACTAACAAATGCGGCTCTCTTTGCTTTACAAGTTTTGTTGCCTCTCTTACTTTTTCTACATCTGCTCCACTCCCACTCTCTCCAGTGGAATAAGACAACATCGCAACTTTGGGTTCTATTCCAAATGAGTGAGCAGTCTTTGCAGAAGCTATTGCAATATCTGCAAGTTCAGAAGGGTTTGGGTCTAAGTTTAGCGCACAATCTCCATACACTAGTACTTTTGTCTCAAGACACATGAAAAATACGCTTGAAACTATACTTACACCAGGTGCTGTTTTTAGGATCTGCAGTGCAGGTCGCACAGTATCTGCAGTTGAATGGATAGCTCCACTTACCATTGCATCTGCATACCCAAAATGTATCATCAAAGTTGCAAAGTAGTTTGCATCACATGCTAACTCTTTTGCCGCTTCAAGTTGCAAGCCTTTTTGCTTTCGCAAAGAGTGAAGCTCTTTGGCAAATAATTCATTCCACTCAGAGTGATGTGGATCGATACATAAAGCCTTATCTAGTTCAAGTCCTAAACGTTTTGCTCTCTCCTGCACCTCATCAAATTCACCTAATAGCACAATATCTGCGACATCTCTTCGCAAGATGATCTCTGCGGCACGTAAAATTCTCTCATCACTGCTCTCTGGTAATACTATCTTTTTTCGTTTTTTACGTGCTAGTTCAAAAAGTTTGTATTCAAACATTAAAGGGGTTATCACTTCACTTTGCAGATGTTTGAGCTTTTGATCTATCTGCTCATCTAAAACACTTTTTTGAAAAAGTCCTAAAGCAAGTGCTATCTTACGTTCCCCTTTGACTCGTAAACGTGAGTATACACCCAAAAGCTTCTGTACTGTCTCAAAAGTATCCATCTCTACACTAAAGATCGGTATTTTATACCCTCTTAAGCCCTCTATCATCTTTTGAATATTGGGGTGAGCCTGCATAGAAAATGGAAATAAAATAGCACTTACACTTGGATAAGCATCAGAATATAAAGCACCATACAAAGCAAGAATGATCTCTGATCTATCAGCAGGAACAACAATGAGATCTCCCTCTTGAATATGCTCTAAAAAGTTCTCCACCCCCAAAGCCGCTACTCTGTATGAGCGGATCACTCTTGAGAGATCTTGACTAGAACAGAGGATCTTTGTCGCACCTAAAGCTTCAACTACATCTTCAAGTATCGGTAAAGAGAGCTCCTCTTGCTCCTCTAAAAAATACAGAGGTTCTTGTAAGAGATCACACTTTAAAAGTTCCTCTTTTTGTTGTGCTGTGCTACGATTTATAAAACTTGCAAAATGGATACTTTGATTTTGTTTGATCGCTTCATGTTCAAGGAGGATTTCGTTTTCTAACTCCTCTGTAGATCTGCCTCTAGCATCAAAAATAGGAACCACAGCAGAGCCAAAATGTTGTGCTAGTTTTAAGTTTAGATCATACGAGCCATGCATCTCTAAAACAGATCGTTGCAAACCCTCACACAATACAAAGTCATACTCCGCTTCAAGTTTTTTATATTTTTGCAAAAGCTGATTAAAGAGTTCTGCTTCTCTTTGTTGTGAGAGCATCTCTTTTAAGTGATTTTGGTCACAACCATAGGCATCTTTATATGGTATTTGTAAAGAGAAGTACTCAAGCATAAACTCTATATCATAATCTCTTTTTTCCTCTGATTCTATCACAGGACGGAAAAAAGCAACCCTATGTAACTTTCTTTTGAGATACTCCATAAACCCTAAAGAAACAAAGAGAGTTCCTGCATTTTTATGTGAAGCTACAAGGTAGAGAGATTGCATAATATACCCACTTATATTCAAAGTTATAATTACGTTTATAATAGACATTTGTTTGTTAAAAGATGCTTTATTTTATTTCTTTTTTCATCAATTTTGTGTAGAATATTCGTACAGGCTGAGCCAAAGGAACACTTATGAAATTTTATCTTCAACTGCTTCTTATACTCGGTATATCTTTTTGGAGTGTTCTTTACTACATCTACCATAAAGAGCAGCAATTTCAAAAAGAGAAACTCTTTGATGAAGCGCAACTGCTCACACATGATCTCTCTATGATTTTACAAGAGGAACTGACTCGTGTAAGTGGAGATCTCTTTTATCTTACTGCAAAATATAAAAAACAAGATACACGTACAACCCCTATTCACTCCGATTTTGCAGATTTTATGCATTATAGAAGTTACTATACGAAGTTAGCTGTTTATGGTGTAGACGCAAAAGAGCACTTTAGGATCTCTTCAGATCAACAAAATGTTTCACTCGACTTCTCCAAAAAAGGCTCACTCTACCTTGAACAAAAACAACTCCAAGAAGCTTTAGAACTCAAAGAAAATGAAGTGATTAGCTCTGCATTAAATACAACTACTTTGCAAAAAGAGAGTTTTTATACTGTTGCTTCCCCTTTATTTAATCTCCATGAGCAGATAGAGGGTGTTCTTGTTTTAAAGATCTCTTTAGAACCTCTCTTTGAAAAACTACAAAACTATACAAAAAATAGTGGCTTTTCCCTGTATGTGATGAATGCAAAAGGTGATACGATTGTTGATCAAGGAGCACTAGCAAGTGATAAAAAACTAGATCCTCTCTTAAAACAACTACAAACAAAAACTCAAAACTATGGAGAGTTTGAAGATCTTCTTTATTACGTCACAGCTTTTCATGCCCTAGAGAAACTCCAAGCGTATGATGTTTTACAAAGTAGTTCTAAATCATCAACATTGCAAAAGCACCTCGATGATGCAAATCATACCTTTACTATTCTAATCACTATAGATAAGACTCTGCTCAGTACACAAACTTGGGCTAGTGTCTCTAAAGGGCTTCCTTATCTTATTATCGGTTTTATAATCCTTGCTATTTTCCTTACTCTTTTTTCTCGTCTGCTCAACGAGAGAATGCGCACAGCAACAGAATTAAAACTTGCCGCAAACTGCTTTGAAAATGCAGAAGATGGTATGGTGATTACCGACGCTAAAACCAATATTATCAAAGTAAATAAACGCTATGTTGAGATCACAGGATACTCACAAAAGGAACTCTTAGGAAACTCTACACGCATGATAGCCTCTGGCTGGACCTCAAAAAAAGTATATGAACAGATGTGGAATGAGCTTAATGAACATCATTTTTGGGAGGGAGAGATCACCGATAGACGACGCGATGGGTCTATCTATACCCAGTGGTTGCGTATTATTGCTATTGTCAATGAAAATGCAAAAGTCACAAACTACCTTGGGGTATCAACAGATATTACACAAAGAAAACATAATGAAGAGAGGATTAATAAACTTGTCAATCAAGATCCTCTCACCTCGCTCCCAAACAGAAACCTTTTTGAGGACAGACTCGCAAAAGCGATAGAACATGCACGTCGCTATAAAAGAGATGTAGCTGTTTTATTTATAGACCTTGATGACTTTAAACTCATCAACGATACTTCAGGGCACTATATTGGAGATATGTTACTGATGGAAGTTGCTAAAAAACTCAAAAATTTAGTGCAACGCAACGATACTTTAGCACGTTTTGGAGGAGATGAGTTTGTTATTCTTCTAGAGGATTATGACAAAACAGATGTAGGGGTTTTAAGCCAAAAAATTTTAAATGAGCTCAAAACACCACTATTTCTTAATGAGATGGAGTATCTGATCTCTGCAAGTATCGGTATAGCGATCTATCCTGATGATGCAAATGACAAGATCGAGCTTCTGCAACATGCAGATACAGCGATGTATAAAGCAAAAGATCTTGGAAAGAACAACTATTGTTTCTACCAGCTTGATATGAATATTGCAATTAACTTCCGCCTCTCAAAAGAGAAAAACCTTAAAAAAGCGATGCAAAATAATGAGCTTTATCTTCTCTTTCAACCCCAAATCTCTCTCACCCAAAAACGAGTAACAGGACTAGAGGCACTTATGCGATGGGAAAACAAAGAGCTTGGTTTTGTATCGCCTGAGAAATTCATTCATGTTGCTGAGTCTTTAGGACTTATTGTACCCTTTACAGAGTTTGTTTTAGAACAATCGTGCCAAGCCCTTGTAGAATATAATAAAAGTGGGATCCACAACATTACGATAGCTGTAAATATCTCTAGTCTTCATATAAAAGAGTTAGATTTTGTAGCCCAAATATATAAGATAGTCAGCAAATACGATATCGATCCAAAATATATAGAACTAGAGATCACCGAAGGTGCACTTATAGAAAATATTGACGATACTATTGCAAAACTGCAAAATCTCCAAGCCCTTGGTTTTTCAATCGCTATTGATGACTTTGGCACAGGATACTCTTCTCTCTCTTATCTTAAACGCTTTAATTTTAACAAGCTTAAAATTGACAGAGCATTTGTGCAACATCTACCTACAGATCTTGATGATATCAGCATTATTAAAGCGATTATAGCAGTGGCAAAAGCACTCAATATGAAGATCGTAGCCGAAGGTGCAGAGACACAAGAAAATATACGTTTTTTAGAAGAAAACGGTTGCGATATAGTACAAGGGTTCTTTTTCTCAAAACCTCTTACACTTGAGAGTTCTAAAGAGTATATACAAAATTTCTCATATCCTCAGGTCTAAATTCTTGGGCTTGTTTTTGTAACAGCTCTAGAGCAAAATGTTTTGCAAAAACAAGTTGCGCGCACATCCCCATCTTTGCATAATCTATTAAATACTCAAAGAGTAAAGCATCATATTTCTCTTTTTGCCTAACACTTATAAACTCATAAATATACAGATGACGCTTATATAAAAGATCTGTACGAATAGAGACTCCCGCGTAACTTATAAGTTCATCCTCTTCAAAGATCCCAAGCATCTTGTACTCAATATGACGCATATCATAAATAAGATCTTCAAACTCTTGATAACTAAGCTCTGCATAGAGCAAATGTATCAGTTCATAGGCACTCTCTAACTCTTTGAGGCTCAATTCACGTATCTGCATCAACTTCCCTTTTTTCTCTGTATTACAATTGTACAGCAAAAAGCATAATCCCCTTTTAAACAAGTTTAAAGTACAATTGCGCTTAAAAAAAAGAAGAAGTATTTTATGGTAATTGTACAAAATCTTACAAAACGTTACGGAAGCAGAGTTCTGTTTCAAGAGATCAATCTTAAACTTGACAGACATAAGCGTTATGGGCTTATTGGTGCAAATGGTGCTGGAAAGACCACTTTTTTAAAGATCCTCTCTGGACAAGATGATGAGTTCGATGGAGATATCGTAGTTGAAAATGGTCTTAAAGTGGGTGTATTAGGACAAAATCAGTACGCTTTTGAAAACTATACTATAGCCGATGCAGTTCTTTATGGAAATAAAAGACTCTTTGATGCGATCAAAGAAAAAGAGGATCTCTATACAAACGGAGACTTTGAAGATGATGCAGTAAACAACCGTTTAGCAGACCTTGAAGTTATCTGTGTAGAGGAAGACCCTACGTATGAGTACGATGTAAATATCGCGAAGATCTTAGAAAATGTAGGTATTCCTGCTGATCAGCATCAAGAGCTTATGAGCACACTTGATAGCGCTGATAAATTCAAAGTACTTCTTGCACAGGTACTCTTTCCAAAACCTGATGTTTTATTTTTAGATGAGCCTACCAATAACCTTGATATCGATACAATCAGCTGGCTTGAAGATGAGTTGCAACGCCATGAGGGGACGATGGTAGTTATCTCTCACGATAGACACTTCCTTAACTCGGTTGTAACAAATATCTTAGATGTAGATTATCAAAAGATCCGTGAATTTACAGGAAACTATGATGATTGGTATATCGCGGCTAATGTTATGGCAAAGCAGATGGAACTTGACAATGCTAAAAAACTTAAAGAAAAAGAGCAACTCGAGGCATTCGTTCGCCGTTTTAGCGCAAATGCGTCTAAAGCAAAACAAGCAACTTCAAGACAAAAACAACTTGAAAAACTAGAGATCGAAGATATTAAACCATCTTCACGTCGTGATCCAAGTATCGTATTTAAAGCACAACGTGTTATGGGTGATGAAGCACTTGAAGTACATGAAATCAACCACTCATACGGTGAAAATAAGATTTTACAAAATATAGAGCTTAAATTTGAACCTGATGAAAAAGTAGCACTTATTGGTGCCAACGGGGTTGGGAAAACAACACTTTTAAAGATCTTAATGGAAGAGATGAAACCTACAAGTGGTGAGGTAAAATGGGGTGCTACAATAGAACCAAGTTACTTCCCACAAGATACAGCAGATATTATCAAAGGGGATGGAACACTCTATGATTGGTTACGTGCTTTTGATCCTAAACGTGATATCGCAGAGATCCGTAACTGCCTTGGTCGTATGCTCTTTAACGGAGAACAGCAAGAGAAATCTGTAGAGTCAATCTCTGGTGGAGAAAAACACCGTATGATGCTCTCTAAGATGATGCTTGAGGGTGGAAACTTCTTAGTTCTTGATGAACCTTCCAACCACTTAGATCTTGAAGCGATTGTGGCACTTGGTGAAGCTCTTTATGAGTTTAAAGGAAATGTTATCTGTGTATCTCATGACCGTGAACTTCTTGATGCTTTTGCAACACGCATTATCGAGCTTCGTGAAGATGGAAGTTATGTAGACTTTAAAGGGACATACGAAGAGTTCGCTACTGCAAAAGAGAAAGGTGAACTTTAGTGCTTGACTTCAAAGACTACCTTGGCTTAGGGATCGCAGGCAACTTTGCTCTGCACCTTGCACAAGCAGGTGAACTTGAAGACTTTAAAGAGATCATCACTGAAGATGAAGCCGCACCAAAAGGGATCTTTCCCTTTTATCTCCCAAAAGAGGCAAATACTCCCCCTTTTGCAAAAGAGCAACTCTTTACTTATCCACTCTCTCATGATACTATCTCTTTACCTCAAGAGAGTCTCAATGTACAAGCAGAACCTGAAGTAGCTCTTCTTTGTGATCTACGCTATCAAGAGGGGAAACTAATAGAGATCAATCCTAGCCATTTTGGAGCCTATAACGACTGTTCTATTCGTGTTGCTGGTGCTTCTAAAATAAGTGATAAAAAAAACTGGGGTACTCATTCAAAAGGTCTTAGCCAAACGCTATTGAGTATTGATAGCTTTTGTAGTGGTGGAGTGATGGATAATTTCTCTATCTGTAGTTTCTTAGAGCGTGATGGAGAACTACACCCTTATGGTGAAGATGTAGCACTTACAGGGTACAGCTATTTTTACGAAACATTGCAAGAGTGGATCATTAAACAGATCAATACGCAAGAGGACTTTGGACCACTTGAAGCGGTCAATGAATATATAAAGAATCTTCACTATCCTAAAAAAATGATTATTAGTATTGGTGCCACACGCTATAGCGAATATGGCGAAAAAACTTTTTTAGAAGTTGGCGATACAGTTTTTGTAGTTGTTTATAAGAATACTCGCTACTCTTTAGAACAGATCACTACAATGTTACAGACAAAAGAGTTTTTTACAGAAGATATTAGTATTTTATCTCAAAAGGTATCTTAAATGTCACGCGGCAAAAAACTTGATCTTTTTATTGGGTCTGATATGGATGATGGCTGGGCAGAGGTACAAGAGAAAAAAACAGAGTCCTTGCCTGAGCTTTTAGAACCAAAGAAGCATCAGCTTTTTTTTAAAAAAGAGAAACGTCGTGGGAAAACAGTAACACTTGTTGGGGAGTTTTGTCTTAAAGAAAATGAACTCAAAGCCCTTGCAAAAGAGCTTAAAAAGCAACTAGGATGCGGCGGTAGTGCCAAAGAGGGTTGGATCGAATTTCAAGGTGAGATCAAAGATCGTCTTCGAGAACTTCTAGTGGATAGAGAGTTTCGTTTTAAAGCAAAACACTAAGACTCTCTTCACACACAACTTCACTTAGTTTATACTGGTTGCGTCCACTCTCTTTTGCTTTATATAACATAGTATCTGCACAGCTAAGAATATCATCTGGATCCATATCGCTATGGGCTATACAACTCACTACACCTACAGAGATAGTTAAAAAATCACCCACTTCTGAAAGCGCATGTTCTATATTTGCATTTTGTACCTCAAGACAGATCTTATTAGCAAGTATTGCACTTTCATTTGGTGGAGTTTGTGTCAAAAGTACCCCAAACTCTTCACCCCCAAGACGAAAAAGAAAATCACTAGGTCTTCGTAATGTTTTTTGTAAAACTTCTGCAACTAGTTTTAATGCCTTATCCCCTTTTATATGTCCGTAATGATCATTATATTGTTTAAAATAGTCTATATCTAACATCATAAAAGTTATATGATGTTGCTCTCTTTTAGCACGTTTGAGTTCTTGTTCGTACATCATATTAAAATAGCGTCTATTATGCAAAGTGGTTAAGCTGTCTGTATAAGATGCATTTTGTAACTTTAGATTTAAAGACCTTAACTGTTGTGCTGCTCTTTGCAAAAAACTCTGCTCTTTATGAATACCAACAAATACAGAATATAAAATAAGCAAAATAACCGCTATGATAGAGAGTAAAATAGCTATAAACTGCCAGATAAAACTACTATACTCCTCTAAAAAAGCGCCCCTTTTATATTGAGCCGTCTCTGTCTCATACTTTAATAGTTTTGAGAGAACTTGATGAATATGCTCAATTTTAAGATCTATCCCCTCTATAGAGAGTAGCCCTGGCGGATGCTCTTTAAGACTTTGCACAACTTCTTGTAAAGCTGTATTTACTTTACGAACCTCAAAAGATGCATATTCAGTATAAGGGATCTCCTCTTTTGTTTTATAATGCCCCTCATACTGCATCCATAGACGTTCTATTGACTTTACACTCTGCTCGATCTTCTCTACAGCATGTGTTGGTTCTGTCTCTTCGAACTTTGTTCTGTAAATTGTTAAGGCAATAGATCCATAATAATCTTGAATCATACTGTTGAGTTCCATAATAGGTACAAGTGAACCAAAATAGAGAGTATCTATATTTTTTTTCATTTTCCCCACTGCATAAGTCCCCATAACCCCTATACTTACCAGACCGAAAGTAACTAAAACAAAAAGAAAAAACAGCTTACTGCGTAGTTTTAAAGTTTCAATTATGCTCATAAGATTCCTTGTATTTTAACAATTAGCAACTACTATACCAACTAAAGCTCTTTTTTTAGCCTCCCAAAAACTTTTTAGGCTAGAATTACATCTATTTTATTTATTGCACAAGGTTTTTGGGATGGCAAAGAGAGAATTTAAGAACAAACGTATCAAAGAGATTATTAAAAATATAGCTGAAGATTTCCGCTACTCAAATGAAATGGGAGAGTATGCACTCCTCTTTTACAAAGCACATTCTCAAGGGATGATCCAAGGCGCAGAGATAGATCAAATGCTTGAGTATGTAACGACAGGCTTAGATGAGCTCTCACGCAGTATTGAGTGGCGACAAGAGTTTTTACAAGAAAATGCGGGCATCGATGAGATGAAGATGCTAGAAAATATGAAAACGATTGAAGAAGAGTACATAGAGTTACAAAAGTTTTTAAAAAAATAGGAAAGACAAATGATACAAACAGATCCAATCAAAACAACACGCTACCTCAATGAACTTGAAATAGCAAAAAACCTAGACAATGTAGAGTATATACTTATGGCTACACCAGCACCTGAACAGTTTAAAAAATCTCCTATTCACTTTACGATCTTTTTAAATACTACAGAGAATCTTCCTCAAGAGATACAGACAGCTGTCTTTGAAAAATTTTTGCATGAAAACAGTATCACAAACCCTCAAGAGGTGATGAGCCAGCTTATGCCAGTAGGTTTTGGAGAGTCTTTACAAGATACTTCTATGCCAATGCTCTTAGTCAGACCTGAAGATCAGCGCACTATTCCCCATAGACTAATGTTTGTTATCGACTTTTTAGCCGATTCTGATAATTTTGCTGAAGCTAAAATCGATAACCTTACAGGTTGGAGCTACTCTTATAACGAGTAGTTTACTCCAACTCTTGCATCTTTTCTAGGTCTCTGATCTCTTTTACGATCTCTTTAGAGAGGTTTTTATATCCATCTGCTGTGACTAAAATATTATCCTCTATACGGATCCCAATACCTCTATATTTTTTAGGGATCTGCATATCCTCCTCATCACAATACAGAGCAGGTTCTATAGTAAGGACCATCCCTGCACATAAAGGTATCTCTTTTCCATTTTTATATTTATATGGTGCTTGATCATGTACATCGATCCCCATCCAATGCCCTATACCATGTGGGTAATATTTTTTATGCTTTTTTTCTAAAAGAAGTGTTTTTTTCTTCCCTTTTAAGATCCCAAGTCGGATCATCCCCTCAGTTAAAAGCTCTTCAGATCTTGTATGCAGTTCACTACGCATAACTCCTGGTCCGATCATTTTTATGATCTTTTTTTGTACATCAAGGACAAGCTGATATAACTCTTTTTGTGCACTGCTAAAAGATCCATTTACTGGAATTGTACGGGTTATATCACTTGCATAATACTCATACTCACAGCCTGCATCAATAAGGATAAGATCTCTTTTTTTCAGTTTTGCACTGTTTTGAATATAGTGGAGTGTATTTGCATTATTTCCTGAGGCGACTATTGTAGTGTAGGCATCACTATAAGCACCATTCTTTTTGAAAATATACTCTATTGTTGCTTGAAGCTGATACTCATAGAGGTCCTGCTTTTTCATAGAGATCACTTCATGATGCGCCTCTTTAGTGATCTCTATAGCTTTTTTAATCAGTGCGATCTCCGCTTTTGATTTTACCAGACGCATCTTTTGCACTATTGGTGCTAGATCACTCTTGTCTTTACACTCTTTTGCAGCTTTTTTTAACTCTTTTACTCGCTGTTGTTTACTACTAAAATCATATAAAAGTGTATAGTTTTTTTTCAGATACTCTTTTATCTTTTTATCAAACTCGGAACTATGAAAGACCTTATCAACTTCAAAACATTTTTTTGCTTCTTTTACACCAAGTCTTTTTCCTGTCCAAAGCTCAAGTTCTGGAACTTTTGCTTGTACAAAGAGATATGTTTGTACATTTTTATTTTTCTTGATTATCACAAGGGCTGCATTGTCCTCTTTAAAACCGCTAAGGTAGTAAAAATTGCTCTCTTGTCTAAATGGAAATTCTGTATCGTTTGAACGTGTTTTATATTCATTGCTAAAAAGAACTGCTACACTCTTTGGCGCGAGCTTCTGTGCAAACTTTTGACGCCGTTTAAGATACTCTTTTTCTGTAATCACTGACACACTCCTTCTAACCACTCTTGCTGTTGTTGTAAACCTTTTTGTAACACTGCATTTAAAGCCTCTACACCACCATGTGCATCATCGCTTGGCGCATCTAAAAAGAGTGTTAAGGTTTTTGAAGAGACTATAGTTTCATCTCTTCGATCTACAATACTAAGATGCATCTTAAGTTCTACTTTACTGTTTTGCGCATTATGATCAAACTTTTGTACAAAACGTAAAATATTTGTCTCAAATAGCCACTCCCCTTTTGCTCTTGATGAAGGGGCTATCACCTCTTTAAAAATATCAGTATCTCTAAGATGCTCTAAGATCTTTTGTGTCAAGATCTCAGCTGGTGCCTCCTGCCAACGTGCTTGTGAATAATGATAATACTCAAGATCACCCATAGCATAACTCATCCGCTCAGACATAATATCTGAACTTCCAAAAACATTTTTTACTTTCAAGGTTTTGTCTTTACAACCCTGTACTTTTGAGTTATGTGCAGTATGCACCAATGAGAGTGTATATTCTTTAGGTGCAACTTTATTAAAGCTACATCCACTTAAAAAAATCATCAAAATAAGTGCAAAAATTTTATATACCATACTACTCTCCTGGTCCTTTTCGAAGCTCCTCTTGCTTATAAAGAATATCTCCTGGACTTCGTTCATATTGTTCAATAAGAGCATTTGCTTTTTGTAAAGTTTGCTGGAGTTCAAAAAGTGTTTTATTGAGTTGTGGAATTGCATCTGAGGTGATCTCTTTAATATCAAAAGCCCCACTCTTAAGTGTCATCTCAAAACGATTCATGGCACTTCGCACTACAAGATAAGTATCTTTGATCGAAGCTATAGATGCTCCTAAGTCATCTTCAAATGAAACACTGTTTTGTATAAAATGTTCTACCTTTGGCATCAAAAGAGAGAGTTTTCTTGAACTCTCTTCTAAGTTTTGCATACTCTTTTGAAAGTTTTGCACAGTTTTTTGATCAAGTCCAGAATCAACTTTGTCTAAAATACTCGCTGTTTTTGCCAAAATACGATCTATCTGCTCTTTGTTTTGTGGGTCAAGTAATTTTGCTGTTCGAGAGAGTGCGGCAGAAAGATTCACCGAAACATCTCCTAGAGACCTCTCTATTGTCTCCATAAATGAGGGTTCAGACTGGATCACTGGATAAGGGGGAGTATCGCTTTGTACCAAGGGTTGGGCATCTTCTTCACTCATAATAAGGTTTATATAACTTAGTCCTGTAATCCCTTGAGCTGTTAACTTTGCTAATGTGTTTGTTTTGATAGGTGTATCACTTTTAATAGCGATACGCACTTTTACCTGTTCTTTATTATGTGGATCAAGACTTAACTCTGTGACCTTCCCTACAGCAAAACCCCTATACTTTACTGGAGCATCTATATTGAGTCCCAAAACAGACTCGTCAAAGTAGATCGTATAGCGTGCTAATTCCTCTTTTGATGAGGGTTTTAAAAGCCAATAACTAAAAGCAAAAAGACAAAAAAAGCCTAAAAAAACACTTATTCCGACAAAAGTATAGTTGACCTTGTTATCCATCTCTGCCCTTAAAAAATCTTTGTATAAAATCACTTTGTTGTAGATGTATTGTATCTAAACTTCCTTCATAGACGATTTTCTTCTCGTCAATGACAGCACATCTGTCAAGTGTTGTATAGATCGAATCAAGATCGTGTGAGACCATCACTATTGTAAGGTTTAGTGATGCGCGAAGCTGTAAGATCAGACTGTCAAACTCTCTTGCAGAGATTGGGTCTAGTCCACTGGTAGGTTCATCTAAAAAAAGAAGTTCAGGATCGAGTGCCAAAGCTCTCGCTAAAGCTGCTTTTTTCTTCATTCCTCCACTTATTTGTGATGGGTATAAAAGTGCATCTTTTTGTTTTAAACCAACGATATGAAGTTTGAAACTTACGATCTCACGGATCATCGCTTCAGAGAGATCTGTATATTCACGCAATCCCAAAGCGATATTTTCAAAAAGGTTTAAAGAGCTAAAAAGAGCCCCTGCTTGAAACAAAACACCCCATCTACGACATAGTTTTTGTATCTCTATAGAGGAGAGTTGCTTTACATCTTTAGAAAAAACACTGATCTCTCCACTCTGGTACTTTTGCAATAGTACCATTTCACGAAGCAATGTAGATTTCCCACATCCACTTGGTCCAAGTAGACCATAGATCTCCCCTTTTTCAATACGAAGAGAGAGTTTATCGTGTATCTTTTTAGTACCAAAGGATGTTACAAGATCTTTTACTTCAATTATAGCACCCATTTTAGATCCCTAAGTTTGTAAAAAAGACAGAGAATACTGCATCACATACAATCACTGCAAAAATAGACTCTACGACACTTTTTGTAGTATTTAGCCCTATACTTTGCGTATCATTTTTCACTTTGAGTCCTCTATGTATTGCAATAGCTGCGATCAAAAAAGCAAAGAAAGGTCCTTTAACAATTCCAACAGCCAAATGTTTTAGGTCTATCGCATTACTAAAACGCTCTATAAAAAGTGCAGGAGAGATATCTAAGTAAAGATTTGCAATAAATATGCCGCCTAAAAGGGCTAGAATATCTGAAAGAAAAATAAGCAAAGGCATCATTAACATAAGTGCTATCATACGTGGTAGCACCAAAAAGAGGTAGGGATCAAACCCCATAGTTCGCATCGCATCTAACTCTTCTGTTATCTTCATAGCACCTATTTGCGCAGTATATGCAGAACCACTACGCCCAGCGATAATAATAGCGGTGATCAATGGAGACAACTCCCTCAAAATAGATAATCCAAGCATATCGACTATAAAAATATTCGCCCCATAAAGTTTGAGTTGGTATGCTGATTGATATGCTACTACTATACCGATCAAAAAACTTGTAATAGAGACAATTAAAAAAGCTTTTAAAGCCCCTTGGTAGATCTCAAAGAGGATCTCTTTATAGCGTATATTTTTCCAAGAAAAGAGTAAAGAGAACTTAGCATAAAATAATAAACCTAAAAAAGAGAGAAACTCTATAAAACCTGCATAATACTCTATAACCATCTTACCTAAAGCGGCAAATGGGGATAGACGTTTCTCTTTTGCAAAGGAGTTTGAGAGTTTATGGTGTTTTGCTGTTAATGCTAAAGTCTCTTGAATTGTTTGAGAGTTTATATCCCAAAAAACCTGCACTCCTTTTTCTTCAAGTTCTGAGGCAAATTTTGTCAAAAAAAGTGCGCCAGCAGTATCGAGCAACTGAAGTTCTTTAAGATCAAGTGTACATTGTTTAATATTTTGAAGAAGGGGTAAAAGTTCTTGTTCTAAAGCACTAATGCGATAGAGGTCAAACACACCATAAAATTTGAGCGTTAAAGTTTCATTTTCAAGTGATAACTTCCATGGTGTATTTGTCTGCATCTATACTATTTTAAGAAAAATCTCTCTCTAATAGTTTATTCACTTTTAAAATAGTCAATATTCTGTCTTCTTGTTTTCCAACACCATCAATAAGGCTTTCATCCCCTGCCATAGTATCAGGAGCAGGACCAATATCTGACTTTTTAATACGTAGTGCCATTGTCAACCTATCGATCACAAAACCTGCTACATCATCCCCTTGTTTAAGTACAAAAAAACGTGTTTCATCTGTATGTTTTTGTGCCTGAAGACCAAACTTTAATCGAAGATCTATAAGAGGGATCACTGCTCCACGAAGGTTGAATACACCTAAAACATACGCAGGTGTTTGAGGAACCCGTGTCCACTCCATCGGTTTGATGATCTCTTGAATACTTAAAATAGGAACTGCATATTCCTCTTCACCAATGATAAATCCAACAAGTTGAACTATATCATCTCCATGATTATTCTCGTTCTCGTCTACTTGTGTTTGTTTGTTTATTATCTCTTTTAATTTATCACTCATTATAAGAACTCCGATTTAAAGTTGATATTTCTTTGCACTACACTAGAGAGATAGTCTGATGAGTATGGTTTTGTAATATACTCAACCATTCCAGATTCAACACCTCTCATTCTGTCTGATTTTCCTGTACGTGATGTCACTGCTATCAATGGAAGGTTTTTATACTTATTGTATTTTTTAATCTCCATTGCAAGTGTATAACCATCCATACGAGGCATCTCAATATCGATAAGCATCGCATCAAAGTGCTGATCTCCATTTTTAAGAATTCCAAGAGCCTCTTGTCCATCTGCAGCCTCTACAAGTGTTATCCCTAGTGACTCAAGAGATTTTCTCATAATCGTTCTATCGGTTTTAGAGTCATCTACAATCATAACACTGTAATCAGATGCACTCTCTTTTTCATTTGAAGAGCTATTGAGTGTTTCTGTCAGAGCACTTGCTTTTACCCCTTTTGCCATCTGCATAAGGTCTGCAACATCAGCAATAAGTGTAACACCACCATCTCCACGAATAGTTGCACCTGCAATTCCATCGATTCCTTGAAGATATTCACCTAAAGACTTGATAACGATCTCCTCTTGTCCTACAAGCGTGTCAACAATAAGTCCGAGTTTACTTGATCCAAGACCTAAAACCACTACATACGCATGCTCACTTGAGTCTAAGATACGTTCAACCTCAAAGATATCTGCTATGTGCACTAAAGAGAGAACTTCATCTCTTAAACGCATCACAGAGCGATTTTCAACCGTATAGATCTCTTCTGTAGAGATACGAACTGTCTCTAAAACAGATGCTAAAGGGATAGCATAATGCTCCTCTTGAACGCCAACAAGAAGTGCTTGAATGATAGCAAGTGTGAGAGGAATTTTAAGCTTAATAGTTGTTCCAACATTCACTTCACTATCAATATCAATAATTCCATTGAGTTTTTCAATGTTTGTTTTTACAACATCCATTCCAACTCCACGCCCCGATACATTTGTTACCTGTGCAGCAGTAGAGAATCCAGGCTTAAAGATAAGAGCAAAAGCCTCTTTGTCAGTCATCATATCAGCTTCTTTTTCAGTGATAAGACCTTTCTCTAGACATTTGTTCTTAAGCATCTCTGCATCAAGCCCTTTACCATCATCATCGATCTGAATAACTATAGCATTTCCTTCATTGTATGCCTTAAGCCCGATTGTACCTGTCTCTTTTTTCCCTTTTTGTGCACGAACATCTGGTGCTTCAATACCATGGTCACAAGAGTTACGAATAATATGAACAAGAGGATCTCCGATCTCTTCAACGATCGATTTATCAAGTTCTGTATCTTCCCCTTTGATTGTAAGTTCAATCTTTTTGTTAAGCTCACGTGTTAAATCACGAATCATACGAGGAAACTTGTTAAATACTTTTCCAACAGGAAGCATTCTTGTTTTCATAACTGCTATTTGCAGATCTGTTGTTACCAAAGAAACAATAGAGACAACTTGATTGAGTTCCTCTAAGAACTCCTCTCCCTCATAACGCTCTTCCACATCATCATTGATCTTTATGAGTCTGTTTTTCGCAAGAACGAGCTCCCCTATAAGGTTCATAAGGTGGTCAAGACGTTTTACATCAACACGAATCGTTTGTTCTACAGCAGAAGCAGAACGTGCGGCAGGTGCTGCTGCTTTTGCATCATTTTGTTCTTTACTTTCTACTTTGGCTTGTGGTTTTGCCTGAGGTGCAGGAGCAGGTTTTGGTGCAGGCGCGGGTTTTGGCTCCTCTTTTTCCTCTTCCTCATCCTCTTGAGGTGCTGGTGGTGGCTTTGGAACATCCTCACCTGCTGCAATTTTAGCTTCACGTTTTGCTTTATCTTCTGCTTGACGTTGTGCTAAAAGACGTTCAATCTCTGCTTCGATCTCATCTTCATTCATCCCTTCAAGATCAGGCTCTTCTTCTGCACTCTCCTCTTGAACGACTTCAGGTTCTGGTTTTGGAGCAGCTTCAACTACAGGTGTCTCAACATTCCCATCTCCACCACTTATTTTATCAAGTCTTGATACACACTCTGCAACATCAACACCAGCATCAGCACTTGTATCACGAATCACATTCAGAAGTGTTTTCATAAGGTCAATTGACTCTAAAATAACATCCATAACTTCAGGAGTTATAGAGAGTTCCCCATGACGCGCTTTATTGAGTACATCTTCCATGTGGTGTGTTAAATGGGTTAAAACATCAAAGTTTAAGAATGATGATGCCCCTTTAATTGTGTGTGCAACACGGAAAATTCCATTTAAAAGTTCAAGATCATCAGGTCTTGATTCAAGTTCAACAAGGTCTTGGTCCAATTGCTCTATAAGTTCGAAAGATTCTACTAAGAAATCTTGCAATATTTCTTGAAATTCATCCATATTTTATACTCCTACTTCATATACGCACGAACAACACGTGCCACTTCATCATAAAATTCACTCGACTTAAATTTCACCAAGTATGCTTCACCACCAGCTTCTTTTCCTCTATCTTCCCCAAAGTGATCACTTATAGAGGAGTTAAAAACTATAGGAATATCGTTAAAACGCCCATCTTTTTTCACTGTTGAAGCAAAGTGATATCCATCAATCTTAGGCATCTCAATATCTGAAACAATTATCTTTAGATTTTCTGCGATCTTCGTATCATAGATCTCATAAAGTTCATCAAGCTTACTAAGCCCCTCTTGTCCATCCATAGCTTCAACCACTTCAAAGCCCATATTTTCTAAAGCTTCTTTTACAATTTTACGCGCTGTAGAGCTATCATCTAGTACAAGAGCAAGTCCTTCAAAGGTACTATGTTCTTGTGTAATCTCACCTGTTTCAGGTTCATAAAGCCCTAGGTCTTGTACAACAGATTCAAGGTCTAAGATCAAAAGAACATTATCATCTTCTATCTTCGTGACCCCTGTTATTTTACTTCCATCAAGTGCATCTGAACTACTGCTTACAAAAGTGGCAGGTTCTATATCCGCCCAACTAATACGGCGGATCCTTTTTGCTTCATGCACAATAAAGCCGATAAGAATATTATTAAACTCTGTAATAATAACTCTTTTGCTTTCACCGCTATTTTCAGGTTCGTTGATACGCATCCACTTTGCAAGATTTACAACCGGAATCACAACATTTCGAAGGTCAAAAATACCCTCTATAAACTCAGGTGTACCAGGCAGTTCAGTTAAATGAGGCATCTTAATGATCTCTCGAACCTTAGAGACATTTACACCGTAAATACCCTCATAGACTCTATCCTCTTCTTGTTTCAGTATACGAAAGTCTACAAGTTCCATCTCATTGGAACCGACCTTCAATGAATCATCTATCTTCATATTTTATGTCCTTAAAGAGAATCTTTTCTCTTCTAATAACGCTGCTTCGTTCAATGATTTTACTATAAAGTATCTTTGATTGCAAGCAAAAGCACCAAGATTGATATAGGTAAAATCTTCAAATACAAAGCTTTTGTTTTGGTGAAAATGTCCCTCTATAAAAAGTGTACAACCATACTGTTGCAAACCCCTTTTTTCTATAAACTCTCTAAAATTGCTAAACTCATTGCAATCATCTTTTTTATCAAGATGTTCAGAGATAAAGCGCAAGATCTTATTGTCTATCAAACTATCAATTTTATTTAAAACTTTAAGTACAAAACGGTTGCGTATAACACTACAGTAGATCTTATACCCCAAAGAGCTCACAGACGCATTAATATAAAAATCACCATGTGCAAGTGCTATTTTTTTATCTTTATACACACTGATGAGCGGTTGTTTTTCCATCGGAACGACTCTAATATTTTCAAAAACCTCTTGAAGTTGAAAGTCATGGTTTCCTTCAAGATAAAGCACCTCAACTTTGTGTGCTATTTTTTGTAAAAGGGTGACAGCTTTTTGGTTGTACTGAGTCGTTGCAGGGATAAACCCAAAAAGAGTATCAAAAATATCTCCCATCAAGATCAGCTGTGGCACTTTTATCTCTCCTGAGTCTATCGCCTCTAAAAAAGTGTAAAACTCAGGTCTTCTTTTGGTATCATAGTGCACATCAGAGACGATATATGCACCCTCTTGTAGCTCAAATATCTGTTTATGGGACATAAGCTATATCTGAAATTCCGCTACGTTCATCAAGTCCCATCATAAGATTTGCATTGACAACAGCTTGAGAGGAAGCTCCACGCATGAGGTTATCGATAGCAGAGCTTATAAATAAAAGATCTCCCCTACGCTGAACATAAATATCACAAAAGTTTGTTCCTGCTACATTTTTCATAGAAACAGGCACTTCACTTACACGTACAAAATGCTCTTGTTGATAGTACTCTTTGAGTATTTTCAGCGCATCAAAATCACCCTCCACTTGAAGATAGATCGAAGAGAGCATCCCACGAGTTAAAGGACATAAGTGTGGTACAAAGTTAAGCTCTTCAAAAGGGATCTCAAGTTTTTGTGCGATCTCAGGAGCATGACGATGTTCTAGGGGATTATATGCAAAAAGATTTTCTTGCACAGTGACATAGTGTGTTGTCTCACTTAGTTTTTTTCCTGCACCGCTTACCCCTGTCTTTGCATCTATGATAATTGGAGTAGCTTTTACTCTGTACTTCATAAAAGGTAAAATACCAAGGAGTGCAGAGCTTGGGAAACAGCCAGGGTTTGCAACTAAAGAGCTATTTTCAATCTCATCACGAAACATCTCAGGCAGACCATAAGCGACATGTTCTAAGTTCTCTTTATCTGTATGGGGGCAATAAAACTTTTCATATATCTCAAGAGGCAGTCTATAATCTGCAGAGAGATCTACCACTTTTACACCTAGATCTATAAGTGGTTTTACAAATGCCATAGATGTTTTATGAGGAAGTGCTAAAAAAACAAGAGAACACTTTTGTGCCGCTTCAGATGGATCTGCTTTACTAACATTGCACTCATATACCCCACGTAGTGAAGGGTGAAGCTCACTAAGCATTATTGCACCCTCTGAGTTTGCTACATAATTAAGATTGAAATGGGGGTGGTTAATAAGGATCTTAACTAGCTCTAATCCTGTATAACCACTCGCACCAATAATACCAACATTAATTGCACTCAAATACAATCTCCTTGTAAGTTACATCAATAATCTCTAGCTCTTTTTCTCCACCAGGAAGGCGCACTTTTACTTCATCACCCTCCTCTTTTCCAAGAAGCTGTTTTGCTAAAGGTGAAGAGAAACTTATAAGTCCCATATCTGGGTTTGATTCACATCCACCCACTATAGTATATGTTGTCTCTTCATCACTATCAAGATCACATACAACGACTGTTGATCCAAAACTTACACGTGCATGTTCAAGCTCACTTGGATCAACGATCTGAGAATTGCTAATAATATCTGCAAGTTCTCCCAAACGGTTATCGATCTGCTTTTGTTGCTCTTTTGCTGCATGATACTCTGCGTTTTCTTTGAGATCACCATGTTCAAGCGCTTCTTCTATAGCTTTTACAACAGCTGGTCTTGTAACTGTTTTTAGCTCTTTAACCTCTGCTTGAAGTTTGTTGTATCCAAACAGTGTCATAGGTTCAACTTTTTTTTCCATCTTTTTTCCCTAAAATCTATAATATATTTATCGTTGAATGATTATATCAAAACTTTTCTGTGCTATGTGTCATGGAAGAGAGATCAAAGAGAATCATTTCACTCTTACAGCGAATCGAGACAATGCACCCATCTTTTGTAAGCTCTTTGGCATCTTTTATAGTGTTTAAAAGTTCTCTCTTTTGAGAGACTACAGGGTCAAAAGCAAAAAGGCTATTGTCTTGTACATAAAAAATGCGTCCGCCGCCACAACCATCACCAACTATCCCCTCACAAACAAGGGGGTCACTAAGATCAAAACCATGAGTCATCTAAACAATCCTTTTTTTGATCTGCATAGTACTCTTTATATTTGCTTGTATTTTTATCAAAACTCTCTGCATTAAACTCTTTAAAGACCTCTTTTGCAATACAAGAGCACAATGTAGCATTTTTCTCTTTTAACTCACAACTTTTTACATACTGCTCTTTTGTATCTTCATTCCAAGTAAAGTATGCATTGTAAAATGGTATAGCTGCCCAGATAAAAAAACCTACCGTAAGTACTATATTTGTTATATACTCTTTCTTCTTTGTCTGCATATAACGTCTTATATCGTAGACTATAAAAATTAAAAAGACCACTTCTAAAGTGATGATAAACCAGTCTTCATTTAAAAAATCAAACATACAACCTCTTCTATTTTCGTAACTTTTTGAGAGCCTCGGCACACATGCTAAGCCCAAAAGAAGCAGTCACTCCCATAAAGCTCCCCTTCTCTTTTATCTGTGCCTCTTCACTTGAGAAGATCACAGTATATTTTTTCTTAAAACCTCGTTTTTTTAACTCATAGCGGATCTTAGCGCCAAAACGATCTCCATAGGTTTTACTGATATCTGCAACCTCTATTTTGCTTGGGTCAAGACGTTTGGCACTTCCAAAAGAGGAGATTAGTTTCTTATGACACTTTTGGGCAAGAGCAAGTTTTGCTTTTGTATCATCTATGGCATCTAAAACCAGATCGAATGGTTCAAAATCAAACTCCCAAACCCACTCCTCATCGATCCTCTTTTCTATAACACAAAGCTCAGGATAGTGTTTTTGAAGTGCTTGAACTTTTGACTCCCCCTCATGGAGTTCTGACCACATCTGACGATTTTGATTACTTGCGTCGTAACTGTCAAAATCTACTATTGTGATATTTTTTACGCCACTACGATAGAGACAATCTAAACAAAAACTTCCAACACCTCCAACACCAAGCAAGATCACTTTGGCATCTTGAAGTTTTGCGAAGTCTTCACCAAGCAAAAGCTTTATACGGTCATACTTCACCTACTCTATCCAGTTTTTCAGCCTGTCTATGCTTTTATAAGCACTGAGATCAAGCATGATTGGAGTGATTGAAATATATCCTGCTTCAATCGCTTCATAATCGCTCATCATCTCCTCTACCCCTTGACGTTTTTTAAACTCAAGCGGATGTAAACCAAGCCAATAGTACTCTTCTCCACGTGGATTGCGGTGCAAATGCGCATCATTTCCATAACAACGATACCCTGCATACGTTACTGCCATCTTTGCCTCTTGCAAATCAGGAGGAATGTTTACATTTAAAAACTCTCTATGGGGAAGGGGAAAACTTCCATCTTTAATCTTAAGTACAAGCTCTTTAATCGTTTTTTGTGCCAAACGAAAATCTCCATCAGGATTAGTAAAGTCCATCACCTGAGAGATCGCTATTGAGGGAACATCATGAAGTACTCCCTCCATCGCTCCTGCAGCTGTTCCTGAATAGGTGATATCTTCTCCCATATTAGAACCACGATTGATCCCGCTTATAAGAAGATCTGGTTTTTGCCCTTCAAACATAGAGTGCAAAGCAAGATAGATACAATCACTCGGTGTGCCATCATCAAGCTTATAAAAGTCATCTTCTACACTAATAAAACGGAGAGGACGCACAAGAGTCAAAGAGTGTCCACAAGCAGATTTCTCATTTGCAGGTGCTACAACGCTAACATCTACATCATCAATTTCACGCAAAGCCGCAACCAAAGCAAGTAAACCTTTTGCCTCATATCCATCATCATTTGTTACTAAAATTTTATATCTTTTTTTCATGACGTTATTTTAACATCTTCTTAGCAAAATACTATATTTTCCATATTTCTGCTACAATTAGCATACTAATTGCCTTATTTAAACATATTTAAACACTTAAAAAATTTAGGAGTTCACCATGCATGACAAATGTTTTGAACTTATTCGCACTATAGCTGATAATACAGAAGAGTTCATAGCGATCTATGAAAACAACACTTTGTGTTTTACAAATAGCGCTTTTAACTCTTTTTTTAGCGTTACTTCAAGCAAAGATTTTCTCACCCACTTTGAGACTCTTGAGAGTCGTTTTGTTCCCCACCCTTCCTATTTTAATTCGCAAAAAATTCCAGAAAACACAGAGTGGTTTGATGCGATTTTAGACCTTGAAGAAAACGATAGAATTGTCAGCTTCTTAAGCCAGACACATAACCCTCACGCCTTTAGTGTTACAGTTGATAAAAGTGTAGCAGAGTATGTGGTTGTTACTTTTCAAGATATTACGCAATCACTTATTAAGCGAATTTTGATCGAAAACAACATGAATATTGATGAGCATACTAAAGCTTATAGAAAAGATTATTTTTTACATATCAAACAAAGCTTTGAAGATGCGGCGCGTTTTAATCAAAAACTTATAGGTTTTACGATTGTAGAAGCAAGTGATGAGAATAGTTGTAACCCTGCTTCACTGGTTCAAACACTTAAAAATCATACTCGCAATGATGATATGATCATCGCATGGGATACAAATAAGTTTTTGATCGCATATCTGGTTGATGATGCAATGAAAGCTGGGGCTGTAGATGGAAAGCTCAGACATGTTTTACAACAACATGCCCAAGATGATCTCAAATATTCACTCTCTTCAACACTTCAAAAAGAGCAAGAGAGTATATCGCGTATGATCAATCGTTTCGCCGCATAGGTTTTAGAGCAGATGGCTCATCTGCTCTTTTTTTGTTTGAATATAATGCTCATTATATTTGTTTACAGCGGTAATTGCAGGGATCCTCTCTACTACTCTCACCCCTAAAGACTCTACAAATGCTATCTTTTGAGGATTATTTGTTATAAGATTGATCTCTTTGAGTTTAAGGTCTTTAAAGATCTCTTCTACAATAGTGTAGTCTCGCTCATCCTCTTTAAAGCCAAGTTCCAAGTTTGCTTCTATTGTATTGCGTCCTGCATCTTGAAGTGCATAAGCGTTTACCTTATTTACAAGACCGATATTGCGCCCCTCTTGTCTATGATAGATGATCATCCCTCCATGTTGGGCGATAAACTTTATAGCAAGCTCTAGTTGATTTTGGCAATCACACTTCAAGCTTCCAAAGGTATCTCCTGTCAAACATTCTGAATGAATACGTACATAAGGAACTTCAAGAGAGTCAAAATCTTCACTTAGTAAAAGCATATGCTCCTGATCTTTATACTTATACGCTTTTATTCGAAACTTGCCATGTTTTGTAGGCAGATTTGCGTAGTCTGATTTTTCTATCTGTTGCATTGTTTACATATCCCTTTTAGTATCATATCTTCAATAACGTAGCCATCCATAGAGAGCTTTGCAACTCCCTCTATACACTCGATCTTATTACATACATTGCAAATAAAGTGTGCATGAGGCGTCGTTTGCACTTCGTAATATCTTTTTTTGTCATTTGATTCGAAACTGCTGACAATTGATTCAGCCTCAAACTTTGAGATGTTTCTATAAAATGTAGCTTTATCCATACTAATTTTATCTTTTACATCTTCAAAACTCAGAGGTCTTTTTGCATGAAAAAATATCTCTAAAAGCTCTTTGCGTGCGCTTGTAAGTTTGAAGTTTTTATCTTCTATGAGTTTTTCTATTTTCATAAGCAGATCTTATCAGTTTGAATCTTTGTAAATTCTTAGCATTTGCGACTAAGTTGCAATTAAGAGCCAAATAAGTACAATTTTACTCATAACTTTTTATAAGGCATATTTATGTTTAAAACACTTCTCTCTCTTCTTTTTCTTACTCTCTCTTTTGTTTATGCAAAACCTTCTGTTGTTGTTAGTATTCTTCCGCAACAAACTTTTGTACAAAAAATTGCACAAGACAAAGTAACGATTCATCTTATGGTAACACCGGGAAGTTCCCCCCACTCTTATGAACCAAAACCTTCACAAATGGTAGCTATATCACAAGCAGATCTCTATTTTAGTACAGGGGTTGAGTTTGAAAAGGTCTGGATAGAGCGTTTTAGATCGCAAAATGAAGCACTTCCATTTATCGATATAAGTGCTGGGATCCAAAGAATTGCTATGCAAAATCGTCATACTCATGAAGAGGAGACACACCAACACCATACAGATGCACACCATCACGATCATCATGATCATGTAGGGCTTGACCCACATACATGGACAAGTCCTGCAAATGTAAAAATCATGGCACATAATATCTATGAATCCCTTGTAGATCTCGATGCCAAAAACGAAGCTTTTTATAAAAAAAATCTCGAAACTTTTCTTGCTGAAATAGAAAATACAGATCAGCAAATACGGGATCTTTTAAAGCCTCTTTCTAAAGAACAAAGACTCTTTTTAGTTTTTCACCCCTCTTGGGGCTATTTTGCAAAAGAGTATGACCTGACACAAGTTGCAGTAGAGGTAGATGGAAAAGCTCCAAAGCCAAAAGACATTATGCATGTTGTCCATGTTGCAAAAGAGAAAAATGTGCAAGTGATCCTAGCCCAACCTGAATTTTCCGATAAAAGTGCTAAAATAATAGCAAAAGAATCAAATATAAAGGTAGAGAAGATCTCTCCACTTCACCCTGAGTGGTCGACGAATCTTATAAAGATGGCAAAAGCAATTGCAAGACAATAGTACACAAACAAAAAATATCATTACCATTAAAGATCTGAGTTACTCTATAAAAAAAGAGGAGATCTTAAAAGATATAAATCTTGAGGTAAGACACAAAGACTTTCTTGTAATCATTGGTCCAAATGGTGGTGGTAAAAGTACTCTTTTAAAACTTATCTTAGGGATCTATAAAACACAAAAAGGGAGTATCAATATCGAAGGAAAACAAGCTCAAGAGAAGCTTGACACCATCGGATATGTCCCGCAAAATACTAATATAAACCTACACTTTCCCATAAAAGTGATCGAAGTAGTTATGCTTGGCTGTGCCAAAAAAAGACCCTTTTTCTCTTATGCAAAAGAGGATCTAGCCCTTGCACATACTCTTTTAAAACAAGTGGGTATGGAGGGCTATAGCGAACAAAAAATAGGTTCTCTCTCAGGAGGACAAAGGCAAAGAGTAATGATCGCTCGCGCACTCTTTGCAAACCCAAGTATTCTTATTTTAGATGAACCAACCTCAAGTATAGATGTCGATGGACAAACAAAGATCTATGATCTTTTACAAGAACTCAACAAGGAGATCACACTCATTGTTGTGAGCCACGATCTCTCTGTGATACTTAATTATGCAAGTAAAGTAGCACATATCAACAAAAAACTCTCTTTTCATGATCTCAGTTCTTTTGAGAACTCCTTTGATACGCAAAGAGAGCATATCTGCGAAGTGGAACTTTTAGAGATGTTAGGAAAACTTAAATGATCGAAGCACTCTCCTTTGAATTTATGCAAAATGCTCTTATAGCAGGTGTTTTAGTAAGTTTTATCGCTGGGGTGATCGGCTCACTTGTTGTTGCAAATCGTATGGTATTTCTTGTAGGTGGTGTTGCTCATGCCGCCTACGGAGGAATTGGACTTGCTCTTTTTAGCGGGATTCCTATGTTTTTGGGTACTTCTGTATTTGCCGTTTTAGCGGCACTTTTTATGTCTTATGTGATGCTACATGAGCGAGACAAAACAGATATTTTTATCGGGCTTATCTGGGCAGTAGGAATGGCAATAGGGATCATTCTTGTAGATATTACCCCTGGCTATAATGTTGATCTGATGAGCTATCTTTTTGGGTCTATTTTAGCTGTAGAGAGAGCAGATCTTTATTTTATGGCGACACTTTTAGCACTGATAGTTCTCACCTTGGCACTCTGGTATAAAGAGATCTTAGCTGTTTCTTATGATAGTGAATATGCAGCTATTCGCGGTATCAATGTGCAGTTCTTTTTTATACTTATTTTGATACTTGCCGCTTTAAGTGTTGTCGTTGCTATCAAAGTGGTAGGACTTATTTTAGTGATTGCTCTGCTTACTATTCCCATCTACATAGCACAATACCTTTGTAATACACTTCTTTCGATGATGTTTCTCTCAGGTCTTATAGCCTCTTTTTTCACTTTAGCTGGTCTGTGGGTCTCCTATGTTTATGACCTCACTTCAGGGGCTTGTATCATTCTTATAGCAGCACTTAGTCTACTTTTATTTATGGTGTGGCAGAAAAAACGATGAAAAAGTTCTTTTTTCTTATACTCTTTGTACCTCTCTATCTTTTTGCCTGTGCCACCTGTCAGCTTATGGTGCCAACAGCTCATGTAGATGTTACCCTCAATCTTGAAGACAAACATCTTGCAAAGTCCACAGTTTCATGGCACTTTTCAGATCTTTATACTCAAGAGATCACAAAACAGTATGATAAAAATAGAAACTCTGTTTTAGATCCCAAAGAGCTTGATGTAATTCTCAATGCAAAACTTGATTACCTACGTCCAAAGCAGATGCTACTCGCCCTTAAAGTAGGATCGCAACAAGAGAACTTTTCAGAGTATGAACTCCAAGCAAAGTTTTCAGACTTTGCACTAGAAGTGCTCGATCAAAAACTTCTTTTTCGCTTCTCTTTTGAGAGTGAACTCACTATAGAAGAGGGTTTAGTTCTCTCTATGAAGTTTGAAGATGATGAGAACTTCTTTAGTTTTATTTTACAAGATGTAGCTATAAATACACAGACATTTTACTACTCTTTAAACAACTACCTCTATACAACAGCGATCCTCTTTAGCAACAAAACTATCTTTCAAGAGAACAATCAAAGCCAAGCAAAACAGATACAAGCAGATCTTACTAAGCAACGTTCTGCACAACAAAACCTGCTTGAACAAAGTATTCAAAAGATAAAAGCTCTTTTTGAAGAGATCAAAACTGATGCAAACCCTCTTGCATACTCTTTATTGCTCTTTTTTGCTTTTGCTTATGGGGTGATACATGCGCTTGGACCTGGACATGGAAAAACACTTGTTGCAAGCTATTTTCTCTCGAATGAGCGTTCCTATCTTAAAGCGCTTTATATCTCTTTGGCTATTGGAGTTGTACATACATTCTCCGCTTTTTTACTCACTCTTGTTGTATATTTTGTTGTAACAAGCTTTTTAGCACAGTTTATAGATGACACTATTTTTTATACAACCAAGATCTCAGCACTTCTTATTATCGCTATAGCTGTGTATCTCTTTTATAAAAAACTCAAAGCTATCAGGATTGTTAAAAAAACTGAGCATAGTTTCTCTTTTTCAACAACACCGCATCAAGCAAGCTGTGGTTGTGCTGCGTGTAAAGATGATCACAATACTACAGACCTTGCACTGATCCTCTCAGCTGGGATCATCCCCTGCCCTGGAACAATAACACTCTTTATATTTGCACTCTCTCTTGAACTTTATCTGCTTGGCTTTCTCTCTGCCTTTAGTATGAGTCTTGGCATGAGTTTTATCATCTTTATTTCAGCGCTCATCAGTACAGCTGTACGTAAAAAAACTATACAAACCAATACGACAATAAAACTTGTTTTAGAGTATATAAGTCTTAGTATTATTCTTTTACTTGGGATCTTTTTACTTTTTTAAACTCTAAAGAACAATTTTTGAGCATTTCTAAGTGATTTTATGTACAATAAGCAAATAACAAACAAGAAAGGTAATAAACAGTGAGCATCTACAGAGAGTACGATATTCGAGGAATTTTTCAAGAGGAACTAAATGAAGAGAGTGTAACGCGTATAGGATATGCTTTAGCATCAAAGATCCAAGGGGAGTATGTAGCAGTGGGATACGATGCAAGAAGTCACTCCCCTATTCTTTTTGAATATCTCGTAGCAGGTTTAAACGCTGGGGGCAAAAAAGTTTTAGATATGGGACTTGTACCAACTCCCGTTAATTATTTTACAAACTATCAAGAGTGGAATGGGATCACTCCAAGTGCTTCTGTTATGATCACAGGTTCACATAACCCAAGCCAATACAATGGTTTTAAAATCACTATAGACAAAAGCCCATTTTTTGGTGAAGAGATCTATGCACTTGGGCGTGAATGTGAAGCGATCAAAGAGCTTCCCAAAGCAAGTTCAAGAGAGATCATAAAAATTGATGCAGCTGCACGTTATATTGACTTTCTCGTTTCTGAGTTTAAACATCTCAAAGCGATGCCTACACGTATCGTTTATGATTGTGGAAACGGTGTAGCAGGCGTAGTGATCGAAGATATATTCAAAGCCCTTGAACTCAACACAAAAGGTCTGTATGTCGATCCAGATGGAACATTTCCAAACCATCACCCAGATCCTTCTGATGAACATAACCTCGAAGATGTCAAAGCGCTGCTAGCAAAAGAGGGAGATATCGCTTTTGCCTATGATGGCGATGCCGATAGAATAGCTGTTCTTACCCATAAAAACAATATTAAGGGTGATATGATGGCTCTGCTGTATTCGATGCACATGAAAAACCCTACTGTCATAGGAGAGGTAAAATGTTCTCAAGTGATGTATGACGAACTAGAGCGTCGTGGAGCAAAAGCAGTTATGTATAAAACAGGGCACTCCAACCTTAAAGTAAAAATGAAAGAGCTTAATGCAGACCTTGCTTGTGAAGTGAGTGGGCATATCTTCTTTAAAAATCGTTACTTTGGGTATGATGATGCTATCTATGCAACACTTCGTATGCTCGAACTTCTTCATGATGGTATAGATCTTGATGCGGAACTTGCAAAACTTCCTCAGGTTTTCTCTACAGAAGAGATCAAAGTTGCCACTACAGAAAAAGAGAAGTTTATCCTTATGGACAAGATCAAAGAGCTTTTGAAAAATCCCCCTTCTGACTTTCCTGCGATCAAAGATATTATCGAAGTAGATGGAGTAAGAGTAAACTTTCAAAATGGTTGGGGACTTGTACGTGCTTCTAACACTACTCCTGTTTTAGTGACACGTTTTGAGTCAACTTCACAAGCAGAAGCAAAAGAGTACGAACAAGCGCTCAATACACTGATCGCTTCAGCAAAAAAGTGCTTATAAGAGATCAAAAAAAGCACAGAGTAAGTTCGTTATAATTGCAACACAATTTTTTGATACGATGAAGGATATTTTATGAAAACTCATACTCTCTTAATGCCGCTTGATATGCACCTACACCTGCGTGATGGCGTAATGCTTGAAAACATCGCACCACTAAGCACCTATAGCTTTAGTGGTGCACTTGTTATGCCTAACCTTGTGCCTCCTGTTACAACACTAGAAGATCTTCAAGCTTACAAAGAGCGTATAGTTGCTGCTGCACCAAACGATTTTTTTGAACCCTATATGACTCTTTTTTATAAAAATTATGACAGAGACTTTTTAGAAAGTGTTCTTGATCATCTCCTTGCGATCAAACTCTATCCTGCTGGGATCACAACAAATTCTGAGGGGGGTGTATCCTCTTTTAATATAGAAGAGATGCGTCCGACACTTGAAGCTATGAGTGAGCTTGGTATTCCACTTTGTGTACATGGTGAAACAGATGGGTTTGTGATGGACAGGGAAGCTGAGTTTATGAGTATTTACGATCTTTTAGCAACAAATTTTCCTGATCTTAAAATAATTATGGAGCATATTACTACAAAAGAAGCTGTAGCGATGCTTGATAAACATGAAAATATCTATGCGACTATCACTGTACACCATCTTCTTATCACACTCAATGATGTGGTAGGCGGGCTTATGCAACCACACCTCTTTTGTAAACCTATAGCAAAACGTCCTGAAGATCTTGATGCGCTTTTAAGTGTAGCATTAGAAGCACACCCTAAAGTGATGTTTGGCTCAGACTCTGCACCTCACCCACAAGATAAAAAAGAGTCTTGTGGATGTGCGGCAGGTGTTTTTACTGCTCCAATCGCTTTACAGCTCTTATGTGAGATCTTTGATCAGTTTGGCAAACTCTCAAATCTTCAAGCTTTTATTAGTGACAATGCACAAAATATTTATGGAATCTGTCCAGAGTTTAAAGAGGTTGTTTTAGAAGAACGCCCTTTTATAGTTCCTGATAATTACAACGGTGTAGTACCTATGTATGCAGGAAAAGCGATAGGATGGGCTATCCAAAGTGTCGAGTAAACTTTTACTTCTTGAAGATGATATTCTCTTTGCTGAAACTCTTATAGATCTGCTTGAAGAGAACAACTACGAAGTGCTTCATTGTAGCAATGGGCAAGATGCTTTTGAGGCTACTTTTTCAAAGAGATTTGATCTCTACTTACTTGATATAAATGTACCGCTTATTAGCGGTACAAAAGTACTCAAAAGCTTGCGTGATGCAAAAGATGAAACACCCACTATTTTTTTAACCTCACACAAAGATAAAGAGATGTTGACTGAAGGTTTTTGCAGTGGTGCAGATGACTATATCACAAAACCTTTTGATACAGATGAACTACTCTTACGTATTCAGGCACTTTTACGCCGCAGTGCAACACTTAAAAACGATTGTGTAGGAGATCTCTGTCACGATGAGATACATCAGCGCATTCTTTATAAAGGGGAAGAGTTAGAGCTCTCACGCAAAGAGTACACCCTTTTACTTCTGCTTATGGAACACTTCAATGCACCTGTACCTAAAGATCTTATCATTGATCACCTCTGGAGTACATCAGAATCTGGAAGCGAAGGAGCTATACGCGTGTATATCAATCGTATCAAACAGTTGCTTCCAGATCTCTCTATAGAAAATATTCGTGGTGTAGGGTATAAGCTTGTTCCGTAACCTGCGTCTTACGATTTTTGCTTACTATTTTATAACAAGCTCACTTTTTTTATGGGTGTTTCACTATTTTCTTGTTATTTTGCAAATAGAGAGTACGCTTATATTAATCATCGTTCTTGTCTCTTTACTCTCCCTAGCAGGTATTTTAATCTCTAAACTTGCTATAGACCCTCTCGAACTTTATACAAGAAACTTACAATCACTCTCAAAAGAGACACTCCATGAGCTCAACCTTCCCATAAGTACTATTCAAACAAATCTGCACATGCTTAAAAAAAATATCAATGATGCAAAAGATGCAAAAAGAGTAGCTCGTATCGAGAGTGCATGTTCGATGCTTTCTCAACGCTACAATGAACTTGACTATATGATCAAAACACAAACAAAACAAGAGCTTCGTGAAACATTTGATCTTTGTGAGCTTATACAACAACGCATAAATTTTCTACAACCGCTGTATCCTCAAATATATTTCGACCTCGCAATTACCAGTGTTGAAGTGTTTACAGACAAAATAGGGCTAACAAAGGTAATTGACAATCTCATAGATAATGGGATAAAATACTCCCCGAGCTCCAACACGATCAAGATAGAATTAGACAAAGACACACTTTGTATCGAAGATTTTGGTATCGGTATGGATGAAGTTGAACTTCTTAAGATCTTTGACACATATTATCAGAGTGATCAGAGTATAAAAGGTTTTGGCATTGGTTTAACAATGGTAAAACGATTTTGCGATACAAATGAAATTGCACTGAATTTTCATTCACAAGTAGGTGTTGGAACAAAAGTTACACTACAATTTAAAGGAAAATAGATGGCAGTAGAAAATCTTTTAGCATACGCTGAAGAGACATTAGATTATGGAATTATAGGTCTGCTCATACTCATGAGTATCATAACACTTTGGCTTTTTATAGAGAGAATGATGTTTTATAGAAGTGTACGTATTGAGGAGTATGAACATAGAGATCTTTTAGAGATGGATCTTACAAACAATATTGGTGTTATCAGTACTATTGGTTCTAATGCACCTTATGTTGGTCTTTTAGGTACTGTTATAGGAATTATGCTGACATTTTATTCTATGGGTGATGTGGGAACAATCGATGCAAAAGAGATCATGGTCGGACTTGCACTTGCTCTTAAAGCAACAGCTATGGGGCTTATAGTAGCTATGCCTGCTATTATCTGCTATACAATGCTACTTCGCAAGGTTGAGAAGATCTTAACACACTACGATGTAGCACAAGATACAGCACAAAGACAACATAATGGGTAAATGTAAAAAAGCGCGTAAACGTTTTGATGATATAAACGTTATCCCTTTTATAGACATTATGCTTGTACTTCTTGTGATGGTGCTTACAACTGCTACATTTATACGTCAGGGGATTATTCCGATTGAACTTCCAGAAGCAAAAGCAGCTCCAAAAGAGGAGAACAAAAAAGAGATAACTGTTTATGTCAAAGCTGATGGTGAGATGTATTACGAAGATCAAAAAGTAACAACAAAAGAGCTTGAAGAGAAACTCTCACAACTCTCTAAAGATCAGACTGTCGTACTACGCAGTGATAAAGAGTCTCGCTTCCAAGACTTTGTAAGTGTTATGGATATTCTCAAACGTCTACAACATGAACAACTCTATATCGTTACCAAAGAGTAGCTAATACCCCGTTTGCAAGAGTTTAAACTTTTGCTCTTTTTGGGGTGCTTCATCACTTTGTTTTTCTAAGGGCTTCTCTTTTGGAGCTTTTATTTTTGATGGTGCTTCTTGTGTCAAAAACTCTTTTCTCTCTTTTTGCTCCGCTTCAAAAAAAAGTGTTGAAGCGATAAAAAAAAGTATTATTATCACTACAATACTTATGTATAAAAGCAGATAGTTTTTTATATGTCCTGATTCATAAGGGTTTTGCATGGCTTGTTATTCTTTATTGTTTTTGAGTATTCTACAAAAATTATGCTAAAATCACTCCACAAGGAGCAGATTGTTATGCAAGATTTTTCACTTTTTGACACTTTACCCAGCGGAATTATAGTTTTTAGAGAGGGAAAGTTAGTCTATATCTCTCAACATATTTTAGATGTACTCAACCTCACCTATCTTAGCCGTAGAAATGCTTTAGAGATCTTAGTGCAAACCCTTCAACTCGAAAAAGAGGATCAACTCTTTGACTTTTTTATCAGTCATGACTATTTCCTAGATGACGATAAAGTAATTCAGATCAATCATAACCGTGACGATGTTTATGATTATTTCGTTTTTACCCTTATTTTTGAGCCTATTGTCTCTCATAATATCATGGTAGAGAAAGTTGAGGAGCCTCGAACTTATATAGATGAAAAGGTTGCAAAGTTTTTTAAGATCAACAAGCTCAAAAGAGTAAAAGCTCTTACATTTTATAAAGGTATACCACTCAAAAACTTTGCAGATATTATGCGTGTTAGTGATCAGGCTATTGAGCTTAAAGTAGACAAAAAGCATCTTATCTCACTCAAAGAGAAAAATGAGATCACCCTGATCTATAATGAAAAAAGTCCAAGTGTTATTATTGGAGAGATTGTCGATACAAGAGAGACCCGTTTTACGATCAAAAACTTCTATCTTGCAAAAGAGGGAATGCACCAGCGAGAGGGGGTACGTGTCAAAACAAATGGAGCGCTTTTTATACAAAAAGATGAGCAACGTTTTGAAGTGTATGATATCTCCAAAAAAGGGATCAGTATTTTTATCTCCACAGAAGAGGAGGAGAGCTTTTTAAAAGCGCAACGTTCAGCTACACTTATCATAGCTAATACAAACTGGGAGATCTCACTCTCTTATCTTAAAACAGTCTATGAACACGATAAGATCTTAAAGATCATCTTTGAGATGCAAACTTCAAAAGAGAGTAAAAACCGTATTGATGACTACATCACAAATAAACAAAACGAGATCTTAAGGGAGATCCATCAGTTTTTATACTGATCTTCCCCCTGCTCTTTTCAAACGTAAATACTTTTCAACTTCTAAAAGAATATACATTATAAATCCTGCGCCTATGATCAAAGAAAAATCAAACAAAGATAAGGCTTGTGTAGCAAAAACTGTTTGTAAAAATGGCACATAGGTAACAAGAAGCTGTGCGATTACAACGATTGCAGTAGCTATCCATGCAGCTTTACTCTGTAAAACCTCTGCAATATTTCTTGTAATAGTATTCATATTACGCACATAAAAGAGATAAAAGATCTCCATAAATACAAGTGTATTAAATGCTAGTGTTTGTGCATGAGAGATATCGGTATCGGTATCATATGCATAGGAATAAAGCCCAAAAATAGCGATCAAAAAGAGGAGCGTTACATAAAAGATCTGCCAGACAAGTGTTCGGTTAAGGATCGGTTCATCTAAAGCCCTTGGAGCACGCTTCATAATATTTTTATCCTCCTCCTCAAAAGCAAGTGCGATCCCCAATGTTACCGCTGTTATCATATTTGCCCATAAGATCTGAATAGGTGTAATAGGCATAGCCATACCAAAGAGTATAGCTATTATTATCACCGAAGCCTCTGAAGCATTTGTAGGGAGTGTCCAACTGATCACTTTTTTGATATTGTCATAAACGCGTCTTCCCTCACGAATCGCACTTACAATAGAAGCAAAATTATCATCTGTAAGAACAAACTCACTAGACTCTTTTGCCGCCTCTGTTCCATTTTTCCCCATCGCTACGCCAACATTAGAACGTTTCAGAGCAGGAGCATCATTGACACCATCGCCTGTCATCGCTACAACTTTGCTATGAGACTGTAGCGCTTTTACAAGACGTAACTTGTGTTCAGGAGTTGTTCGCGCAAAAATATCTGTTTTTAATACCGCCTCTTCTAGCTCTTTATCACTGAGGCTCTCTATATCATTTCCGCTAAGAACATTATCGCAAGACTTAAGACCTATTGTTTTTCCTATAGCCGCAGCAGTTGTTGTATGATCTCCTGTTATCATCTTTACTGCTACTTGAGCATTATGACACTCTGCGACTGCATCTATAGCTTCAGGACGAGGTGGATCTATAAGTCCGGCAAGACCTATAAGAGTAAGTTCGTCATCTTCTAAATCTTCAAAGTTTAAAGAGCTTTTGTCTTTAGAGACATTTTTATAAGCTAAAGCAAGCACACGTTGCCCTTTAGATGCTATCTCTTCAGCTTTTTGTTCCCAGTATGTTGGATCGATAGCTGTTGTACTTTCTGCATCCATATACTGTTTTTTACACATCTTAAGAATGATCTCAGCAGCACCCTTTACAATGATCAAAGATCCATTTTGATGATCGTGGTTGAGTGTAGCCATAAACTTATGTTTTGAATCAAAAGGGATAAGATCACTACGCACATAACGAGTTCGTGTCTCTTTGGCATCCCAACCAACCTTATGTGCATAGGCAACAAGTGCACCTTCGGTTGGACTTCCATCTATACTCCATTGCCCATCTTTATTATGCAATACGGCATCACTACACAGTACAGAACATTGTGCCATCATTTTAATAACATCATTATTTGCAACATCAATATCTTGCTGTGTTTGGCTGTGAATCGCACCTGTTGGATCATAGCCTGAACCTGTAACGTGGTACTCCTCCTTTGCACCCAAAAGTGTCTGTACCATCATCTCATTTTGTGTTAAAGTTCCTGTTTTATCAGAACATATTACAGAGACAGATCCTATCGTCTCTATAGCAGGCAGATGACGCACTATAGCGTTTCGTTTTGCCATCGCCTGAACACCAATAGCCAAAGTGATCGTCAAAACAGCCGGTAATCCCTCTGGAATTGCCGCAACAAAAAGCCCCACAACTGCCATAAAAGTATCTGTAAAAGGAAGCTCTTTTACATAGTACCCAATCACAAAAATAATCGCCGCAAAAGATAAGATAAAAGCTGTAAGCCATTTTGCAAAAGTGTCCATCTGCTCAACTAAAGGGGTAGTGAGGGTTTGCACACTATGAAGCATTTTATTGATACGTCCTAGTTCTGTTTGGTTTGCTGTTGCAACTACAACACCTTTACCTATTCCACTTGCTACTGTTGTTCCTGCAAACATTACAGAGCTTCGATCTCCTATAGTAGCATCTTGTGCAACACTCTGAGGTTTTTTATCAACTGAAGCGGACTCTCCTGTTAAGATAGCTTCTTGGGCACTCAAACCATGAGCCTGAAAAATACGTATATCGGCAAGAACTCTATCACCTGCTTCAAGCTGAACAACATCACCTATTACAAGGTCTTCACTATTGCACTTTTGCTTTTCTCTATCTCGAAAAACCACAGCACTATATGCGAGCATCTTACGAATCGCCTCCATCGCATTTTCGGCTCTGTTTTCCTGCACAAAACCGATAATAGCATTGATAAGAACAACACTTAAGATCACTATAGAGTCTACGGTATGGTCTAAAAGATATGTTACCGCCGCCGCTACAAGCAGAACATAGATCAGTAAGTTATGAAACTGCAACATAAAGCGCACGAAGGCACTTTTTTTCTTCTCCTCTTGGAGTTTATTTGGTCCGTACCGCTCAAGCCTCTCTTGGGCTTGAGCACTTGTCAAGCCTTTTTCACTAGAATCTATCTCACTATAAACCGCATCAAGTTCCATACTATGCCATAACTTATTTTCCATACCATGACTCCAATATGTGTAGATTACCCTAAAGTGTATCTCAGATAATCTTATTTTATAATTTAAGTTTTCAATATAGCAAAATTGGACAAGACAAGCAAGTATAAAAAATACTAAAATAGCACGAAAGTTACAATAAAAGAGAGCCTATGAATATACTAATAATCGTTGCAAATAACAGAGAAGAGAGTTTCTCTCACGCTATGGCAAAAAGATACCAGGAGATAGCAACAGCTAGAGGAGATATAGTCGAGTTTGTTGATCTATATAAAGATAAACAACAAGCGTTTTTTGCATTTGAAGGGAGTTGGGATTCCAAAGCAAGCCAAGAGGTACGTTATTTTCAAGAAAAAATAACTATAGCAGATGAACTTGTTTTTTGTTTCCCTTACTGGTGGGGTTCAATGCCAGCAATCTTAAAAAATTTTATAGACTGTAATTTTACTTCTGGTTATGCATTTAAGTATGAAAATGGAATGCCAAAAGGTCTGCTACAAGGCAAAAGTGCCAAGTTTTTTGTCACTACAGGTGCACCAAAGTTTTGGTACACGCTTACAGGTGCAAACCGCAGACTCAAAAATATGTTTAAAGAGCAGATCATAAACTTTTGTGGTATTAAACTTAGCTCCTTTACAATCTTTGGAGGTGTCGATAGCTCTAAAAACAAAGAGAAACTCTCTGCTTATTTAGATGCAATCAAGTAGACTTCTAGATCAATTAGAGCTCGTATCTATTTCTACATGTAGATATTTTAAATGGGTAATATAATGGACACCATCTTAAAAATGCTGTTGTAAGAGGAATGAGAGCTATAACTGCAAAGATAACGTTTGCTTTTATGACTGCCAATGCAATGAGAACTATCCCTATAATGATCCTTATGATTTGATCAGCTTTACCAATATTTTTTTTCATGTACTTCCTTTGATTTTAGATATCAAAGGAAGTATATGTAAAAATGAAATTTATTTTAGTAACAAGTGTTACACTCAATAAGTTCGATCTTTTTTCTATGCAATTTGATCAACTCTTTTCTCTCTAAATCTTTTAATACCCTACTAATTACAACCCTAGAAGTTCCCAATGTACTTGCTAAGTCTTCATGAGTCATCTCTATAAATTGAGTATTTTGCTTTTGTAAATACTCCATAACTCTTGTATCTAATCTTTTAAACTTTATATCTTCGATCAGAGTTGTAAGAGCAAAAAACTTTAACGAAAACAAAGAGAATAAAAACTCTTGATATACACTTGAACGTGATGAAAGTTCTTTGATAATCTCTTGTGGAACTAACCAACCTTTGATTTCACTAATAGTCTCAGCTGTAGCAATTGCTGATGTTTTTGAAATAGTACTCGCAGTATTGACGATACACTGTTCTCCCCTTCGTATCTCATAGAGTTGAATTTCCTCTTTTTCACCATATATTGAAAGCTTTACACTCCCCTCTTCTAAGAGAAGTATATCTTTACATGTATCCCCTTGGTAAAACAAAAGAGTTTGTTTAGGGAGTTCAATATATTGTGAATTTTTTTGTAAAAACTCTTGTTCTTCTATACTAAGCTGAGAATAAAAATCAAAATTTTTCATAGAAGAAATCATAGCATAAGTTACAAGATCAATTATATTCTTCATGCTATAATGATTTGTAAATTGATCTAAAGAGAGTATTATGAAAGCAGTATTGATAAGTGGAAGTATTAGAGAAAGCTCATACAATAGTGCTATCATCAAATATATCAATGAGTATTTAAACTCTTTAGATCATGTAGAAGCTTTGATCTTTAACGATATAGATAAACTGCCATTTTTCTCACCCGATAAAGATAAACACTCTTTAACATCAGACCAATCTCCTCAAGAAGTGGTAAAATTAAGAGAGATCTTACGAAGTGCTGATTTTGTAATTATCTCTACCCCTGAATATGCTTTTGAGATCAGTGGCGTACTTAAAAATACTCTTGACTGGCTTGTATCAAGTGGTGAACTTGTCGATAAACCTGCTGCTGTTATAAGTGCCTCAACCTCTGAGATGGGAGGGAAAAGTGCCGCAGAAGTACTTACAAAACTACTCAATATCTTAAGTGCAAAAGTATTTGAAGAAGAGATCTTGAATATAGGAAGGGTCAATAAAAAGATAGATAATAATGGCACGCTAGATAAAGAACTTCAAAAAGTTTTAGTTGATTTTGTAAAAAAATTTTTAACGCTTACATTCAAAGTATAATCTCTCTTTCTGTTTCTACTCATATTTTTTTGAATATTTCTAATACCATCTCCCATTGATAAAGATAGTTTATGATGGATTGTATAAATGTAACAGAGTATTATCCAAATTGTCTTTTATGGATGATAGCAAATTATTTAATTGAGGGGAAGGAGTGTATAGTTATAAAGTATAGATTAACTGATTAACAGATATTATTTTTACAATATAAATCTTAACAGAAGTAATGAAAACAATGAAAAAAGTATCAATTTTAGGTTGTGGATGGGTAGGAAAAATTTTATATCAAAATCTTATTTCTAACTATAATGTAAATTGTTTATCAAAAGATATTGAAGAAAACTCTAAACTAAATTTTTATGATGTAGACTTCTTAATTATTTCTATTCCACCAAAGAATAATTATTTAGAAGTTATTGAAAAAACATTTGATATGTTAAATAAAGATACTTATGTAATATTACTGAGTTCAATTTCATTTTATAAAAATAAACCATTAGTAGTAGATGGGGAAAACTTAATAAAGAAGAAGTCTGATAAATATGTAATTTTACGATTAGGTGGACTTATGGGATATGATAGGGTATCAGGAAAATATACAGAAGGAAAAACACTTACAGTTAATTCAGTAACAAACTATATTCATAGAGATGATGTTATATCTATTATTGAAAATCTACTCAAAAAAGAAATTTATAATGAAATTTTTGATGTTGTTTCCCCAATCCAATCTACTCAAAAAGAAATTTTTTCAAAAAATTCAAAAAAATTTGGTTTTGGAGAAACAAACTTTATTGATACCACTCCAGTTGGTAAGAGTTTATCTCCTTCAAAATTGATAGAAAAATTAGCTTATACCTTTAAAAAAGAGAGTGTTTTAGATTTTTGGTAGTAATTTTATTTGAGAGTGGTTAGAAACCCCTTTGTTTAGGGGTTTCAAAGATGTAATAGGAGCTTACATCATACCTGGCATACCGCCCATTTGTGGAGGCATTCCTCCACCCATATCTACATCCGCATCATCTTTTGGAAGATCGTGAATTGCAGCTTCAGTTGTCAGAAGTAAGCTTGAAACTGATGTTGCATTTGTAAGTGCTACACGCTCAACTTTTAGTGGATCGATGATCCCTGCTTCAAACATATCTACATATTCACCAGTTGCGGCATTGAAACCGATCGTTTCACTCTGTGCATTTTCAACAGCGTTTACAACAACACCTGTATCATAGCCTGCATTTGCAGCGATCTGTTTCATAGGAGCTTTTACAGCACGTAAAATGATCTCACATCCGATTTTTTGATCACCTTCAAGGTCTAAGTTCACTTTTGCAGCTGCGCGAACAAGTGCCGCTCCACCACCAATAACGATACCCTCTTCTACCGCTGCTTTTGTAGCACTTAGAGCATCATCAACTCTGTCTTTTTTCTCTTTCATCTCAGTCTCAGTTGCAGCACCAACTTTAATAACTGCTACACCACCGCTAAGTTTTGCAAGACGCTCTTGAAGTTTCTCTTTATCATACTCGCTTGAAGTAGCATCAATCTGCACTCTGATCTCGCTAATTCTTGCTTGAACATTCTCTTGGCTTCCTGCACCATCAACGATAACAGTATTGTCTTTGTCGATCACTACACGTGAAGCTTGTCCGAGCATATCAAGCGTAGCACCGCTAAGTGTATGCCCTGTCTCTTCTGCGATCACTGTCCCGCCAGTAAGAATTGCAATATCTTGAAGCATCGCTTTTCTTCTGTCACCAAAACCTGGAGCTTTTACAGCAGAGATATTAAGAATACCGCGTAGTTTATTTACTACAAGAGTAGAAAGTGCTTCACCCTCTACATCTTCAGCGATTATAAGAAGCGGTCGAGAAGTCTTTTGTACTTGTTCTAATACTGGAAGCATATCTTTAAGACTTGAGATCTTGCTATCTACGAGTAAAATATACGGGTTTTCGATCTCAGCAATCATCTTCTCTGTATTTGTAATGAAATAAGGGCTTAAATAACCACGATCAAACTGCATACCCTCAACTACGTCAAGCTCATCAGCGATCCCTTTTGCTTCTTCTACAGTGATAACACCGTCTTGCCCTACTCTGTCCATAGCTTCAGCGATCATATCTCCGATCTCTTTATCAGAATTAGCAGAGATAGTAGCTACCTGAGCGATCTCATTTTTATCTTTGATAGTTTTTGACGCCGCTTTGAGGTTTTCTAAAATAGCTGCACACGCTTTGTCCATACCACGTTTTACCTCTACAGGGTTCGCACCTGCAGTGATGTTGCGAAGTCCTTCAGAGAAGATAGCATTTGCTAAAACAGTAGCTGTCGTTGTACCATCACCTGCTTCATCAGCAGTGTTTGAAGCCACCTCTTTTACAAGTTGTGCTCCCATATCTTCTAAAGTGTCTTTAAGTTCTATTTCTCTTGCAACAGATACACCATCTTTTGTTATAACAGGCGCTCCATAACTTTTTTTGATCAGTACGTTACGACCACGTGGTCCCATAGTAACTTTTACCGCATCTGTTAACTGTGCTACACCACGAGCGAGTGCATTTCTAGCATTGTCTGAAAAAATTATCTCTTTAGCCATATTTTATTCCTTTATATAAATAGTTTATTTTGTTTTATCCGATGATTCCAAAAAGATCATCTACATCAACAACAAGATACTTTTCACCCTCAAGAGTGATCTCGTTACCAGAGTACTTTCCAAAAACAACAGTGTTGCCACATGCAATCTCTGTTACTTCAGAGCTTACCGCTACAACCTCACCACTTGAAGGCTTCTCTTTTGCATTATCTGGAATGATAATACCTGAACTTGTTGTGTTCTCTTCTTCGAGTCTCTTAACGAGTACTCTTTTGCCTAATGGTTTAAAGTTCATAAAATATCTCCTTAAAAATAATTATATTGGAGTTGAAAATATACAAAAAAAAGAGAACAATGTCAACACTCTTAGTCACTTTGACTAAACTTTTCTAAAAAATATTAAATAAGTTTATTGATATTTATAGTGTTTTTGATGTCAGATCGTAAAAAAATAACTTTTTTTCTTGCTCTTAGGAAAATTAAAGTTTTCAAGATGTATAATTCCGACCTACAAAACAAAAGTGTCAAGGTAGCTCAGCTGGTTAGAGCGCTGGTCTCATAAGCCGGAGGTCGAGAGTTCAAGTCTCTCTCTTGACACCATCTATTTTTAAACTTTACTCATTCAAAAATAGCAACACAATTTCAAGCTCTTTTACTCCCTAAAACAGCCTCTCATATCAAAGCAAAATTTTCCTTGCTGCAAAAGCAAAAAAAAGATGTATACTTCGCAAATTTTTTTACTCTGCGAAGGAGTTTATATGTCTACTTTAACTGTTAGCAATTACGCATTGACACACTTTGATCTACACGCAAAAGAGTATATGGATAAGTACTTAGAACTGATCAATGTTGATATAAGTGATTACACATTTGCCGGCAACTATATCTGGCTGTCTACGGCAACAGGTTTTTACTCTATCATCAACGATACCTTCTGCCTTTTTATACTCAATTCGGGAGAGCTTACAATGCTTCTGCCGCCTCTTGGTGCCAAAGACAAAACATACGATGCGATGCTGACCTGTTTTGAGATCATGAATGCCCATAACAGCTCAAAGAACTACTCAAAAATAGAGTATGTCCATGAAAACCTGCTTGAGGGTTTTGTAGATTATCTTGAGGAAGGAACTGTGATCTTTGATATGCTCAAAGATTTCATTATAGAGAAAAAACTTGTTGATTATATCTATAAAACAGATGACCTCATCGAACTCAAAGGTGATCCGTATAAAACGAAAAGAAATGAGATCAATAAGTTTAAAAAAGCTTACGAAAATCACCGAGTTGAGATACTCGACATAGATAAGCACAAAGATGCTATTATGCAACTCTTTAATAAATGGGTAAAAGATAGAACAGCCTATATGCCAAAAGAGGAAGTTGAAATATTTCTTGATGGGATCTACTTTGAAAGGTTTGCTATCAAAAGACTTCTTAACGATTATTCAAAACTTAATGTTATAGGCATGGTTATCTATATCGAAGATGAGCTCAAAGGTTTTACAGTAGGAGAGAAGATCAATGAAACGACATCAAGTGTGATCATAGAAAAAACAGACTTTGAAGTTCTTGGCTGCGCACAATTTATATTTAGAGAGTTTACAAAGCTTTTAAAAGAAAAGTTCAACTCAGAGTATGTCAATGTAGGTGATGACATGGGCTTTGAAAACCTTAAAAAGGTGAAAATGTCTTATAGACCTGACAAGCTGATCCCTAAATATACAATACACCAAAAAGTATGATCAGATCTGCTCAGAGAAAAGATGTACGATCACTCTTTGTACTAGAGAGTCAAGTTTTCAAAAAAGATGACTTTGCACTCTCTTTAGGCTCATTTTACTACCATGTAAAAAACAATCAACTTTTTGTCTACGAAGACAATTCTAAGATCATAGGATATATACTGTGGCTCAAAAGGAAAGGCTCTTTTAGACTCTACTCTTTATGTATAGATAGTGTATATAGAAGGCAAAGTATCGGTGAGAAGCTCTTAGCGTTCTCGTTAAAGTTTTTAGGATCAAGCAAATATACTCTTGAAGTAAAGACAACAAATATAGCAGCTATAAAGCTCTATGAAAAATATGATTTTAAAATACAAAAGAAGCTTGTAAATTTTTATAATGACGCTGATGGCTATCTTATGGTAAAAAGGACAAGTAGTTTAGAAGTCTAAAGCATTTTTATAAAAATAAGAAATTATTAAGCAATTAACGACTATAATTCCGACCTATTTCAAAGTTATGAAAATTTTTGAAGTAGCTTTTATTAATTATTCCGGATTAGCTCAGCGGTAGAGTAGGTGACTGTTAATCACTTGGTCACTGGTTCGAATCCAGTATCCGGAGCCACTTTTTACTTATCATACATATTCCGGATTAGCTCAGCGGTAGAGTAGGTGACTGTTAATCACTTGGTCACTGGTTCGAATCCAGTATCCGGAGCCACTTTTTTAGACACCCAACAAACCCCTATAAATAGGGTATTAGAAAAACTTTTGGCTTCACGAAACCAAAACTATGATACTAATTCGAGAAACTGTGATGCTCCTCTAAGACTTTACAAAGTCGGACAAACTTTTTACTATCGTCGCAGAATTCAACAAAAATTATTTAGAATTTCACTTCGAACAAAAAATATAAAGGTCGCCATAAAGAGAAAACGAGTTCTAGGCCTTATCAATGGAGAAGAGGTGTTTCAGTTAGAGACTAAAGACATTAAACTTATTTTTGAATACGATACAGGGTACTGACAAGATAGGCATACAAATTGCTATTGTCAAGTATGGAATGCAAAAAATGTAAATCAAGACACATAGTAAAGGCTGGATTTAAACATCTAGCAGAGGGGAAGGTTCAGCGATACC
>Ga0193960_1000044_pt1 | contig 51313 bp, 71 predicted proteins | sample FB_3_MG_FD_140338 | JGI IMG/M metagenome (GOLD analysis project Ga0193960, IMG submission 140338) | Microbial mat bacterial communities from the Broadkill River, Lewes, Delaware, United States - FB_3_MG | ecosystem: Environmental > Aquatic > Freshwater > River > Microbial mats | place: USA... | reverse complement strand
GATAAATGCTCTTTGCTCTTGGAAATGATCAATTTGTCAAGCTTACTATTCATTGGAATTACAGTATCAAGCCAATCCTCATGAATCAATACAGGTCTCCCGTCCATTTGAACAGTTACGCTCTCAATAAATAATCTTGAGTTATCACGACCTATTTCGAAGGCGATGTGATCACCCTCCTTTTCGAATGGTCCAAAATCAACCTCGAAGGTGTTTTCTGTTTCGATCCTTCTACAGTCGTAAGGAATGTCGTTAGAAACGATGCGAATAATCTTCTTTGTTATCGCGATGTCTCTTTTTGCTCCAACTTTAAATTCCGTTGAAGGTGAAATAACATAATCCAAGAAAGATGTTACTAAATCAAATGGTGATGTTGTTTGGGTTAAAGGTGTCATAATATTGAAGTTTTTTGTTTCCTTTGTAAGTGTCTAGACAAATATACGCAATATTTCGTATTACGCAATATTACATACGCAATATTTCTATTTTTAACATTTGAAAAATGAACAAACCACTCCATATCAGCCACTTAGATATAATTGAATACCGCAAAAAAAACGGAATAACTCAAGGTGAGTTCGCGAAAATGATCGGCACATCACCGCGAACAGTCCAGAATTACGAATCTGGGGGAAAGATCCCGAATTCAAAACAGGCAATATTGCGTGAATTGTTAAAAACAGATAAAATACTTCCTCCGAAACTGGAAGATGATTACATTGCAATTCCTGAGACTTCAGGAAACAGTAACTTTAACCGAGTAACAACCCTACCTAACGGTCAATACCTTATGACTATGCCATTATTAAACACAGAAGCACAAGCGGGCTACCTAGACGCATATGATGACGCGAATTATTTAACAGATCTTCCTTTACACACAGTGATCGTTGATCAGGTACAAGAAGGGAATTACATTGCTTGGAGCGTTAGAGGTGACAGTATGGATAATAATGATAGTCATTCAATAAAACACGGCAGCATATTAACCACCAGAGAGTTGAATAAGTCGAATTGGAAAAACAGTCTTCCAATTCGCAAACATCCTTATTGGGTTATTATACACAAAGATGGGGTATTGTTCAAGCAGATCAAAAAACATGACGTAGATAACGGAATTATTACGTGCCACTCTTTGAACGCCTCTCCAGAATTTAAAGACTTTGACCTTCAGCTCAATGAGGTTTTACAGCTTTGCTGTGTCATTCAATACACGACAACTGTTGGAAATTAATTGATAATGTATAACTTAGTCGTATAACCACTAAAAAAAACAAAACTAATCATGAAGCTACTTTATATCATTCTGTTAATGATAATAACTAATTCTTGTGGAGAATCAAAAGCTGAAAAGGATGACCGATTCAAAATCAATTCATGTAAAATGGAAATTCGAGCCTCTTGGAATAATGCTAAGTATAGATATCATAACGAAACTGGTCCTACACAAGATGATAAGATGTCTTTTTTCAGTTATGAAAAGTGGAAAATAATATTAGCATCAGAGACTTGTGATTTCGATGATTTAAAATGTTATAAAGAATCCTATTTAGACTCATTGGAATTATTAATAACGAAAGATCAATGTAAATGTGGAGAAGAACCTTTACCAGGAATTACTGATATTGACGGATGGAGCCATGAGACATCCTGCATGTAGGCACTAAAACAGGGAATAATGGATGAAACCTGGACAATTGTTAGAATATGCTTGATAACGTTCTTTCTTGGAGGTTCTGCGCTTTGTTATTGGATCGCTGATCGATTAGAAGCAAAAGAGCTTGCTGAAAAGAATGCGGCCAAGAAAGATAAAAAGGAAGCAAAACCGAAACCAAAGCTTATCGAAGAAATCGACAAGAGTAGGCTTATTGATGGTCACGAAAAGGTTTTTGTATACAAAGGGCAAGCTGGAGAGTATGTGGATTACGTAATTGTTGAGTAGTCAAAAATCACCCCAAAAGATTACACAAATGTGCAATTAATGGTTTTTTCTTGTTACTTTTAAGGTATGAAAAATCTATTGTTGTTAATCGGTTTATTGGTATTTGCGTTTAACGCAAGTGCTAACACATGCGTTTTAGATCTTAAGTGTGTGCCGACAGTAAATGATTTTTCGGACATCAACACGATTGATTCTGTTGATCTTGAACTTACTTCTGATAGCTTGTGCTTTGAAGATGTAAAGGTTCGCGATCCAATCGAAGTCACAGTGTCATGTTCGAAGAATGTTTTAAGATCAAACGAAGGAATTTCACTAAATTCATTTTACTTTCTGAAGAAGGAGCGGGAAGGTTTTGTTTTAAATACAAAGGATGCTTTTTGTAAAAAAAATATTATCAGCACTTTAAAAAAGGAACTTATTTATCGTAGATCGAGAGACGGATTGATGAGTGTTTATGAGTCTTAGGATAAAAGAGGAATTTGATAAAATTAAAAGGCGATGTGTTATGCATCGCCTTTTTTTATTCACTGTTTAAAGACCAACTCCTCGCCTGTTAATGCGAAGTATAGGTTTTGAAGTTGGTGTACGTACATTATATCGTTACTTAAAAACCAAAATACATCACACTCATTTATTCCAACGGTAAAATCTTCAAGGTCTACAATTAAAGTACCTCCAAGTGAAAATCTTAAACGTTCGTAGTTTTTAAACCCAAACTTTAACAGCCATTCTTCGGTTAGTGGGATTGGCGAAAAGTACTTTAGTTCGACAGGATTATTTGACTTATCTGTATGTTGAATATGTTCATCATCAAATCGATACACCTGAACATTTTTGGACCATCCATCTTTATTCCCGTTTACCCAATTCCACCTTCTTAATTCTTCTGATCGTATCATCCTACTTCTTTTTCAATTTCTCTCCGGTTAATGAATTGTACAGATTTTGCCATTCGTGAACATATATATATCTTCCAGCAACGTCTTTATTCCAAATAGTGATTAATGAGTCATTTAGTGAAATTCCATCATTTGATTGTCTTAAGTAGACGTAATCATCTGTAAAAACAACTTTCACACGAATATTTACTTTTCGTGGAAGTTCATATTCAAATGAATCAAATCCATTCTTTTCTACTCCAAATCGGTTATGCCATTTTTCAGATATTGGAATTGGTTTATGGCGTTCGTTGAATTTGACGGGATCTTCTTCAAAATTCTTGATGTCTTGATGATCAATCGTGCATAAATGTATATCAGAAAATCCTTTTTCAGTTCTGATCTCGTAATACACATGGTTCCCTGGTGAAATGTTTTTTATCTTTTCCATGATGATTAGTTTATCGGTGTTCCTTTTTCTCCTGTTTCCCAATCGATAGGATGAGTTCCTGTTCCTCCATCTTTGTATTTGTAACGTTGTACAGGTGTGGTGTCGTAGAGTGTTGTTTCTAGTTCAACTGATTTGATCTCAGTTGAAATTCTCAAGAATTGTTCTATTGAACAGGAAAGACTTCCGCCTTCATCAAGTTCAAATTGAACAAACCCGTCTTTTATCGCCGATACTTTCACTTCGTAAGTTGTTGGCTCTTCAAATGGATTATTATCATTTAGTTTGTATGAAAGTAGATAACGCTCATTTATTTGAATAGCGTTTTGGATTTGTTTTTCAGTATCTTGACAACGCTTAAGAACCATTCCTGTAGTTATAAATCCTAGTATTATTAGAATCGATCGAGAAACGAAGTATTGGATTTGTTTTTTAAAATTCATAATGCGTTACTTTAAAAGTTTAATGTTTTTTGAGTCGAATCAACGACTGACTTTTTATTACTGATTACTGAGTTGTACCCATTTTCTATTGAATCAAATTCGACAATGTAATTTGATTCAATTTCGAACACCTTTTTATCTGGAGTGTTTGAAGGAAGCTCTTTCAACACTTCAAATGTCCAATCACTCAAGGCGGTGGTTCTTAAATGCAAACCAAAAGGACTGGAAGAATGTTTTAAATGATTCCACCAACGAAAAAAAGGCGCATTCCTAGTCTTTCCGATGTAACATTTCCCTGTGCTTTTTTCCGTGCATTTGTAGATGTAATTTAAACTGTCTGATTTTACATGAAACTCATCGTCTGGAAGTTCTACATCCTTGTAATACTCCTTCTTATACTCCTCGAAACAATGACCGTCGTTATTACAAAACAACAAATCGATAAAAGGAGGCTTATTCGTATACCGTGGTCGAGAAACATACTTGTTTTCATGCACCTCTCCGCAATTGGCGCATGTCCAAGATCCGTTTTTTACCTGGTTCAATTCCCAGTTAAAAAGCTTTCTTATCACTACATAAAAGAATTGCGCATCATCTTTTGTTTCCCTCTGGTACACTTTTCCGTTTTGAAAGAATTGAGGGTGCTTTTCCAGTAAAAAACGCTTAACCTCTTCTTTATCTTCAGCTTCAATTATAGGCTCCTTTAACACTTCTGTAGTATCAAAGAAAAAGTTCTTTTCTATCAAAGATTTAACCACTCTAATTGAAGCGCTAAATAGTATCTTTTCCTTACTCATCACTTACTTTTTAGGTTCGTAAAAATCTATACCGACCGCCATTAATTCGTTGCCAAAATATTGCGGCATATCCTCTTCACTTTCAATGTGATTGTATTCTTTGGAGTTCCCGTAGTGTTTTATATCATCAAATGAAACTTCATAAGAGATAGGACAGCTAAATGAAAAGCATTTTCCATGAAAATTAACACCGAGTTTTTTTAGATATTTTGTCTTTTCAATTAAACTCATCCTTCTTGCTTTTTTAAGGAATTTTTTCGCTAATCTTCGATTACATTTTATATTTCTACGAGTAAATGATATTGCAATCAGCCCGTCGAGATAAGTAATATGATTGCCTTTAGCATCCAAAAATTCCCCCTCCTCGCAGTCTTTATGATTACAACCATAACCATTATTTAAAGGGCTTTGATCGTCAAAATAACCGCAACTACTACATAGTGAGTTTAAATTTGTAATCATCTCCATATCACTTACTTTTTAGGTTCGTAAACTTTGCTTTCTGAAGCGTCGATAAACTCCTTTACACCTTCAGTATTAAAGTGTAATTTTCTCATAAGGTCAACAACAACACTTGGCAAATATTGGATATCGTGATAAATATTGTGTTCAGCAATACTTTTAAGATCTTTAATTAATCTATTGTTTCCGTGATCAAATTCAATTCCGGCCCAAACGTCTCCGTCTTCTCCTACTTGCCATTGATCAATAAAACAAAACGGCTTATTACCGTTATACCCTTCAATTATGATTTCTTTGGTTAGGAATTCTAAAGGAAAAAGGTGGGGCGACATTACTGATAAAGGCGGAGACATCCAAGTACTACCCAATGTAAATACCCATCCAGTAGGCGCTTCATCCGAATCATCTAATTGTTTAGGCGCAAATCCCGATACGTCCCAAACAGAAGACGGAAGTAAATTTTTTTCGTCGGTAAAGTCTGGATTTCCAAAGTTTACCTCTTGATATAGGTCACAATTAGGACTCGCTTTTAGTCCATTAAACAAACCATTCTTTAGGGTCTGTTTCATCGCTTCTGCTTCTCTTTGCTGTTCTTTGTTCATGATTACTGTTTTTTGATTAAAAGTTCAGCTTCATCAATAGCTTTCTTAAAACTAGGTAAGTTGTGATGCTGTTTTGTTTTTAATGATTCAGAGGTTAGTTTTTTTAATGATTTCATAGCTTCATTGTACTTTTCCAACAACTCAGTTAAAGAGTAGTCTATCTGTTGGCGGACGTTCCCCGCTTCTACGATTACTTCAGCGTTAGCTTTTTGTATAGGCTCTTTCATCTCCGAAACATGTGTATCTAACCCATCAAAAACTTGCGCTATTATTCCACTTGAATCAAGTGAATAAATATCTATACCATTAACTAACCATTCTCCTTTTGTTCCTTTAAATTCCATAACGCTGTTAGGTTTAATTATTACTGTCAAGACAAATATACAACACTTATACATTACAGACAAGTATAACAAGTTTTATTGTTTGAATTTTATTGCTATTCTTAACCAAACGCAAAACGAAAGAGCAATTGATCACTAAACTGAACATAAACCACTAAATCTCACAAGAAAGAGCGGTAATAACCGCCTGTAAATCAAGATGGTAGCAACCTGCAAGAAAGGTTGACGGAGGTTCGAAACCCTCCGACTCCACTTTGTGTAGGTTTTTAGAATTCATACCTCTAAAAACTTACACACTCCTTTAAGATCAATGGTTTAAGGTTCTGTTTGAATCTTTAACAAATGGCAAAAGAACTATTAAAACTACTAACTGAACACGGAATTGAACACGATTTCAATATGACCAAAATAAAGCCTTATACCAAGCCTAAAATCAGCAAAGGGAAAAGGAATTACATATACTACAGTTTTGTTGATCCTGAGAGCGGAAAGATGACAAGACAGGACAACATCTACCTGAAAGCTCATCGTTTATTCCCTGATAAACGGGAAAGAATCAAGTACCTATCAAGCTATCGTGACTTACTGGAAGACCTGTTGAAAGATGGATATTCACCATACAGAGAAAAGATGGATATTAAATCAAAGCTTAAGAGTGTTGAGTATGCTTTTGATTACGCTTTATCGATAAAAAAGGCGCACGTTGCAGAAAGCACATACAAGAGCTACAAAAGCAAGGTTAAGCTGTTTACTCAATGGCTCAAGAAAGAGCACTTTGAAATGATCGATATAAAGGCCATTAATAAAAGTGTGGGGCTTCAGTATTTGAAAACCGTTCTCATAAAAACCTCCCCCAGGAACCACAATAACACTTTAACTGACCTATCCGCGATTTTCTCACTTCTTGCTGCAGAAGACTTTATTGAAACAAACTTTTTCGTAAGCATCAAAAAAATTAAGACCACCTCTCAAAGGGATAAAACATTTTCAAAAAACGAAATGATTAGCATACGGGATTCCTTAAAGAATGAAAGGGCGCTTTTGATGCTTATCAACTTGATGTATTATTGCTTATGGAGATCCAGTGAAGTTGTTAGATTGAAAGTTTCCGACATTTCTCTTGAGAACCGAAGAATAACAGATCGCACGAAAACAAACGCCTATAAAACAAAGATTATCCCAGACATCATCTTTGATGATCTAAAGGAATACATCGAAGAATTCCCTAACCGGAAAGACGATGATTTATTAATTACACCTAAAGGAATTGGGCCATGGATAAGTGGAGAGCTTGACAGGCAAAAGCATTTTGGAAAGAAATTCAAGGTAAAAACGAAAGAATTAGATATAAAAGGAAAGTATAGTTTGAACAGTATTCGGCACACTGCCGCAACGGAGATTTTCATTTCTTTACGAAAAGATTTTGGATTCAAAGAAGCCCTTGATAAATTCATGCTTATTAGCGGACACGAATCGATCAAGGGCGCATTAAACTACATACATCAACTAGATGCGGAGGTTCCAGAGGAATATTCTGATTTATTTAATTGAATTAACGATACCGTTAATAAAATCACCTTCCCATTTCTTACCATCAGCAAGAACGTCAAGGTATGCGATTAACGAGTCCATTTTGTAAGATCGATCTCCTGATTCAATTCTTTCGATTACAGGAATGGAAATTCGGTGATTCATGTGAATCCCTTTTTTGGAAAACTTGCTCATTCGATCACCTGACTCTTTCTGAAGCTTGTATTCTTCACTTTTGAAAAACGCCTCTTCTTTCTTTAAGCGTAAAGCTTTGAGTTTCCAACCTAATATTTGGATGGCTGTCCAGTTTAGAGCCTTATCAGCGTCTTCTTTGTTTTGGAAGTATACGTAATCCTCAGAATGCGTATAAAGCATTTTAGAGCCTTTCGTTACATATGTATGCGTGATCTTGTCAACCTTCTCGGTTGTTACTTTTCCATTCTCGAACTTATATACTGTTATTTTACCCATGTCTTTCCGTTTTTCGGCTAATTTAATGTTTTTGTTATAGATCGTATTTTTTGATTACGACATCAGATTTTTTTTGAAATATTGGCATTACTAGTATTCTGCACTTTCCCACAGTGAATAATCCCGCTTTATTAGCTGTTGTTTGATGAATTAAATAGATTTCATTCTCTTGAAGAAGATTGGCCACATCGATAAGTCGTTTAATATTGAAAGTTGAATATCTTGAGTCTCCGAAGTCAATGTGTAGGTGCTGTTCTGAGCAAGTCATACCTTCTTTTCTTGCTTTAGCTATAGAAAGAACTCCGTCACCTTCACAAACAGGACAGTTATCCTGTTTATCGTGGCCGTTATACTCCCATGTTACAGTACCATAGCCGTCACATTCTAAACATTCGGTCTTTTTGCCTTTTAATAATGATTCATCTTCAGTACTCTTTTTAAGCAACTCATTTAATTCATCAACCTCAATCATTAATCCAATAATGTTAGGCTCAACACACATATTTGATTCGCAAATCATCTTCTTTGAATCTTCACAGTTACCTATAAACTCCTTTCCAGTCAAATACGATTCAACCGACACCATTAAGTAAGAGTCTGTTGCGTATGTACGCTCATTAATGGAAAACGGCTCTCTCATCCATTCCCTAGCCTTTGAATCATTCGCGCAGAACGATTTCAGTATTTTTTCGTAAACTTCATCTGTTACTTGAATTGTTTTCATCTTATTTCTTTTTGTCGTGAATGTTGCCTGTGATTTCTACCGTTGAATAATTCATGTATCCATACGCCCACCATTCATCGGCATACCACACCGATACAGAATGACCAGAATTTGATTCTGTTACCTTACATTCTCTTCGAATTGCAGATTTCAACCCCATCCCAGAAGGCGAACAGATAGCAGTAAAAGTATCACCACCAAAAAGTCTAACGCCTAATGTTGGCATCCATAATTGACCCACTGTTTCGGGGTGGACTGCATTCATTCGCATGAATCCCATGTCTGAATAAGTAACAATATTAGATCTAACGTCACAGACAACTCTTTCTGGATATTCAATTAAATCACCCTCAATCCATTCACCGTTATCTACTCGTCTCGCTTTAAATAATATTTCTCTTTTCATAATACTTTATTATCGATTAAATGCATGTTATTTGAAGCAAAAACGATCGCCTCTTCATAAGATGAGAAGGTCTTGATGTCCTCATCTTTTCGGTTAAGAAAAACCGCTCCATCGCCTCGCTTGTAGCACCAGAGACTAGCAGCAAAGTATTCAGGTTGATTGATGTCTATTTTTGATATGCTCATTTGTATTTATTTTTAATTAACAGCATCCATCAATGCCATTGCGTTATAGTGAACGATATTTCTATCGCTATAAGAAGTGCGAGATAGCAACTCCATCAAAGCCAAAGTTCCACCCCTTTTGAACCACTTAACCGCAAGCTCAAGAGTCGCAATGTCTCTGTATGCTTTTTCGCTGATCTCACTAAGCAGTTTTTTTGCTTGATGATAAGAATCATTTACTTGATCGTTATCAATAACGTACACTTCTAGCTTTCTCTTGAAAGCCTCAGCAAGGGGGTGGTAATCGCTGTAATTCATTTGTTGTTATTTTCGAATTAAAAATGACTCAACATCTTTACACGTTCTTTTAAACGCTCTTTCGTAAGTTGTAGAGGTCACTAAATTTTCTCTCACCGCTCTTTTATATTCCCGATCAGCTTTGTCTTCAAGCAGCTGATTTTTAGCAATTACTTCAGGATTATTTGCTTTAAGCAGCCTTACGGCTTCCAACTCTTTATTCAAGAGTCTTCTTGTTTCTTGATAAACTCCCAGTACTAAATAGTACCGCAGTGTTCTTTCTGGCCACTCTTTCTTCCAATAATCAGGACAGTAGTTAGCTAGTTTTCCAACCAACTCATCCGCCTGCTTGAGTTTTTCCTGTAGTGTCTTTTTCATTTCTTAATTTTAAAATTATGACCGATTTTTTCAATCAACTCTTCCATAGTATACTCCTTATCAAACCCTCTTGTTACACCATCTGAATTTTTGCATGTTAGTAAATTACCGTTGTTATCATATGTGTATGTGCGCTTCCAAGAATAACCATTTGAATCTTTAGCTGTTAGTAAATTACCGTTGTTATCGTATGTATATTCATGCCAATAACCATCTGAATCTTTATACGTTAGCTCTTTGCCGTTAGAGTCATATGTATGTTCCCACCGATAACCATTTGATTTTTTAGTAAACTTATACACTCTAACCCCATCAGCGTTAAACAACTCTAAACTCTCATCTTTTCCTAATATGTTTTTCATTTCTATTTGTTTCGTTGTTAGAACAAACATACGATACTTATACCTTACATACAAGTGTGACAAGTTTTATTTTCCCGCAAAAAAAAAAAGAGGTGCGACAAACACCTCTTTTTAAAAACGTAAAACTTCAAAATAAAATCACTTAGCCTTGAGGCTAATCCTTAGAGACCACAATATACTCAATTCTTCTTCATTTTCACAAAAATATAACACAAAAGAGTGAAAATAATCACAATACAGATAAGTAGCACGTTCCAATTGATCGATTTTCGTGTTGATTTCCTTACGTTTCTCAGCGCTTTCTTCTGATTTGTTCCATCTATCTTTAAACTGTCGTTCTGGTTCTTTATGCGCTTCAATTCCCTCTTATGTAAAAGCTTTAAACTATCGTTCCAATTGCTTAAAGCTTCCATTTTCAAAAGATGCTCTCTCTTCAATTGTCTATCCTTGTATCGTTTATCTTGGCGCGTTTCTTGCTCGATAACTTGATTTACATGCACAGTGTCTCGATAGTGTATTTCAATAGGTTTCCCGTCGATAAGAACAGTATCGATCGATGATGTAACCGTTTCAACAGTCCTTATTGGAACCGCTACTTTTGAACACTTGCATCCAATTAAGGTTATTGAAAGAAGAATGATTAAGTATCTCATTTGGTAAGGTTTTTTAACATACTAATTAACTCTTTCTGAGGATGACAATCAGATTTATCTTCTCTTACCGAGGTATGTGACCAAACACCACTAACACCGCTTAATGCACGACGATTTAATTCCCACATGTCCGCATGATAAGTTAGTGGAATCTCGTATTTTCCATTCCAGTAAACTAGAAGTTGTCGTGTCGCTTCAATTTGAGCATCGGTGTACTTTTCAAAGGCGTAAAAACCGCGATATCCTTTTGGATACTCAACAACACGACTTAATGGAACTACATTTCCGTAAACCGTGCGCCACTGATTGATGGACGCATCCCACCGAAGCCCTCCGTAAGAATCAATTTCAATCCCAATCGATGTCATATCCCTCCTCTTATAAGGAATTCCCAAACGTTTATACACTGAAGATTTAACGCCCAAATGGAAAGCCCAGTACTTTGAGGAAAACACCTGGTTAATCGTGCCGTCTCTCGATATTATTACACAGGTTCCAATTCTAAATTTTGACTTGATCCAATGAGCAATGTCCCCAGAAACACCTTTCCCTGAAACAGTATGATGCAAATACACCTGATTCTTCGGGTATACCTTCCGGAAATATTTCCATGAAGGGAAATTTACCTGTTTAATTGACTTTAAATTCAAAAAACCACCCATAATTTACCGTATTTCTGCTTTTAATTTTGAAACGATGTAATCTTTAAAAGACATTCCTATTATCCAAGGACACATTGTATTTGTCGCAGGATTGTCAGCTACTACCGAAGATAGCCAAGTATTAACCGTATCATTTGCTATTTCGCTATATATCTCCCCTCGACCTGAAGCAATCCAAACCTGAAGAGCATCATTATGTGACATCTGTAAGGCCACAAGTTTCTCAAACGCATCTGATTCAGACACAAACACCCCTGATAAAATTCCAGCTAAAGCAACATTGTCAATAAGCTGCTCCTCAATATTCGTTCTTCTTCTTATTCCTTCAATATGCTGCTTCCTTCTAGTGTTGTATAGCTTAGTTTTTGTTTTAACTTTCACATGATCAACAGCTCCACTCACATCAACCAATTTCCAAGTTTTTGTTCGTGAAATGCATTTTTTCGCGCTATTAAAAACACTAGAATCTGACTGATCAATGTTGTAACTCTCAGTTACTTCAATGATTAAGTCGCCTTTGTTTTGAGAATCAACATAATTCTTATAGTACTCAGTCTTCTCAAGTGTTCCTGAAGCAGTTCCTTCATTTTTTATGTAAAAAACAGGAGTGTAGTAGTTGTTGTTTATTAATTCAGATTTGTAGTTGTACGACAGAGGATCTTTTAAAAATTCACCAATCGTAGCATCTGATTCAATTCTATATTTCCCTTCGAAAATGAGACTTATCTCACCAGTAACATTCAATAAACTTATAAGTGGAGTTTCATAAATGTCCTCTAAAGAATAACCACTACCTATCGATAACAGATCAACATTAGAAGCGTTTGCGGGTAACACATAGCCATCCAAATGTTCAATTTGAATATCAATAGAAGTGTTGTTTGTTGCGATTAATTTCATGACTTTCTAAGTATTAAATGAGCTTCATAAATTCGAGCTGAACCACTACCGCTGATTGAAAAATCTATTGTAAAAGTTTCAACACCTCCATTAAAAGCTATCAATCTTGATGCGGATAAAGGAATTACGCTTCGAGTGTCTTTTGGTTCGAAAATAAAATCACTGGAGAATAAATCAACTCCTCCAACTTGTACACCTATTTCCACACGCCCATTTGTCGAGGTTCCTTGAGCTAGGATATATAAACTTAGAGTGTAACTACCTTGGTCGATATTTATCGAATTAGATATTTCAGTTCCTCCTTGAGAGAAGGTGAAATATTCCAAAGAATTTGCACTGGAATTATCTATTTGTTCAACTCTAGACAATGAATATGTAGTTTTACTTTCTGTAACCTCATCATTCGTCCCTAAAACAGTAGAGAGAAATGTTTTTAATTCAGAAACACTATTAAAAGCACTACCTGTACTATCATCAATTAAATCAGAGAATCGATAAGAAGGAAGCTCTTCTTTATCTAAATAAGTAAACGTTACAACATCAGCCTGTTTAAATATAAAAGACATATCGACACGCTTCTTCCTGATCGCTTCGATCAATGTTTCGGTATCAGAAACAACAAACGTACTCCCTTCTCTTTTTAGATTGTAAGCCATTACTTCTTATCCCATTTGTATGATGTAAGTATTTGGTCACACACCGCACCAACCACAAGGAATGAGAAGGCAACAATTGGGTATGATGCCGTTATTGCCATTGTAGAACCTACAACACCGCAAGCAGCCTTTAAACATAGTAATACAACCTTTATAGGTGGCGGGTTTTCCCCTAATTGATTTTTAATTATTTTAGTCATTTTCCTTGATTTTGTCCTCTAAAAAATTTCGATTGTACATCATACAATCTTTATAGTCTTCTCTAAGCTGCTCTATATCATTGCGAATAGCCTCATTTTCCTTTCGTGTATCCTCATTATTTTGAGTGATCATGTTGTACATCACCCAACAAACGAAAGCCATGACAATAAATGAGAACCCTTGTTCTCCTGCTTTATCGATCAACTTACTCGTTATACCTTCTTTTATTTCTGCCATCTCTTAATCCGGTTTACTGAGAAAAAGCCAACCGTTAATATGACCAGGCTGAACAGTAGCGCTTCGAATGGCGCATTAGTGGTGTTTATACCTGATAACTCCTTACCCGTAGAAAATACTGTTGCAGACAGTATTACCCGCAAACAAGATCGAACAATAGCCGCTAATTTCGTGTAAGGAGAGATCATGTAAGTTAAAATGAATGCAGAAACAACAAATGAAAGTTCACTGATAGCCATCATGTCGTATACGTAGTCTTGATCTTGGACAGGTATTTCAGGATCATAAACCATCCACGAAATCATTCGAAGGACAAAACAACTGGAAGACATCACGATAACTGTTATTAGCATCGTGACGAATTTTCCAATTGAATTATTTGTATAGACGTAATTGAATCTCATGACCTCTCACTTTTTTGGTCTAGGCCCTACCCACTCATTAATCACTGTTACTACCTGATCTGTTGATATCCCTTCTGGAACTAAAACAGTTTTTTGCACTCCTCCTATTATTATCGTTACTTCTATCATTTTTATTTGTTTTAATTACATTATTGCAGTGAATGTAGCATCTACCCTCATATCTACATCGTTATCATTATCTCTATCTAGGGTTATTTCGTTTACTCCTGTACGTCTAAATATTGTTGCCCTACTTGCAAAGTCTCCGGACCCTAACGGGAAACCATCACCAGAAACAGATACAACATCTATCGCGCCCACAACCTCGAAAGATATTGCAGAATCGTTATCAATATAGAAACTGAGGGAGTAGTAACGTTTATTACCTTCCTGTACATAATTAACACTATCCGAGTTTAATATGAATTGAAGGTTCCCTGGGGAAGTGGACGTGCTTACAATCCAACTTGTTCCAGACGTTTGATTCAATGTATTTGCCGCATCTAAACCATCTAGTCGCGTTACTGTAGCTGGTTCGGAAGTAGCTGATTTAATACCGATAACTCTCCACGTAGCAGATCCAGTTGAGAAATTACCAGTGACTGTCAATGTTGCTGTGGTAGCTTCAGCACTAATAACAAAGTAAATATAGCCAGTAGCATCATCGTGATGCATAGCTATTAACGAGTCAGACAATTGATCTGCTTTCACCTCACCACTCACTACTACATCATTTGTTAGACCTGGCTGCCCGTCCGTCTCGAATCTGATATAATCATAAGCGGATACATCTGATGGAATCGCTAATGTTCCTCCATTCCCTATTGTTTGAGAATCTAAAACAACTCTTACAGCCCCATTGCCGCTGCCCCCGCCATTACTAAAAGACGTGTTTGACCTATACCAAGCCTTCCAAGCGTCCTCATTTGTAAATTCTGCTCCAGAACTGTCTCTTATTTCAGTAAAAGGGATTGGATAACCTACCAAATTCGTGATACCGTCTATTCCTTCAACCCTATATGAAGCGGCAATTGTAGGGTATTCTTTGATGTTCACCTCGTCGGCCCGTCCTTCATATTCGATGCTTGTTTCCGTATCTGTAACGACTATCTTATTGCCTATTCTTTCAAATTTTAACGCCATTCTTTCTATTGTTTATGTTAATTGATTTTGCAGTGATAATGAAAAGTATCTGCACGGAAAAGGTTTTGCGCTGTTTCCTGTTAAAGATACAGTGCTGTGCATCTCGAACGTGTCTTGGCGAATTCGAATACCTTTCGTATTAGACAACGTGCTACTAGCCCATAAGAAGTTTACAGCAGTACTATTAAACGGCGCGTAATCTAGACAGTGATATTTTACCGCACAAATATTCATGAGCTCCTTTAAGCTTGGCAGATGCCACCCTGAGTAGCCGCCCAAAGTAAACGAATCACAGAATTGTTTAGCTGTATCAAACGGCACGTATGAAGATGTAAGGCTTACGTTATTTTGCCATCCAGCAACTTGTGAGCCATTCCACGAACTCCAATCTAAAACAATACCTGTTACATAATCCTGCCCTCCTAGTTCGTCTGTAAACCTATTTGTAGTTGTGTTTATAGTGGCTGTTCCGTCGTTATGTACTGGTGGTGAATCTAACGTAAGAAAATCGTTGTCTCTTCCGTACTCAACGTCTATCGCGTCACCGCTAACAAACGATTGCTCCTGCCCAGATTTCATGTACATAGCAGTTGAACGAACTACAGGAGTTTCACCAGCGTTATCCGTTGTGTCAGTGCTATCTGTATTGTCTGTGTTATCTGCTGTATCATCTGGTGTTGTGTCAATAACCACCTCTTCTGTAACTTCATGGTGTGCAACTTCATCAAGGATGAATTGCTTTGAGAGCCTAGTGATAATATTGATTAGTTTCTTATCTAGATCACTCGCAGGGTGTAAAAAATCAGGGCAATACTCTGGAATGTTGTTTACTCCATTCGCATTTCTAACACCTGTTAGTTTTCGCAAGTCGAGAACTGGAACCCCCCAATGATTACCAATAGCAATAATTAAATCGTTTAGCTTTTTCCAATGTCCTTTGCCGTTGGCGTGGTCATCATCAGAATAGTGAGTTAAAAGAATTGCTCTCGCTGTTGGCTTTGCGTTGAATAGTATTTTAAGCAAAAAATTATACGACCCTAAAAAGGTGTTTAAGTCTTCACTCGAAAAATCATAACCTGAAACGTTGTCAATATCCGAAGGGTCGGTAGTGTAATCATTTACTCCATAGTCAAACACAAATAAGTCAGGCTCTAAATCTGTACCTATAAGGTCAAGCATTCTTGTTTGATAGTTGTCTAATGCACTTAAATTTGTGAACGATTGTCCCGTTGTAGTTACTGGGTTACCTTGTGTGTCGTTACGTCTAATTTTACCGCTAGAAATAGAGTAGTTTTGAATGTCGCAACCTAATTCCTTTGCAACTAAATTAGGGTAGGCAAATTCATTTTGGTTTGTTTGTTGTGGAAATCCATTTGGAATGGATGTACCGTACCATGCTATCTTTTTATTCGCCCAGTATTTATCACCTTTTGGGATATCAACACCGTCAATTTGAGTTTTTAGGTAGAAGTCCGAGCCTTTGTACATAACAAAATCTTCTTTCTTGCTTATGCTGATTGAAGCAACGCAAGAAACAGCATTCGCAGGAGATACGACAGTTCTCATTGTGAGCGAATCAGAAGTGTTTCCAGACATAGAAATAAATACACCCGCTTGATCGTACCAAGCCAAACCAAAAGCACCTATTTTTAACGTGTATTCTTGGTTAGGTTCTACAGTTATTGGGTTAGAAACACTATAGTATTGATTTGTTGTAGGTGTTGCGGAATTAATATACGCTCCATCCATCCAAATTACACTGTTATCGTCTGCTATAAAGTTGTTTGTTACAGGCATGTCTTATTTTTTATTATATCGTGATTGATGTGATTTATACCTGTCGGAAAATTCCGCGGTAATTACTTGGTAGTTTTCTTTCTCGTCCTGCTCTAATGATTCAGAAACAAAAGCAACCTCTTTTTCTTGGTAATCTCCTCTATGATTTCCCGAATTATCATCAGTGATAAATGATTCGTTCTGAGCAAAAAGATGAAGATTTATTAATCTATCCGAAAATTGATACAGCAAAGGCTTTGGCTCCAAAAGATACGTGTTGTCGTTTATACTTGTGACACGCTCTGATTTATAGCCTTTAGTGATCAGTTCCTTTGTTTTGGTGTTCGCCTTCCAATTTCCAAATTTCCCTTTAAGTCTCAAAGTGTCCGAAGCATTTGAACCAGTGAAATCAATGTTCTGCCCTCTGTAATTTACCAAGGAATTAATCGTTGATCTTATTCGGAATCTTCCGCTTGAAGTTAATTCGTTATGGCGCTCAAGTTGTATTGACGCTTCCTTTTCTTCAAAAGGAACACTAAACACATTAGTTGATTTGCTTATTTCATAAACTCCCGGGCCATACGCAGACAAATACTGCTTCCAATCAAACTGAAATCCAACAGCTAAATCATCTTGAGGGAATGAAATTGAAGTTCCTAAATTTGGTAAAACAGTACCGCTACCGCATTTTTTTATCGAAAATGTAACGCTGTCAGAAATAGCCGATTTCTTATGCACAACAAGAAAATGATCGTTTAAGCCGATTTTTGATGATTCCTCAGAGGCTAACGCATAAAAATGCGCACAACAAGCTTCTAGCGTGCTTTTCGCTATGTTATTAATAGGTAGTTTACCTACCTCAATCTCAAATATGTTTGCGCTGTTCGGCATAGCATAATTAAACTATCTCTGTTTCTGCAAGGGTAATTCCGAAAGTATCGGCCACATTAATTTGCAATCCGATGTAATACATCAGCATTTCCTTTTGGCTTTGAGGAAGTGATTGATCTAGACTAGGGAAAACCTGATCGTAAAGAGCGTTATACTCATCGATACTCAAAAACTTCTTGTCTTGCTTTACAAGACTCGTAACCTCATTAGTGGACGGATCGAAAGCGTAGTAGCTATACCCCACCTCCACATTGTTAGGATTTCCATTTTCGTCAGCGTTCCACTTTCCAAAATAAATTAAAGTAGCAACTATATGGTTACTCTCTGTCCCACTTAATTTCCCTACTGGTGTATAACTTACTGGTACCGTTGTTCGTACTTGCATAAACTAAAATTATAATGTTGTTGTTGAAATTAAAATTCCTTTCTCGTAGGTCGCTGTCGCTGTCTCTCCAGTATTTACCGCGTTAAACGTGAGTGTTCCTGTGTATCCAACTCCTGAAGGTGTCTTGATGTCTCCGGCTACAATGTCAATGGCATAGTTGTTTGTTGCGCCTGATACATTTATTTTTACGCCTGTTTTTGTTACCGCTGCACCGGTACCAAGAAGATCCAAACATGTTGCTATTCCAGAACTAGAAAGGTTACTCATGAGGGAGTTAACTCCTCCTGATCCTGTTTTTAAAAGATAAAGACATCGGCCGCCCACAACATTGCTAGAACTGTAAATATTAGCCACTGTTCCTGTTTTATTAAACGCTTGACCGTAGTTGTTTGAAGGTAATCCGCCACCTGTAACTAAACGCCCGGTTAACATTCTATAATCTCCTTCAGCGTTAAATTCATGTTGATTAATCCCTGAAAAGTTTTGCATAACTAAACCGTCAGAACTAGTGTTACCACCGAATTTCAATGCTCTAAATCCTGAGATATTAACCTGTTGATTAGCTTCTCCTATTCCTTTAGGAAGAAAACCTTTAAACACAGAATAATTTTGCTTAAAGGTTTCAACACCAGCACGTGTGATCTCGACAAGATCATCTGGAAGTGCTTCGGTCAATAACGGATTCTTACTTGGTAATTTTGACATAGTTATTCAAATTCTTTAAAATCTCCATTTTCAAATTGCTTCACATCGTTGTTTTCGTACTGCTGATAATCGGCATCATCCTCTTCCGTGTAAACTCTTGGTATCAAATATACACTATTTGCACTAATTTGTAAAGTATTTATTACACATTTGATAACTGCAGTGCTTCCGGATATAGAAGTTTCAATTCTTGTATTTCCCGTTGTTGGCTGTAAAACATTGGGAATTTTTACGTTGTCTCTATCTAAAACAGAAGACATGAAGCCGATTACTGGACCATCCTTTTCTCTTAATGTTAGCTCAAACCACTCATTTAAAAACGCAGTCGCGTGCGTTATTGTAATTTGAGCCGTGATTAATGGATTTTGAGGGTCTACAGCAATTCCAGTTATAGGAGTTCCGTCGGAAAGAAATAGCTGTACATCATACGTAAAATTAGGATCATCATTAAATGGCCGCGTCTTTACGTTGTATTCCTGGTAATCATCGACATCATTTATTCGAGGGTAGTAACCTATAAATAATTGCCAATCTCCATCTGTAAATCTTGCCCAATTTTGGTTTTTACCATTATTAGGAAGGGAAGGGTTATAAAAATAATCTGGGATTCCGTTGTTTGCGATCCATGATTCTATTCGGGAAATAAAGCCATATTCCAATTCCATTCCATACTCCGTGGCAGAATCAAGGTTTACTGACCTTTTTAAGGATATGTGATTTCTGTCCGATGCCACTGGAAGCAAAGCACTCCTTTCAATTGTTTTATTATATTCATGCACCCCATTGATATATACACCATCTGAAGTGTCTGCGAAATCAAAGAAATTATCCTCAAGCGTCTCCTCTTCAAGTGTTACATCATTTTTAATAAATACCCTCGTTCTCACGCCCTCGTAAATAGTGTTCTTTTGAAGTGTGAATCTAGATGTATATAACAGATCATCTCCTGTAGTTGTATTGGAAGTGGTGTTTGTTGTGATGTCATTTCCTGCGTGATCGTAAAGAAACTCATTAAAAACACCTGCGAACTGAATACCTAAAGTTGGCGCATCAATCACGTCTTCGTCATATAGTTTAATGTGTGCACGATTGGACACATTAGCACTCAGCAAGTGGTTTGATAATGCCGCGTGAATTGTGATTCTTCTATCATCAATAGGAATAGGGTCGTTAACATTTTCAAAGAAATCAATCATGTTAACGGGGATAACTTTTCCCGTTACAGTAACATTGGTTGCGCTTACCTCAAATTGAATGTCTGTTAAATCAAATCTTGAGCCGTCAGAAGTTAATCCTTGATAAACCGTAGCATCTGGAGTTAAAGAGTGGTTAAATATTGTATTTGGAATATTCCACTTCAACATCTCACCAAGCAAAAATGGTTTATCTTGATATCTTGCCGCATCTCTTGGTCTCCATGTCAATCCTATCTGAAACTTTGAAAGCGTTTGACTTTGATCTGTCGCGGAGATGACAGCGGTAAAAGTGGAAGGATTTGAAAAGTCTACTCCATCGATAGGATTTCCTAAATAATCCGCATGAGAAATGGAAGAAAGCTCGTATTGATTATTTCCATTGGCAAAGTTTTGGTTGTATGCGGCAATATTGCCTGTAGTGATTGGACTGTCTACCGATTGTACACCATCAAGATTTCCACTCTCTGTATAATTTCTTATCGAGTGAAATGGTGATAACTCGTATTCCGGTTCTTCAAATCCATCTTGAATCACACCCCACTGATTAAACGAGTAGTCTATTTTGTAGAAGCGCGAAATCCCTCTAACTCCTCCAACTGACTCAAGGGTTAACGTTACATCATATACATGTCCACCGGACTTGTACTGGCCAACTTGTATCATTGGAGTTGGAACTCCAACAGCTAAAGAGCCGATATTATCTACTCTGAATAAGTTTGTGTTTCCATCAATAACCGAGTTTTCAGAAGGTGTGTCTGTTGGAGCGAGGTTAAAAACAAATTCCACTGACTCAGGGGCTTGATTTAATGAGATTCTCATTCCTGACAAAGCTCCACTTGGAAATGTAGCCGTATCAAATGGAGAAGGCAGTGGAGCACTCATATAAAAGGTATCACCCACTACTTCGGTTATTTGGCGGACGTATAAACTTGAACTACCTCCATTACTAAATTGAATGGTGATATCTATTCCTGGTATTAACGCAATGTAATCAGTCCAATTTCCGGACTGTAAACTACAAGCGAGGCCATTCATAACAAAAGGACTTGACGCTCCCGAACCTACATAATACTCATTTTCGTAGCGCACAAACGCAGACACCTTTCCGAGTGCATCTTCTTGCAAGAAGGATAACTGCGTTCCTGAGTAAGCATTTGTATATTTTCTTTCAATTATATTACAGGCCATTGTTTGTCGTTTTTTCGCGTTTATTTTGCAATTCAAGTAGTCTTCGTTGCATGTCTTGAGGTCCTTTATTGTTCTTTAAAATGGAAAGAACCTCATTACCATCACTTAATTGATCTTTTGGCGTTATGGGATCCGCAGCCATTTTTGACATCAACTGCTCAAAACTCTGAACATACCTAGTTGTCATTTCTTGAAGTAATTTTTTGTTATCCATGGAGTAGTATTGTTTCTGTTTTTGATTTTTCTGAAGCATCGATTGAATATTCAATAGTCATTGTTGTGTCACTAGGCAACCAGCTGTACTTCGATACTTTTAATTGCGTATTAAATTCATCATTCACGTAGTATGAATTAAGTAATTTCTTAAACTGCTCGATGGAAAAAGGCACTTCACACTCTTCAATGGCGCGGAAGTTTTCTTTTACTTGATTTTGCGTGTGGTTCTTTTGATAGATCGCTTTTGCGCCTATCTTATCAATGTAGTTTGCTGTTTGCTTCCCTCCTACACTCCAGATAAGCTTTGTTTTCACAAAATGATCATCTGATATAATCAGCTCTCCGATACTCCCCGTAATTTCCCCAGACAAGTTCGAATTTCCTCCAAACCCATTGATAACAATATCAATGACACTTGCAACGATGTACGCTTGCTGCTCAAAATACGATAGATTATCCTTTCTTTTACCTAAAACGAAAGGAATTTCTATATTTTCCGAACCTTCAATATCCACAAGATCCAAGTCAGAACTCCCGATATATTTAGTTCCATAATCCGCGCGAACGCCTTTTATTTTGTCTAGTGTATATCTGTCCGAACTGTCTACATCATAACTGATAAGCTTGTGCGACCATCCTTCATCGAAATTAAACCCTTTTCTGTTTACAAGTTTCTCTTGATCGTTTAATGTAGTTTGAATCGTTTGAGTGGGTTGATTTTTGAAAAACTCATCACTTTCAATGTGAAGAACATTTCCGATAATCATCATGCGCGCATCAAACATTGTCTTAACGGCTTGTATAGCTTTTCCGACAGTTGGAATAGTATCTAACGAACTAGGGTATTTGCCGTTGAAATAATCGGTACCGTTAAACACATCCCCGAGAACAGATTGGTTTGTCTCTTGAAGAGGCACCGCGATAACCCCCATGTTTGAATATGAACTTAAAAGGTTCGAACTCAAGGTATAGCCAAGGTGTTCAACTCCCAACCTTACCAAGTTGTATAATTTGTTTTCGTACAGGTACCTCTTTTTAGGGAAGTAAACACGAAAGGTCTTCTTTGTTGTGATTATCCACGCGGCAATCATTAAGGCTGTATGAATAGCCTCAGTAATTAATTGAGCTGCTGACTCCGCGAACCCTGAAGCACCTCCAAGGATAGAAGATATAGCATTTGCAATGGCTCTAATCTTATCGTAAAGAGCGAGTGTCAAACTCACCTCTTGAATAAAGAGCGTTATCAATAAACTTCCAGGGTTTGGATCAACAACACGATACGGAATATTGGAAGCTCCTGTAATTGCTTTCTTTAGATTAACTTGATCCCAATTTGTTCCATTTGCACGTTTCATTAAGCGGCCTAACCCATACCGCTTTTCAATTCCAATAGTGATATAATCATCCTCCTCTTGATATGTCTTCTTAGGAGAAAGAACAAACTCCTCTTCGATAGTTTCTATTTTTATCAAAATTGGAATAGCTGCCTGCAGACCTATATTGTTCTGGATGCTTAATATCAAAGATTTTCCTTCTCTGGCAAACGTTAAAGAATCAACCGTTAATTCAAGTTCTGAAAAATCCGTTGTGAGATCAATTGTAACACCGATAGCTTCCTTTCCTTCAGGAAAAACCTCTTTGTTTTCAATAAAATACTGTATTTCTGTAAATTCTGACATAATATCACGCTTTAGTTCTTCCTAATCTTGATCCTCCATCTTTTCGAGAATTCACGTAATGCTTTTCGTTGCCGTATCTATCCTTATGGATAAACGCGATTAGTTCATGCCCCATTTTTGCGGTATCGTTTTCTGGAAAAACGATTGATTTTATAGCTTTCTCAATTCTTTCATTGCTATCATTTACAGCATCCAACTTTTTAATCATTCGATCATCGTTGAAATGATACTGCTTTATCTGAGGTGTTTGTAAGGCTTGCTGAACCGAAAGCTGATTTATCATTTCGGGAGTTAACCCTTCACCATTTTCAACCGGCGCATACTTTGTTACCAAATCAACAACCGACTCGTTACTCATTCCTTTCAACTTCTTATTCCCTTCTGCGTTGATAACACGCTCGTTCGCATGCGTAACACCTGTAACTGCCCCGTACTGATCGCTAAACATTCCTACGCTACCTGTATCTTCCGCTCCATGGAAAAACTTTGGTAAAGAACCGAGTATCAATTGCAAAGCTCCCGCAGACAAAGAGGCTTCTCCTAATGCTTGAGGAACTGTTTTTCCTTCTCCTAAAGCATTATTAAAAGCCAAAATTGCAGAAGTTGCGAATTCAACGGCTTGCTTTTGCTTTTCTAAACGTATCTTTTCAGCGTTGGCCGCTTGAATTTTTTCTTCCTGCAGAGCGATTGATTGATCGTTTTCAAGAATACCCCTTTCGGCATTTGCTTGAATTTCATCCTTCAATCTTTTATCAGCTTCAGCAACTCTTTCTGTCGCTTCAATCTGCTTTTCATTAAACGCTTCGTAAGCTTCCAGCCCTGCTTTTATCCACTTATCTCTATTATCTGCCCTTTCCTTTAGTTGCTGTTTCTCTCTTTCAATCCTTTCCTCTTCAAGTCGATCAAGCTCTTCTTGTGCTGCTCTCTCCGCTTCAATTCTACGTGAGTCGTAATCTTCTTGTGCAAGCTCAATTTCTTTTAAGCCATCCTTCTTTTTCTGAACAATATCATTTTCTAGTTTTTGCAGTTCGATATTTCTTCTCGTTTCTGCAAGCTTGAATCTTTCTTGAACTTCCTCTCTACTCCCTCCTAGATCAACAGCCGCCTGAATCTCCTCTTCGTATTGCCGCTCAATCATCTCCTGTCTTAATTTATCTTCTTTATCGATGTAAGACATGTATGCGTCTGTTCTGATCTCTCCTTTTTTATTCGCTAAATCGACCGCACTTTGAAGTTCAGATTCTTGAGATTTCTCGATACCTTCAAGTAGGCTGTCATCAATCAATTCCTGACGTTCTTTTTCTATGTCGGAAACACTTTTTAATTGATCGGCTAAATCCTTATATGATTTAGCGGCTTTTTTAGCCTCTTTACCTCCGTTTGCTGTTGATTTATTTGTTTCGTTTTGCTCGATTGACAATTCAAATGACGCGTCCTTTGCATCATCAAGAGCCTTAGAATATTGCGGTAGCTGAGTGTTGACCCCTTTTATATTAGCCTCTAATTGGGCTACTCCGTCATAGACAGATTCTGCACTAATATTGCCTAGGAAATTCTCTTGAAAAACACCCAATCTTTTTGTTATCTCTTCAAACTCTTTCAGTTGATCCGTTCTCGGTAAAGCTTGTCCATTTGTAACTTTTATCTTTTCTAGAAATGCTATCTGCTCTTTGTACACTCTTCTTCTAGATAAAGCTTGTTCGATTTCTTTTTGAAAATCTTCTTCTTTGGCTTTTGAAGAAGATTTTAATATTGCATCAAATTGCTTTTGTGTTATCTCTTCTTTTGAAAGAGCTAAACGTGCATCGTCAATAACTTTCTTTCTTCTTTTTTCAATGCTCTCAATTCTGGAGATAGCCTTTTCGTTACCGATTTCAATTTGCTTATCAAGCCTAGCCAAATCCTCACGAGCTTGAGCTGCACCTGAAGCCATGTCCCAAAAAGCAGAAGCCATTTCAAGAACGAGTTCGATAGCTACAGAAAAACCAATTCCCTTTAAAGCTTTTCCAATATTCTTTAATCCAGAAATTGCACCTTTCCCTCCTTTAGTCATTTCCTTAAATCCAGAAACCACCTTTTTTAGACTTTTACCAAACTTCCCGTTTAGAGCATTTAGAACCTTTATTCTAGTCTGATAAATAACAAAGAAAGTAAGTAGTTTTCCACCTACAGAAACAATGGTACCAAGATTTTCCGCAAGGAACTTTAAGGCGTTTTTCAGTCTCAAAGTCACTCCTGCGGACTTGTCAAATTCGATGATGTACTCTTGAAACTTCTTCGTTGCTTTCGAAAAAGTAGCGGAAAGCGTGTCGTTTTTCGTGTTAAACTCCTCTGTAATGGAAAGATTATCATCTATTGCTTTAGCGTTAATCTCCTGTAATTCGGTAAGGCGTTCAGTTTTATTTGTAAGTAATCCAACGATCGATGTCGCTCTTGCGCTTTCAACACCGTAAGATTCGAGTATTTTTGTAAGGTTAAAAAGCCCCTTTTCATTGTTTTTCGCTCCACTAGCAACAAGTTTTAAGGCTTCAATAGGCGCTTCTTCTGCTATCTTCTTGAACTCTTCAGGTGTTTTTCCAGCAATGGAAGAGAACTTTTCAAAGTTATTCGCTAAAGAAGGAAGTAGTTTGTTTAACGTTGTAGAAGCAACTTCGATAGATTGACCTCCCTCGTCAAAGAACGCTCCCAAAGCTTGAACATCAGAAAGCTTTAAAACTTCGGAGAACCCAGCCATTCTATTTGTAAAATCAAGTATTGCGGGTGCTCCCGCTTTACTTTCAGCGGAAAGAGTGTTTATACCAGAACCCACCTTTTCAATCGCTTCAGCAATACCAAATTCCGCTTCTAAACCAAAGTTTGACGCGATTTTCCCAAGATTCGTAGATATCTCATCCGCTGAACCTTCCAAGTCATCACCTAACGCAACGAATACCTTATCGGCCGCCTCTGCAAATCCTTTTAAATTGGCAACACCTGTTATTCCTAATCGACCTCCAGCCTCAACGAGCTCTTGAAGATTGGTGATTGAAGTTTTTGTATCTATCTTGAATAGATCTTCCGAAATTAAACGAGCATCCTTATCTTCTAACCCTGTAGTTTTTCGAATGTCAGCAACCTTTTCATCGAACTCTTCCAGAACCTCAATTGACTCTCGAACCGTTGAAACAATACCAATTCCAGCACCTACACGAAGAATTGTAGCTCTTGCAGACTCCCAAGCTTTCCCGTATCTCCCGACATCTCTTTTCCCGTTTCTGGCCTCTTCGTTAATCTTTCGAAGGCGATCATCAAGAAGCTTAAATGTTCCAGCGGCTTTCCTTGCTTGCTTGCTGTTTATGCCGTACTGAGCGGCCAATCTTTTAAACCTCGCTTCAGCAGAATTAACTTGTCTCTCAAGGCCTTTGAACGCACTCTTTTCGTTAATTAACGCTTTTCTTGATTTGATTGAGTTATTTATAGCTTTTTGATGCTCCCTCGCTAATGCTTCTCTGTCTCTTTTTTCCGATTTAAGATCTTGAGACTTCTCCTTTGCTATCTTCCTGTTCTGAACGCGAATCCTTTCCTGCTCCCTCGCCAGTTGTGTCTCTGTTCTTAGTTTTTTCTGAAGAAGCGCTTCACTTTCTTTTTCCTTTTGTACAAGGATCTTATTTAACTTAGCCTCCTCCTGCTTTACTTTGATTGAGTTATTTATATTGCTATTTATCTTAGCTCTTAAATCAGCTTGTTTTTTGAGATCAGCAAGCGTTTTTGGATCGGAGGATAAATCATCTTTTAATTCTTTGGCACTCGAAGCAATTACCTTGTATGTTTCTTCAAGGTTGTTTAATTCTGTTCGAATTTCAGCTACTACATTCTTTGAGTTCTCAAACTCTTTGTTCAGGTCTTTATAGGCCTTTTCCAAGTCCCCTACCGCTCTTACTCTTTCATCAGCCATTGCCTATACTGTTTTTTCTTTGCCTCGCAGCTAACTGTTCCATTTTTTCGGTGTACATCTCTTGTAGCTTGTGAAACTTGAATACCGTTATCTTGTCTTCATCGATTTCAAAACCTCGATCATTCTCCAGGAGAATAATTGTTTTGTCGATATCTGTAATTTTCTGATTGTTGATTTCGCCCAAAAGCTGTTGGATTTCAAACTCCCAACGCCTAACGTCATTCAATGCAATTCTGTTCCCGTCTATTTCAGCAGAAACACGCGCTTTCATCAATTTGTTTTGATAAGAATTTAAGAGGATGGCTTTTTCATTTAATCCAAAATAGCGCACGAAATCTTCCTGAAGCTCTTGAACCGCAGCGTGATCTTCTTTCCTTATAGGTGTCGATTTACCGTCCGGATCATAATTTACCCGCGAAAATCTTGCGTCATTACCGACACATCTCCATGAAGAGAGAGGCATCTTTTTTATCGTTCTATAGTGTTCTATTGACATATTCTTCGTGATTCTTTCGGATTAATTCAAATACTATTTTCTCGTGTTCTTTTGTGAGCTTCATGTGTTGATCGGAAAAACCCAACTCAGCGGTTAATTCCTGAAAGCGATCTTCATCCTTTAAGATCTCCCACCCATTAGTAGTTATTACCACACCTACGCTTTCCAGATATTGCCCTGTTTGTTCGAAGCTTACATGATCTGTTTGTAGGCCTAACTCTGAACGAACAGCAACGGTAAATGCTGTATACTCCCCTAGATCAAATCCATCACCGTCAATTCCTTCCCCGTCATTTCCTAACTGCTTCTTTGTGATTAAGTGAATTATCAAGTCCTGAACTTCAGTGTCAACAGCTTCTATCCACGCTCTATCAACATCAAACGATGCTAACGATTCAAGAAAATCAACTGTTTTGTCTAAAAAATCCATTACTTCTAAAACACAAAAAGGGAACGACCATAATGCGGCCACTCCCTTTTCCATTAAAAATTTAAGCTTTGGCTTAACTCTCCTTTTTGGATTGTTTCGTCGCTGCCTCTTTTGAGCTTTTTAATTCAGCTCTTTTTGTTGTCTTTACAGAAAACCCATTCGAACGCTTCCAAACAGCGGTGATTGTTGTTTTCGAATACCCCGGAAAGCGATTTATCGCTTGCTCTTCTGTGATGGATTGAAACGCTTTCGGGTTCCAATTTTCTCCATCCTGATTAATTGTTTCTTGTTTTCTAATCGCCATAACTAAATAGTATTAAACTGCTTTAGCTGAAGAAGAATTAAAGAAACGATTACTCGCTACAGAAGGTGAAATTGATACTTCGATTTCGTTCCCTGCGGTCATTGCTGCTGTAGCTGTGAAAGTATAAACACCTTCCCCAACTTCGACAGTTGATCCAGCCACGGCACTCCCTGTTGTAACATCAGTAAATGAAATTTCCGCATCTGTAAGTCCAACAAACCCGTTACCGCTCGCGATAGTCTTGAAGCCATCATAAACACCCAGTGTAAGAGTTGTTGTATTTACAGCAACTACAGACGTTTCAACAGGAATTAACGCTTCGAAATCATCAAATGTCAATCCATGCTCTTCTTGAGTAATCGGAACCATTTTCTTAATATCGTCCTTTGTTTCAAGGTCGAATTTAAACGGAACCATACTAGTTGCTGCGTTTGTTGTGAATCCATAAGAAGAAGATAATGACTCGCCAGTGATTCCAATTCCGCGAACGAGTGTCGTTGCAAGATCATCAGATACCATCCAAATGTTTAACGAAACATCGATCATCCAAATATCAGTCTCACCACATCTATTCTTTTCAAATTCAGCATACAAGCGTGTCGTTGCATCTTTACCCATAAATTGTCCCGCAAACTCATACACTTCACCACCTGGGAGACGAAACTTTGTGTCGTCAGAAGCTGTCTGATACTTAACGTCCGTTGGCGTGCTTCCAAATTCAAACACTTTAGGCGTTGGATAAATACGCAGATCATCAGAAGTTGATTGTGTAATCAAATTCTTAATTGTCGTCCCTAAATTCGCATCATTAAGATCAAGCGTGTTTCGCTGTGAATTGCCGTTCAATCTTGGTCTAAATACAAACAAGTATGGAACGTCTGGAACAGTAACGCAACCTGTACGTCCCATAATTCCATATGTCTTTTTGCCACATTGGCAATTTTCTAAAAATGTAACCATTCTTTCTTTTTTTTAAAACTATTTTAGACTGATTAACAGGAAAGTTCGTAGCTGAGTTCAAAATTGAATCTCATCACATGAAACACCCCTATATTATCAAGTCTTAATTTCTCTTTTTCGAATTCCTTATATACATCATCGATCTCCGTTTCGACACTAATCAAAGGGAAGACGTTTTGCAGCTTATTAATAGCTAAAACAAAGTCATTCATATGCTCTTCATCAGCTCGATGCGAAACATTTCCTTTTACTTCATCAAGCAAGCTTTGAACGATCATTGATACCTTCACCTTCCATTTGCCGTTGACAAACTGACGAACAGGATCTACAATGAAAAACGATGTTACCGAAACTGAATCATCCAAGTAAACATCGATGTACTCACCTTTCTCCGTGTACACTTCTGCGATATATTTCTTATGATCCAACCTTGTTGGATTCATGTTCGCTCGATGATAGCTATTCCACGTCCAGTTGTTTGACGGGTTATTCACCAATATATCATTGTACAAATACCTCTGTAGTCGATCAATTTGAACGTCAACACCTTTGGGAGTATCTTTCAAAACAATCATACAGAACCGATTTGAACGTCAATAAAATCATCGCCTTGCTCTTTAGAAAGTTGAATATCGTAAGCTTTAGCTAACTGCCTTTGTGCCTCCTTAATCGAATCCTTATACCTTTTCGCGACAGTATTCCCTTCGGTAACTGATAACTGAGCTTTAATAAATTGCGGCTCCATTATCATTCGCTCAGTGCTATTCCTTCTATTCCCTGCGTTATGAAGGACCATTTCAAAAAACTCATACTCGAAAGCTTGACGAACAAACCTTGCGAACTCATTTGAGTTATTATCGATGTACTTCTTAGGATCGAATAACGCTGTAATGTTGAATCCCATGCCGTTGTGACTAGCAGAGGATACGTACTCCGAAGATTCAGGAGTTGCGCCTGTTCCTGTTGCTGGATAAGCTGTAAAACCTTCGTAATTATATGGGTCAACATAATCATACGAAGCATTTACCGACTGTGAATCAATAGCGAATGTAAACTCACCTTTCCCGCTGAATGAATAATTGACTTCATTGAATAGAAGCTTCCCATTATCAACCGGCACAGAAATTGTTTGTATCAATTCCTTTTGATGAACAACATAAACGTCGATGCTTCCAGTTGTATTCGCTTGCACAGCGATTTCATTTATACGAAAATCAAGGTAATCAGATCCTTTCGCTTGGAACACCCATGCAGAATAATTCCCTTCAAGATCGTTAACATGATCACCTTCAGCATATAAATAATGGTTAGAAACAAGTTTCTCCACAAGTCCAAGTTCATTGTATACGCGATCTTTTACGCGGCTTATCATGATCTTAAGCCTTATCGATTCCTTGTTAGTTTCTAGCCAAAATTCATCATCCGTTAATGCGTTTCCAGTATTTGGCGATTTGATTGACTGATAGATTACTCCATTTTCCTCAACCAAATCACCAGCCTGTCTACTTTCTAGAAAAGAACTATACTCCTTTGATGAGTCATAATTCGATAATGTATAATCAAACTTCGGTAGTTCTGACAACAAATTCTTTATCGTAATCAGCGAGTGAACACCACTATTTAGAATAACGCCACTAGATGACGCGCTCATTAACTGATCGTCCAATACAACTGAAGACGTAAAATCTGATACTAAACCTACCTTCATCTTCTTATCCGAATTTAACGGTAACTTCTGTTTCCGCTGCTAATTTATTTTGAACACTTAACCCTTCCGTTGCGTCATAATACACGTTGATTTTTGACGTTGTATCCTTCGCGACTCCAATGGACGTATGTCCAAATAAAACGGCTAACGTAGCAGTTCCTCCAACAATATGTACGCTTACTACCGCTGAGTTATTGTTAGTGTTGTCGATAACGGTAATTAACCCGGTATTATCTTTAACACCTGATACGGCAACCGCATCAACTGCGAGTGTCGCCTTTAGGCCTACAACGTTCATTCCTACCGCGCCTATTTCTACTACGCTATTGCCTTCTTGGCCTACTTCTTTTTGAGTTATCATCTTTGTTGATTTATGTGATTAATAATTAAGAAGAAAGCCCTTGAAGTTTCACAATATCCGAAGTGTACACGTCACGATCTTGGTTGTATCGGTACACAACATAAAAGCGATCCCATAATGCCATCTCCTCGAAATGAGACATGATTCCGTTTGAATCATCACCTGGAGAAACCATAGCAGTCGTATCAGACGCTTCTCTGTTCGAGAAAACATTCAATTGGGACTGAACATACGGCATTTCCATATCTGTTACTGACCATTTCTTTTCACCAACTTCTGTTTCGTTGACGAAATCCCATGGAGTATTTAGGATAGTTCCAATCGCTCCATCACGAATCAACCAACCCTCAAAAATATTTGAAGTAGTAGTTATTGAATCACTTTCGTAAACACGGTCTGGTCCGAAGAAACCTAAGGCTTGAAGATTTTTTTCGTTAGCAGAACCATACTTCGCCATTTCTGACAATTGTAATTGAAATCCCGCAGGGTTTGATACGGCTCTCCATTCTCCATCCATTTTATTAGCGCGCATCAACGCTTGGGAGTTATTAAACATAGTTTCCTTTTGTGCTGCCTTATTTATCTGAAGCGTATCAGTAGCAGTTTGAAATACAAATGTTCCGTCGCCTTGAGAAACTTGCGTTGTATGATCTAAAAGACGAGTCTTCAATAGCTCCAATTGAGTAGCGATGATCTCCTCTTTCTTTTTTCCCATATCTTCAAGCACGCGCAACACTTGTCTACGTCTGTAAGTCTCTCCATCCACCACGTTGTTTGCATGCATAGATGGGTAGTATCTCAATCCTGAGACAACATTGAATGGTTGGAAGTAATAGAATTCCGTTTCCATTAAATTTGCAGGAATCGAGAATCCTGGAGAAGTGGTAACCGTTGTGGTCCCATCTTTAATTACCGGAATCTTCGCCTTTCTTTGAGAAGAAATTGTTCTTAACTGTTCGCGGACAGAGTCGGAGATGTACTCATCCATTCTGTCTTCTCCAGCTTTGACCGCTTGCAGGATACCCAATCGGTCAGGTCTACGAGCATCCCCGACCTTGTTGTCTTGGATGTCGTTCAATAGTGTATTGTCTAAATACGCCATAATAACTTTTAATTTTTAGTTAATAAAATAATCTGATTTCATGCAGTCCTTCGCATTGTATATAATTGTAAAAGCGGTCTATTGCTCTTTTAATTAGCTGATTTGATTTTCAAGTATAACTCTTGAAATTGTTTTGTGTATTCCTTGTTATTCTTATGCTTATCAACACCTTTTGAAGTTAAGTGTTCACGAATAAGTTTTTGTTTTTCTCCTGCTGTCGCGTTGGCAGGAACAGCGAAAGGAACACCCTCAATCTTTTTATCGTCCTTAGTTCTTGCTCCTGTACCTGGTTGCTGCCTTCCGTCAACAAGCCCTTGAATTTCTTTGTTTTTAGCCACTAAATCAGCAAGCTTGTACACCTTGTTCGCATTATCTTTATCAATGATAACCCAATCATCATCAACCTTCTCAAGCTTCCCTAGTGCTTTAGTTTCTTTCACGAAATTATTCCATTTCGCATCAGCTTCGTACTCATTGGTTCCCTCAGCAAATCGCGGCTTATTGCTATTGAAAGCAAGATCGTCTTTCATTTTTGAATTCGACTCCAATAAAGCATTGTACTTCTCTTCAATACCTGATTCTTTGAAGGTGTCAAATTCTGCTTCTTTTACTTGGAGAGCATCAAACTTCTCTTTTAGCTTGATCATCTCTTCCTTAGAAGCTCCATCCTTCTCAGCGTCGATAAGTTTTTGCTCTGCCGCTGCCAGCTTAGCGTTGATGTTGGGCATGTACTCGTTGTTTACACGAACGAAATAATCTTTAGCTTGTTCATTAGGGAGCCTGGCAATACCTGATTCTTTTTCAATCTTCTTTGTCGCTCCTTCGAGAGTGTTGGAAGATAATTCGTTTGCTTTTTCGCTGATCGTCTTATCCCACTCTCCCTTTAAGTCAACAACATGCGCGTTTACATGCGCGGATACTTCTCCGATCTTATCTTTTGGAATCCCAAACTTTTCGGCTGTTTCTTCGTTTAATTCAAAATCACTCATAATTGTCCTTCATTATTTGATTTAATAGAGCGGGATCTTGTTGTTTTTTACCCCGCTCTTAAGTTTTTTTTTATGCTTGGTTAGCTTTCGCTTTTTCAATGTGAGCTCTCAACGTCTTCACTGTTGATGTGTGGTGCGCCTTTCTTCCTGTGATTTTCTCAAATTCCTCACGAAGTTCTTGCAACTCGCCTTCATCTTCTGGCGCTTCAGCCTCTTCCTTACCGTTTGACTCTGGCGCTACACTTTCTTTGGGCGTAACTGTTTTTACGCCTGACAGTGCGTCAATCTTAGCTTCAAGCTCTGCGATTCGTTTTTGATCCTCCGTTAACGGCTTCTCCTCACCTTTAAAGGCTACGGTCAATTCTTTTTGAATACCCGCGAAAAGATCTTTATCATCCAATTCTTCATAAGAAGGGAAGCCGCTCTTTTCGTCTTTTTTGATCTCAAAGATATTCACTAGATCAGCCTTGTGAACACCCATTGTAGTAATATTCTTTAAGAACATATACCACTCTGGCACGCCATGCCTTAACGAGATTGTTTCAACGTTCTGCTTTGCTTCTCTACCTTCATTGATGAGAATTTTTCCTTTATCCAACTTCACCTTCAACTGAAGGCCTTTGTACTTTTTCGACATTTGTTTCGATTATCTGTGTTAATAAATTGCTTATCTCAATTCTTCTGTCTGAATTGCTTCCGTTTATGTTTTCCCAAAAAACCAGAATATCACCATAAATAGCCTCAAACATTCCGAGCCAATAGTTGAATCGTGTTTGTAATTGAAAGGTGATGTCCCCGACCTGTTGAGCGTCTATCGCTAGTTGAAAGTCCTTTTTATCCACGTAAGGAATAAGCGAGTATTCGATCATATTTCTTTTATGCTTCTCGGAATTCGCTCTTTTTTGACCTCCAGAGGCGCGCATTAAGAGTTCGCGTGTCTCTATAGGATTCGGAGACTTTTCAATTAATTCATAAATTCTTTCAGTGGAAGCAAGGAAAAAATCGGCACCAAATGACAAATCAACACTTATACTAGATGGTCCGTATTTAAGTCCTAAAAAGTCAAATTCGGAACGCTCAACAACTCGTGTTAGAATCTTTGAAACAGATCTTAGCTTGTCCTCTTTTGATACATACGATTTACCAACTTGTAATTCGTTCTTTGCGCTTTCGTCTGCTTCTGAGTGATCTCCCACAATTGCAGAAATGATAAATGCCTGAGTGTCCTTTATCCTTTTATCAATAAACTCAAGCAATTCAACTGGGGCATAAAAGTAGTTAATGTAATTCTTCACCACATCCATATCAAGCCCCATATCACCTTTCTTAGGTGCGGGTACCTCAATTATAGTTCCAGCTTGCGTTATCGCTCCTTTAGTGTTCGTTTGAGTTTCTAACCCAGAAGATAAAGGAGTTCGGTCTTTTAAATTTGGTTGTTTGTCTGTTGAACCTTTCGACGCGTTTGTGTTCGCTCTTGATTCTCTTTGCTTAAACGTTGTAACAACAGGGAAAGTGCCATTTACATCAAGCATCTTTCTAAACGTTCGAAGTAGGTTGTATTCTTCTAGATCATTTTTGATGAATGAGAAGATTGACTTTTTGACAATGCCATTATTACCAAACGCTTCCTTGGTAACAAACTCAACGGGACACCTCCCGAGATCGTGAGGCACTTCAATAGCTTCTTTGTCTTCGTCTTTCGGGTAAAAAGCAAACATCTTAGTGTCGATGTATGAATAACCTTTCTCACCGTCTAATTCAGCGAAATACGCAACTCTTTCAATGATTCCGTTACTTTCCTCAATCGCTTTTACCTTTTCAATCGATAGAATAGTTCTTTCAGGAACATTGATGTCAATCATATCGGTAACTACCAGGTCGTTGAATCGAAACAAAAGCGCATCAAATATCGTGTCGTTAAAGTCTTTTGATTGCAACTCTTCAGGCTGCTCTATCTTCTTTCCTCTGAGTGAATAATTGAAAAACGAGTCTTCCGCATGAAACACACGGCTCAAATCGATCTTAATCTTATCGTTGATCAATTGAGAAGAAGGAAGTGGGTATCGTAACTGTTTGAACGCAGATAAGAAGTTATCTGTCTTCAATATGCTCTTCATGTAATTTAGGAAGTAATCAGGAGATCCAGAACGTTCATGTCTGTTTACCCATGCCTCTACATAAGATTGAGAAATGTCCGTTTGAGTTTTAGATTCAATAAGGCAGTTGATTTCCTTCTGTTGCCTAACTGCTTCAGCTAAGCCGCTTGATCCAATACCTTTATTTATGAAATCCCTTGACACTTACAAATAATTTACATATTAGATACAAACATAGGAAAAAGTAAACACATTTTCACATTTAATTGCACACTATTGTGAATTATCCATACATTTATAGTGTCAATACTGGCGCAGTAAGCACGAAAACAAAACAAAATGTCAAAAACACTCAATAACACAACGGCATCAAAGGCTTCCGAAAACGTTTCGGATATTGAATTCTGGGGAAATGGAGACACTTTCAAATTAATCAGTAAAGCATCCTCAAAAAAAGAAGGTTGGATGAAATCGACAAAAGCAATGGAGATCCCTTATTTAGGATGTGTGATACAAGTTACTACTCAACAAGGAGATAATGTCGCTGAAGCTTTAACTTTTGTTCCTGGAGCCAGAATTAAGGAGCTTAAAGATGAGAACGGTAAAACAATCGAAAGAAAGATTGTTCTTTTATAGTACAAGCTCTAAATTTTAGCAAAACCCCTTGCATTTACTTGTAAGGAGTTTTTTATTGCTTTTTTTTTACGAATGTGAAGCGTCTCCTGGGTTGAATTGATGCGAGATGTGTCCGTACTTTGTCGCGTCCCAAAAGTGGTTGAAATCGTCAATCGGCTGATTTATAGGCATGCCGTTAACTTCTTTCCAGATGTAGTTTTGCTGCTCTGTAGACACCTCTTTATGAAGATGATTCTGAACGATGTGTATCTTCTTTCGCTTCATTGAAGTAAGCCAATACACGTTATTTTGTGTTTTCGACACCTTTGAGATATCCCACCCCATGTCATAAAGCTCAAGGACCATTTGAACTGCTCCATGCTTTTCACTCATGTACTTATCAGAACTGTCCGCGATATTTGGAACCAAAGGATCAACACCAACGGCAATCATCGCAGCGTCTAGCTCTGAAGCTGTCGGAATAGGTTTGTAAAGCAATGGTTCAACGTAGATGTTACCTTCAAAAGCAAACGCATCATTTCCATCATCATCAATGTACGGAGTGTTTGGAATATCATCTTCCGCATATCGGTTAACAACACATGGATCGTGCGTAAATCCAAAATCTGTGCAATAAGTGTGGTCTACATGCCATGGGAATTCGGTTATCCAGGTTACGTTCGGGAAAATTACACCCTTCATCGCTCCTCTAATACCTAAACCGTAACATTTCCAGTTAAAAACGTCCGCTGTTCCTTGATCTACATTTCTTTGATGTGGTGGTGGTTGATTTCCGTCGCTAACTTCTTTACCATTGAATAAGATCGACCCTTCAGGTGTTACAACATAAGAGCCAGGCTCCCAAGGCTCGTAAGAAAGTATTTTCCGCTTTTCGTTGGTGGAAACAAATGGATTATCTAGGAATGTTGTTCGTAAGAAAGCGACATCATCTCGTTTTATTACTGAGGAGAACACCCAGTGTTGAGTAAATGACGGGTTGTAATCCCCCCAAAACATGATTCGGCAACGTTGTTCCAGTTGGTTGAAAACCTCTTGGTTTATGGTCATCATTTCGTTGAAGAAGACATAATCAGATCCAGCTCCGTGTGCTTTTCCAATCTTATCACACCCCATAAATGTAATCGTTGTCTTTCCTATCTTGAATGATTTGACTTCTTTTGCTCGATGAAAAGGATTGTCGAGCTCGTAATGATCTAATCGACGCTTAAAATCATCATATAGAGTGTCTTTAAATTCCGTGTATGTCTCACGAACGATAATTATTTTACATCCAAATTCAGCATGCTTATGAATGGCTAAGTAAATGATAAAATCAATTCCCGACCATGTTTTTCCGCTTCGAGAACTTCCTTCCAGAACAACACCTCCAACACCGTAGACGCGCTGAAGCTTTCCATCTTCATCAACCTCATAATTTTGCTCGGCTAATGATTCTGCTAAAAGGCTGTAGTTTTTATTCTTCCCTTCTCTGAAATCAAGCAACGACAATCTACGCTGATAGATCTCCTCCTCATGCTCCAATTCAAGCAACTCAACAAGCTCTTGATCCGATAAAAGTTCATAATTCATACAGAAGCGCAAAATAAATTGTACATTTACTTCACGTTTTTGTAATCAATAAGTGAGTTTATGATGAAAAAAAACAACTAATACCCGCCAAAGTATTTTAACAGTCGAATCTTAATTGGTTCGACTGTTTTTTTTTTGTTTTGCTTTACTTAATTACCAAATTATCTCCCCACAGCCACTACATACTTCGCAACCATTACCAATACATGCATGGCAATCATAGATAACATTTGCATTGCTTGGCTGGATGTAGTCTACGTGTTTACTTGGTGGTTCATCATATATTCCTATCATATTGCTATGCGGAAATGGCTTAACAACAGCCACTTCAAATATTGATCCGGCGTATAAAACGCGACTTCCTTTTCTTAATTTATCTAACTCTTCTTGATTCATGTCGTTTTGTTTTGATAGCATTTTTTACACAAATACATGTTATAGCCATATCCGTTAATTCTCTTTTGACAAATAAAGCAATGATATAGACTTACCCCGTCAGAATAAAGTCCTTGAGTTTTCAATCTCTTTTTAAGCTTTCTTGGTATTCTGTTTTTCATATCGTTTTGCTTTATCTTCTTTTCGGCCTCCCTATATACTTTTCGAAGGGATGCTTTTTAACTGGTTTAACGTCTTTGCACTGAGTTAACACGTCTGATAAACGATTAGCGTCTATCAGTGAGTCGTTAGCATTTCTGGATAAACACCCTACCATTGAGTGTTTTTCAATTCCCAGCACCAATTCTTCGAATTCCGCTTGTGCTTTTAGTGCTTCTGCTAACTGAGCGAATAAGGCTGATTTCCCACTTTCGGAAGCGCCTACAATAACAATACCCCGATCCTTTAAGGTTTCGTGAGCTTTAATTATTTCGCATCTAGTAGGAAGCTTTTTATCGCAGTCGTTTAAACAAGCCATTTTCACCTCATTTTACTCTTCAAAGCTGCGATTCTTTCTGCGCGTTCCTCTGGGGTTAATATTACTGTTTTTTGTTGGTTGTGTATCTCGAAGAAACCAATATGCTTCGTAATGATCTCCAATGCCTTTTCCTTGGAGATGAATTTCAACTTAATCGTTTCCTCCATCATTTCCTCACCAAGGGATCTCTTGATATGCTCGTAGGAAGAAACAAGTCTTCTTAATTCAATCGGCAATTCCTTGATTTCTAAAGGGCTTAAACCAATCGTTTCGGTGATATCTGCGTATAGCCAGTTTTTAAGTTCATTAAGAATCTCTATATGACTTGTACCAAGCATTTCAGTAGCATCATCTTGCTTTTTCTTCTTATACTGGTTAACCTCGGTTATCCTAAGTATCTTCTCAAAATTAGCTGTAGCCGTGTCAGGGCTTGCTTTCGGGTAGAATTTCTTATACGCTTGAGCGCCATTAAACCCGTTAACAAACCACTCATCTACAACCAAGCAATACTTTTTAAATGTGCTATCTCTCATTTGCTCTGTAGTTTTCTTCCCTATTCCTGTACATGGTTACCATCTCCTTATGCTTCTCCTTCTCCTCATCAGAACAAAGCGACAAGTCCATTTCATTTAGCATCTTCAAGGAAAGTGTTATATTTTGATTGTACTCCAATACCTTTTGAACTGATCGATCCTTTATCATATCTAAGCGCTCCATAAAAGGTATAGTTACTTGAGCTTCTTTGTAGATGTAATCAGGATAAGGAACACCGAGACGAGGCAAGCGGGGTAGACTGACCTGAGTTTCTTTTATATGAGTTTCGTTGGTTCCAACGTAATACTTAACCACTTCTTCAATAGCTTCACCCAACTCTTTAGGATCGGACATCTCTACACTATCACTTCCTCTTCTCCATTCGTTATGAGTGTTTAATACTTCAATTGCTTTTTCTAATTCCATACTTATCAAATTTAACACATTTATGTAACCTTTTCAAAAGATGTTTGTTGTTTAGAAGAAAAACGCAAAGCCTCTTCAATGTCGTGCCGTGACAAATCAGAAGACTTTGCTTTCATCCGTAAAAGGTTGGATTTGGAATGTAATAAACCTACTTAGTGTTTTCCTTAAACCACTCCCAACGCTCATTTACAAATTCTTTCGCCTCTGCCAGTGAATGGCACGCCTTATGTTCTTTAGCTGTATCATTTAATTGTGTTGGGAAATTGCAGCTAGCAATGTATTTTTCAACTCCTTTCATAGTGTGCTTACTTATCCACGCTATTTGAATATTATTTAATACCGCAATTCTCGCCCAACGCCCCATATGGTCTAAATCATCATTATCACTATATCTATTATAGTACTCTATCATATTTTTTTTCTCTTTATTCATATCTATTATTTATTTGTTTCTACAAAGCCCAGAGCAATCACATTGGGTTACTTCATCTGAATAACACCATTGCTTTCCTTCAATATAATTAATTTTTGCCCTATGTGTCGATATAAAATCAATGGTATCTCCTTCTTTTGGAAGGTCAACTTCATACTCCTTTCATTGATTCCGTAAAAAACGAGTGTTGTTGCGCTGGACGTTTTTCTAATCTTGAAAAAATGCCTACTATCATTTTTATTCGCTTATTAAACATCATTACAATCAGGAGCAGGATGTCCGTCATTTATCATTTGGGTAATTATTTCTTGGTCTGTTTTTGTTTTGTCATTAAAGGTTATGTATCCACATTTTAGGCAGCGTTTTTCTTCACTACCATAATCTACTAACTTACAACGGTGGGTAACACCACCTATATGTAATACCTTGCTTTGTTCCTTTTCTTTTACTGCTTCTCTCATATCTATCTGTTTTTAATTATTTCCCCGTGTTTAATTACAAAATATAACTTCCCTTCTTTAGCTCCCCATAATGGATTTCCTGTACGTATCTCGATTCCTTTATGCTCAAGGGTGCAAAAACGATCTAACTCTTGTTTAGAAGGATATGCATCTGTCATGATGTTGTGTTGGAAAGGCTTAAACGAAATGTTAGGATTATCTAAAATCTCTTCCACAGAATTCCAATCAAGCATTGTTTGCCAAAATTTTCTAGGCTTTTTCTCTCCTTCAAAAAGCAAAAATTTGTTACAGAAATAAGGCGTGATCTCCCTGTAATCCTCTTTCTTGACCCCCGCCTTGGTCATCTCAAACCATTGTCGTTTTAGTGATAGTTGTAAGTTCATAGTTATGCGTTATGCGTTTTTCATTATTTTGATTAATTTCTCAACGATCAGTTCAAGTACTCTTACAGTGATCGAGTTACCAGCTTGTTTGTATAATTGTGAATCACTTACACCAGCTTTACGCGCTTTTTGTACGTGCTTATCTGGAAAGTCTTGTAAACGATGACATTCTAACGGAGTTAATTTTCTGATTGTTTTACCGTTTAAAACGGAAGGTCTTCCGCATTCAGTGTCCATAGTTGGCGCGATTCCTTCAGAGTCAAAAACTCGATTCTGTTTGTATGGCTGCTTTCCTCCACTTTCCTTTGATGGGTTTATCTGCATTACCTTGATACCCTCTCCTTTGTTAGTAGATAATGTGGGACTTATTCCTTCTGAATCAAACACATTTCCGTTCATGTCATTTCCAGAAGGGTTCGAATTACCCATAACCTTGATCATATCAAAGGAGTGTTTAGCAGAAAGACTGCCGCCGCCGCCTACACGAATTGTTTTTGAAACATCGCCAGGGATTAGATGATCTGTATCAACATTGTTTTTGATTAATTGGTTAATGGCCTGATTACTTAAAAAATACTTTTCATCAACTTCAGGTTCCAGAATGTCTTTTAACCTCTTCGTCAATAGTTCCTCTTTTGGCCAAGTGAATTGATTATCTTCATCATCCCTAATTCCAAGAATGAAAACACGCTCTCTATTTTGGGGGACTCCGTGTTTTTTTGAGTTTAAGACTTTCCAGTAAATGTGATAAGGAACTGCTTTTTCATCGGCAAAAATAACCGGCACACCATTAACTGATTTTCCTCCAAGCATATTACACCATTCTTGAAAGGTTTTTCCTGAATCATCAGAAAGGAGGCCTTTAACGTTTTCGAAAATAAAGAACCGGGGTTTATTTTTCTGGATAAACTCATGCGAATTGAAGAACAATATACCGCGTTCATCTTCTTTGCCCTTTCTATTCCCTGCAATCGAGAATGCTTGACAAGGCGGTGAGGTCATATAAATGTCCAAAGGATCTTTTGGGATTTCTCTTTCATAAACATCTTTCGGGTAATATGAAGGTTCTCCGTGATTTGCTATGTATGAAGTTCTGGCAAACTTATCCCAATCACACGCAAATATTCTTTCGTGTTCAGTATTTTCTATTTTGGGAACAACTCTTTCAATTGCGTAATCGAACGCCCCAACTCCGCTAAAGTCTGATCCTGTTTTAATTGTATTCATCACACTATCTTTTGACTGGTTAGTTCATTTTTATCTTCATGTACGCTTTAAGCTCTTCACTTTCCGTACTAATCACTCTTCCATTTATGACGGCATCTCTTCTCCTGGATAACATCGCTATCCTTTCGGCTTCAATCCAATCTTTCGCGAAAAGATTTTCCCCGAAGAGAACACCTCTTTTTAAATAGTACATATCGAATTTAAAGAGGGTAATTGCTGTGTTATTTGCGCTATCGTCCATCCATATATTTTTTAATGCATTCAATCGCTTCCTTAACGCCTGTTGCAAAAGTCGCGTAGTAACCTAATTTATTTAGATCATCGATTGTTTTTTGCTGTCCCTCTAAATGCTCATCCTTGAGTAATTCGCCATTTTTCTTGAATGGAGTTTTCGCCTTCAGCTCAATAAACAACCCGTGATACTTCCCTTTAGGTTTGAAAATGATCAAATCTGGCGTTTTAAATCCGTCTTTTTGAATTGCTTTATTCCTTCCTGCTTGAGTCTTTGTGAGCTTCAAGTTGGCGACCGTATCGCTCATAAAAAGAACGTGTGGATGTTTCAATTTCAAATAAATGCAAACGGACTTTTGTATTCTGTATTCAACGTGATTCATTCTCTTTTTCTCTATATCGTTAACCAAAAAAAGCATCTCCATGCTGAGAAGATGCTTTTTTTTTATTCACGGTAACCGAAGACCACAGAACGCCTCGTTCATCTGCTCGATTGCCTACCTAAGATTATTCAATCTTCTTTATTTTAATTGGATCAGCAGATTGTTAAATAACAAATCGCGAGAATCGGGAGACTCCCGCGATTTAACCTAACCTAAATCTAACCACTATGACCCTATGAAGGGAGTACTCCTTACAGGACTCGAACCTTCGACCTTGGTATCATGTTTTCTGACTGCAACCCCACGCTCTACCCGCTGAGCTAATCAACCAAACCGTGCCGAAGCACGACTCTCTAAATCTTAAACCAAATCATATCAATAATTCCTATCGACATAACAAATATAAAACACTTTTTAGTTTATCGCAAGTGTTTTATATTTTATTTTCAGAAAAACTTTTATTCTTTGATTTTATCACCTCTCATCGGAGAAGAAAACTATTTCTGAAACCTGAGCGAGCACAACTACTGACATCGTAATTTTTGCCCACAAATCCCAATTCATAGCGTTTAGATTAGACGAGATAAATGACAGTAGCAAATACACTACCAGTGCGATAATCGATTGTTTTTTAATCTTCTTTTTCATTTCAACGATGTTGTTTTATGGCTTTTCTATTTTAGCCGATTTGTAACCTGATCTTGCCGCGTTTGCTGCTTGCATGATCCTTCTTTTAGTTGCTGGAAACCGCAGTTTTCTACGTTTCCAACGAAATTTATTCTTATTCATAAAACTCGATTATTTGAACTTTTAAGCCTGTTGTAAATCATTAACTCTTCAGAATGAAGAGAGTCAACGGTATAAACTGGAAGTCCACTCATTAACTCGTTTTCTGAGGCGTATGCTGTTTTTTTATCAAAACACTTACCTTCAATAAACTTTCCTTTTACCTCCACGTCGGCAGGTTTTTTGAAGTAGTCAGACTTTTGCATAATCTCTTCGAGTGGAGTTTTCTTGATTATACTTCCAATTGAGCTTTCGGAAAAACCTATCTTTTTAGCGATCTCCTTTAGCTCAATAACCATGTAGTTCTTTAAAATAAACTCTCGCTGCTTGTCTGTGATGTGATTTCTAGCTTTCATTTGTAATATTTTTAGTTATCGAAAAACAAATCCAATTGCTTTCCGGTTATTCCTTTAACTTTTCCATCTGGAAAGCAAACTGGACACATTGACACTTCTTCAGTTGTATTCCAAGCTCTCCTGTTTAGTGAGTTGTCACATTTAACGAACTTTTCCTCCACGAGATGAGCAACACTATCAATGACAACTTTCCCGCTTACCACGCAACCATTTTGATTGTAAACCTCCATAATCCAATTAAGCTTTTGCAAGCGGAACGTTCCAGGACTCCAATTTTTGAAGTTCGTAGTACAGCATCGCAAGGTTCCTAGTACTCGATCTTACGATTGCGTTTTTCTCAATCACTGAATTGGAGTGAATTCCTTTGAATTTTTCTTTTATCTGATCGGCTTGATATGTCCAAAGTTCTGCGGAAAAACGAACATCTCGGTAATATTTATACCCACCATCCAGAGTATCAGGGAGATTGTCAACATTCTTTTCAAACCACTCTTTGAGCTGATCGTAATCGACTTCTTTGAAATTTTCAATATCAAACTGAATCATAATTTTACTCCTCGTTTAATCGCTTCGTTCACGACAATTACCGACACTCTACACCTCCATTCGTAAACAGAGAAAGACAAGCCTAGAAGCTCCTTTGAAACCGCTCCTAAACCTTTCTTTTGGGCTTCCAGCTCTGTTTTTTGTTGACTCATCCGTTCTTTTTCTTGGTTTTTAAAATCAACCAACTCTTCTGTTGTAAAGGATGGCTTTAAAGCAAAATACAAGGCGTTTGCATTGAATTTATCGCCTAAAAAAGTTGTTTTTGAGTTGTTAAACATCTCAACAGATTGATTAAAAAACACCTTTTTTCTTCTTTCTGATTCCTCAATAGATTCTTGAATTTTCAAGACATCTTCTTCCCTTTTTAAGGCGATGGCTATTTTATTCCGATGAGCAACGTAAGCGTTGAATATTGTCTGAAAATAAAGCGGGGAGAAATTTCCAAAAGGATTTAACTCATCTTTCCCGGATCCAACTTTGAAATCTCCAGCAATAGCCATTTCAAAAGCCATTTTTATTTCATTTGGAGTGTAGTTTCCAAGCCTTCTTTTGATAAAATCAATCAAAACTGCCGTTTGTGCCTCGTCAGGAAACTGTTCCTGCCTTAGACCTACAAGAACGAAACAGTATCTCAACGATTGAATTATCGCTTCATTGCTAGGTGTATTTCGGATCTTGGCAACCGAATTAATCTCACTCCTAACTCGCTGAACTACCCCAATTGGAAAGTTTGTCGCTAAATCCTTGGTTTGTTTTTTTACCTGTATTCCATTTTTGTTCATTACGCTTCCATGTTGATAATCGTGCTTTCACACCAAATGTCTTTTCTTTCTCGAATCGCATCTTACGATCTCGATCACCGTGTTCAGTCCAATGCCTTCCAAAGTCTCGAATCATCTCCTTTGGAAATTCAGGATGAAAATCATTTAGGGAGAGAAGGAAGATTTTCTTCCGCTCCTCTATCTTCTTTTCCTTATTACCTTCTTTTCTTTCTTTCCCTTCTTTATTTTGTCGCGCTGCTGTCGCGCTGCTGTCGCACTGCTGTCGCGTCGGTGTACGCGCTGCTGTCTTACTTCTGTTTTTCGGGTCGTTGTAATCGTCGTATTTACAGAGGATTAACACCGTTTCACCCTGTCTTACTTCGCGTCTTATCGACCCTTCAGACGTTAGATTTTTCAAGAACTTTGAAACCTTTGAATTACCCCATCCATAACGCTTCATGAGATATCTAACGCTTGCAATCTGTTCTCCACGCTCCAACTGGATCCACTTGTCGTTAACAATTTCTGTTCCCGCTTCAAATCGTGCCGATACAATTAGATCGATCCACGCTTCCGCTGGAGAAAATGTCCTTGACTGCGTCCAAAGAGCGTTTTTGAAGAACTTTCTGCTTAACATTAAATAACCTTCCATTATACAGCAGTATTTAAGCGGTTAAACGCCCTTCTCTGTTCTGACATAAGGAAAGAGTCTCTTTCGCTCTTAAAAATATCGCTGCACTTCTCTTCGCACGATTTTAAGGCTAAATCAAAGGCGTTATTCTTTTTTCTATACTCCTGTGTCAACGCAACCTTAATATTAATCGCATGAGGTGTTATTGATACTCCTGTAAGTTCTTTATGATGCTTGGCTACAAAGCTTGGAGTAGCATCTTTGATCATTAATCGAATGATAAACAGGTATGCTCTCTGAGCTTGTCTATTCATGTCATCGGTGATTTCTACTCGAAATTCCGATTCAACGATTTCTTTTACTCGACTCAACTTTTGATCTATATTCATAAGTTCTATTTTTTAAATGGTTTGAAATAAACAATCCAAAGAGTAAGGATTGTGATAATCTCGATTCCGCAAGCTGTAAAAGCATACGCAGAAGAGGCTCCTAGCATAACTGCCGTAACCAGCCACACACAAGAAATTGCAAGCGCGCAGCAGATTAGATAAATAGCTACGGAGGCTTTTTGTTGTTTTTCTGTTAACATACCTTCTCCTTTTTCCAGAATGATTGAAAACGAACCGTTCCAGGGTATTCAGGTGAGCGAAACAACCCGTCTCCATTTCCTGCTAACGTTTCCGCACCACCTTCGTCGATCACAACTTTTGAATCAACTTCTTTTTGAACTCGGAAGCATATCTGAACAGGAAGGTTAACTTTTGCGTTACCATCAATTACTTTTGTGTCGGCTCTTTGAGTAGCAAGAATTAATCGGAACCCTGAATCTCTACCCTTCTGAAGTAGAGATTGAATATTTTCTTCTAGGGACTTTAATTTGCCGGTTACTTTGTTCTGAAATTTCGGCTGCGGAAAAGGGTTATTTTTTGTTGCTTTATAGTAACCAACTTTAACATTCTCACGGATTTCAAGTTCCTTTCCAGTTCTTGACATCATGTAGGCGTCTGAGAACTCATCCATGACAACGAGGATAGTTTTCTTCTCTCGCTTTGATATCATGCCATTCATTAAATCAACAAGCTCCTTCGCTCGATTTTCGATATCAAGAATATCATTGTAAACAGACACGTTTGAATTGCCGTTATATTCAAGGAATTCGAATTTCGGATCAAAAATCTCAATTTGATCAACCCCGGCAACTAGCGTGGATTCAACCGACGATCTAATTGATACCGATTTTCCAGAGCCTGTCCCCCCGCATATAAGAACGTGTGGTGTTGATTGGTTGTTTAAATCCCAATAAATGCACCTCCCGAAATTATCCATACCTATCGGAATCTTCATATCTTTTACCATAGATGCGTCCCAAAGAAGATCTTTCTCTCTTTTCTTTGAAGACTCTATTGCCACGTAAGATTTTCCTTCATAAACGAATAGGTCGGGCATGATTCGTACGTTAGACACGTTTAACGCGTTGGCGATGTCCAGTTTTCGAGCGTGAACGCTCTGTATTTTTGTCCCTGCTGATAATTGCAGTAGGTAAGTATCTGAAGAATAGCCGTCAAATGTGTGAGCTACTTCGGAGATGATATTGAACGAACGCAAAACGTGTTCGATCTTTTCTTTCTTTGTCATGTTGGTGTTATTAAGGTCGTATTTGATAAATGAGTTTGCGTTTTCTTGAAAGTTTTTAATGATCTTTGGATCAATAACAGTTGTATTGGAGTCTCTGACTTTCTTTAGTCTTTTTTCGATCATGTCCTTTTTTGACTCGTCGATGTCGAATTGGCCAATCTCTCCGATTTGTGTTTTACACCAGAATTCGTGCAGCTCTGCTTTGTCAACGAAATTGTCCGCTTCATTCATTAGATAGACATAATCCGGGTCAGAAACAGCCTCGATCATTCTCTTTAACGGCTCATACAAAAGAGCTTCATAAAGCTTTCGTGTATCATCGTCAAGAATAACAGCGTATGATTGAAGTTGAGCCTTATTCTTGTCTCTATTCTCAGAGTGTTTATTTTCTACAAATCGAACTTCATCTACTTTAATTCCTGTAGCCATTTCATAAAGCAGAGCGTAAGTAATTGCTTGTCTTCCAATGATTAATTTCGCCTCTGCATCATCAGTGAATGATGATTTTGATTTATGGTCAATAATGACAACTCTATCATCGTGCGTCTGAATAGGTAAATCAATAACTCCACTACAAGGAAGAGGTATGTCTACCCCATTCACAGTGATGAATTCTTTTAATTTCAACTCAACCCCCAGAACGCGCTTGATGTCATCTTCATAAAGTGCCTTTTCCTTGTAGAAATTAGACAGAAGCTTTGTTACTACTTTTGTCGCTTTCAACTTACACTCTTGAATGGAAGGCGTAGTTTTTTGAATTTTCCAAACATTCGCATGCACTTCGTCAATGTATGTGAATGCGATCTTTTCCAATTCTGGAAGACTTACAATAGCTCCATCTTGAAAACCTTTAAAATAAACTTCCAATGCTTCATGGTATGCACTCCCTGCAATTGTAGTGGCTGAATACTTAGATTTCGTGAGGTATATGTACCGCATTTCGAAAGCTTTTTCATTTCTAGCGAAAGACGATGTTTTCGAATAGCTCCAGGAGTTGATTAAGAAATTACTGAACAACTCCTCTTTTTCATCAACATTCATAGATTGATAAAAGTGCTCAGGCTTTTCAATTATTGTTAATCCTTCAATCATGGCATCTGAATTTTAGCCTGTCCACCTTTCGAAGCTTTATTTTCCTTCATCGCTTCTTTCTTTTCTTCAATAACCTCTTCAAGAGGTACGTCTTCCGCTTCTGGATTATCCGGATATTCGATATTTTCCGTTTTGGAATCATTTATCACACCTTGATCCGCATTTATTGCTTTCTGCATCTCGATAGACAACGGGGCTTCACCACTGTTTAAACAAAGTTTCGTTACCGTTTTTGACGCCATACCGTCAAAATTCACGCTCCATTGTCCGTATTTATGGCTGTAAGTTTTCGAATACTTTTCAGCATGCTCCCTGATTTGCTCCACTGTCATAAAGAAAGTCTTCTCAAAGCCATTAATCAGTTCAAAGCGACACGCATAACCAACAACAGTGTTTGATTTTTTTGATTTCCAATCGAATTTAAAGCCAAGAAAACTGTCATCCTCAACGTACTGACCTTCAAACACCGTTTTTGTATCTAATGCTTTAAACTGACCTGATCGAATTGCAAGCTGTTTTAATCCCTTGTACCCTAGAATGAATTGAGCCATCACTTTATAGCTCCCGTCTTTTTGCTTGTTGTTAAAAGGAACTATATATGCATGTCCGAAAGATGGGTTTAAATTCAAATCCAGAAGTGTTGCTGTTATCGCTGCGTTTAGTACACTTGGACTGTCTGCATTCTTCAGCATCTCATTTTGACTAACCACTTGTGTTAGGTTGGTAGCAAATCCCGTTGATTTGGTTCCAAGAACTTCTTTGATAAATTTTTGAACCGTTTCTTTTCCGATGTAGTCTTTTAATTTAAGCTCTTCCTTTTTTACTATTGAATTACTCATTTTGTCGTGTTTTTACGTTTTTTTATTGAATTACTTATTTAGATCCATTACGATTCCCTCGCAGTATTTTTCGCCATCCTTCATGATGTCAAATTTGTGGTACGGGTAGTTTGATGTAAATTTCCAAGGGTATTCTGCTACCCATAAAATTAAGTCTCCAGAAACAGCGACTGCATCACCTACGGCAATCAAATGCTTTTCCTCAATTACGCCCTCAACCCATAAGGAGCTGGGCTTATCCGAATCGATAGAATCTTCATCACCATAAACAATCAATAGATTATGCTCTTTGGCAAATTCACGATCTTCGTAAACTGTTTCGGAACGATATTCATTACCATTTAAAGCCATCGCCATTGCTTTTGCTTTACCGGAAGGTTGATCTTCTGTAACAGTTTCTTCGATATAAACCTCTGTGATTTCATCATTATCAACTTCCTCTACCTCTTCTTGTTCAACATTCTCCGTATAAGGGAAAATTTCAACAATTGGAGAAACGATAACAGAAGGAACTTCAAAGTCAACCATTAACGTTGATAAACACTCTTCAAGACGCTCATACGCTTGCTTCACTGAGTTTGCAGAAACCAACATTACTTGTGTCACTTTTCTTGCTTTTTCTGAATCAGAAGCAACACCTTGGTATTTGATTTTACATTTGTACCAAACATCGCTATCTTCATAATGAAAAATGTCGTGAATCTCAGTTCTTGTAATACCTACAACATTAAACTCTCCACGGATAACCTGTCCTAGTTCTTCATAAATTCTAGTTTCGGCATCGCTATAATTCATTGCCGCTAATAAATACGGTTCTGAAACTCTCTTTAACGCTCCGTTATCAAGCTGCTTTGTGTACTTCACCTTTACTGTAAACCAATTGTTATTCATCTTACTTTTTTATTTTACGTTGTTGTTTTTAAATAATCTTCGCTCACCATTCGACTTGAAAAGAAGATTCTGGAGCATTTCACTTTTATCTTCCAGGATCTCACAGTTCGAATTGTCTTTTAAACATTCCTCTTCCTTATTCCATTGATCAACAAGCTCGCGCAATTGCTGTTTTGAAGCAAAACCCAAAACCACTTGTTCGATATTTGAAAGCGAAAGACTCAATGTTTATTTTATTTTTCTTGTGCTTTATTGATGATTTCAGCCATCGCTTTGATGGCATTCTTTTTCTTTCCGCAATCTCTTGATGGAATTGCGCGCTTTCGCTGGATTATCTTATCCAGGTACGTGTAATCCATGTCGTTGTCAATAGACAATTGTTGGATAAAGCGTTTAGCCACTTTATTATTGATCGCTTCAGAGATCACTTCAGGCAACAAGTGCCCTTCATGCTCTTTTTTCAATTCGAATTTCTCCATCTTATTTACTTGGTTGTATTTTTGTCTGTCTAGCAACAGATTCTTTGATTTGATCAATTCTCGGTTCCGTTGCCGTGAATTTTAAAAGACGATCAGCATTGGAGACCTTGAAGTAGTCAGCTAAAGCGATGTTGATTGACTTATCAAGCATCTCGATGTTCTTTTTCATCTCGCGGATAGTCCAAGGAAAAGCATCTCTTTGCTTCATCGCTATTAATGCACCTCTATTCTCTTCACGTTTCAAGCTTAATTCAACAATGCTGTACGCTACCTTTGAAGGCTTCTTTTGAGTTAAAGACTCGTGCAGTAATCCAAGCCTAGAAAAAGTTATTATTAGTGTTTTATCTTCCATGTCGTTTCGTTTGTTACCACCTCAACCCCGTCGAACCAAATCAATGTCGTTACGGGGCTAAAGTGTGCTTGCAATTGCTGTTTTTATCTACAGACATCCTTCTTTGGATAAATGCTCTTTGCTCTTGGAAATGATCAATTTGTCAAGCTTACTATTCATTGGAATTACAGTATCAAGCCAATCCTCATGAATCAATACAGGTCTCCCGTCCATTTGAACAGTTACGCTC
>Ga0193960_1000042_pt1 | contig 51666 bp, 41 predicted proteins | sample FB_3_MG_FD_140338 | JGI IMG/M metagenome (GOLD analysis project Ga0193960, IMG submission 140338) | Microbial mat bacterial communities from the Broadkill River, Lewes, Delaware, United States - FB_3_MG | ecosystem: Environmental > Aquatic > Freshwater > River > Microbial mats | place: USA... | reverse complement strand
TCTTGAGAAGATCTTCTCAAGAACAAGCATAGCTCCGTGAATAATACCCCAAATAAGAAAGCCCAAACCTACACCATGCCACATCGCAGAGACGATAAAGACGATCATTATATTTACATAGGCACGCATGATGCCGTTTTTACTACCCCCTAGAGGGATGTAGAGATAGTCTCGAAACCATGTAGAGAGGCTAATATGCCAGCGGTGCCAAAAGTCGGTAATAGAGCTTGCTCTATAGGGGTAGTTGAAGTTTGCAGGAAGTCTAAAACCCATAAGCAGGGCAAAGCCTATCGCCATATCACTGTATGCGCTAAAATCGGCATAGATCTGTGCGCTAAAACCCAGTATAGTTGCCCAAGCCTCAAGCATACTCATATTTTCTATGCCGTAAGAGATGTTCCAGTTTACATAGGCTCCTATGTTGTCTGCAAGCAAAAGTTTTTTGACTAGACCTGCAGCGATAAGAACGGCAGCAAGTGTTATAAGTTCTAAAGAGAGTTTTTGGCGATGTAAGATATCACTAAAGATATTTTTTGCTCGCAATATAGGTCCTGCGGCAAGGTGGGGCCAAAATGCCACAAAAAGCAAGATCTGTATAAAAGATTGTTCTGCAGGGATCTCGCGTTTATATATATCTACATAGTACCCAAGCATAGAAAATGTATAAAAAGAGAGTCCTAAGGGAAGCACAAGCCCTAGAGCTTCAAGATCAAACTGTACGAGAAAAAAATCAAAATATTTGAAAAAAAGCAGAGGCAGGAGAGCTAGAACAAGGGTAGCAAAAAGTTTTAGTTTACTTTTGTTTTTTGCAATGGTTCTTGAAGCATAATAGCCCAAAAGTGTATGGTAAAAAAGTAAAAAGAGAGCAGGCGGATACCATGAAGCGTAGAACAGCAAAGAGGATAGAGCGATAAAACTACTTCTTTGCGCTGCGTTAAGCCTCAGGATAAAATAGAGCGCAAAGAAGATCCCTATCATAATGAGTGTAATATTGTTTGTAAACAGCATAATCTGCCCCTAGTTCCTGAGAGTTTGAGAGAGAGCTTTATAGTAAAGATCTAATGAAGTGCTCTTGGCTTGTAACGCTTCGAACTCTTTCGTTTTACCTAGATAAGAGAGTATTTTGTATGCATACTCATAGTAGTGCAAGCCGTCTATATTTTGGGGTTTGCCCTCTACTAGCATAAACGCGATGTTTGTGTGCAGATCTTTTGTGTAGTTTAGCCCTTTATCAAAAAGGGGTGGGAGATGATCGCTTGTGACCAAGATGATCGAAGAGGGATCGTACGCTAACAGATCCTTAAGGTAGTTTGCAAGTGAATCTGTTCTAAAGTGAAACATATTTGCCACTTTTTTTACCCTGTGATCTTTATGCTTGACCTCGATCACACTCGGTCTTTTTTCATAGTCGCGTTTGTAGGGGTGGTGTCCGTACATACCGAGGTTGTAATAAAGATAGGGCTGTTTTGGGTTTTTCTTTTTTATAAATTCAAGACTACGGCGAAAAAGTTCGGAGTCAAAGATCTTCTCATCTTCATAACTTAGATAGAGAATAGCATCAAAACCTATACTTTGGTAGGCTGTTTTGGCATTAAAATAAATAGGGCTTGGAGCTATGGCGGCATAGGTTTTATAGCCGTTTTGCTGCAAAAGATCTACAAAACCGGGGATATGCCCGCCTTCAAAAAGGTTAAATTCTATAGAGTTTATCTTGGCAAAAGCTTTGATGCCTGTGAGGATCTCAAACTCTGCTTGTGCAGTATCGCCCCCGTAAACGGGAGAGCGAACAAAACTAAAGTTGTTTTGGTAAAGATAGGGTTTGAGTTTTTCGCTGAGCGGATCTTTGTTATACGCAGTACCTCGAATAAGTCTGGGATCTACAAAGCTCTCAAGAGCTATTATGTATATATTTCTCGGTTTTTCGATCGTAAAGTTGCCAAAAAGCTCTGCCGTTACATTGAGATCTCGGTTTTTATAGTTTTGAAGCTCTTTAGCTGCCAAAAAAGACTGGGAACTGTAGTAGAGAAAACTTGAGAGGCGACCGCTTTTTTGGATGGTAACTTTTTGCGACCAGTGAAAGTAACTCAAGCGCTTGTTTAAATGTTTCGCAAAAGATGGTGTTTGCAGATAGAAAAATGCAGCTAAAAGCAGTGAAACCTTGAGCGTAAGTATGCGTAAAAAACTTTTTTTTCCGTACTCTTTATAAAATATATACAGAGGATAGCTCAGCAAAAAAAGAAGTAAAAAAAGAAGAGCAAAAGCACCTAGACTTAAGAGAGGATCAAAATCCCAGATCAGTGTAATATTGGTAAAATCGCTTAACTGTGGAGATCGCATAAGAAATGAATAAAAGAGATCAAAAATAATGTAGAGGAGTAGGAGCGTTGCCGTACTTAGCAAAGCGAGAAGAAGCTTCTTATTTTTAGAGGGGAGATATAAAAAAAGTGCCCCAAGAAACAAAAGCGGTATCTCGAGTTTAAAAAGCTCTTTGAGATTCGCATTGGCTATATGTACCCACTGTGCAGAAAATAGAAGATACGCATAGAGTACCGAAGAGAATATGAGGAGATAGAGTACAAATGAGAGGGCTATTTTTGGCATAGATCTTCTCCACTAAAATTCCAGTTATCGGCATAGATGCCGTAAAAGTATTGCATCTCATTACAGAGCATATATTTTTCATCAATACTTTTCTTTTGGTTCACATGAAAAGCGTAAACTTTTACTCCCTTCTCTTTGAGGGTTTGAAAAAACTCGAGATCTCTTTGAAGATGATTTCTGCTTACTGCTAAGTACTTCAAACCTTGCGAAGTAAAATACTCTACTCTATCGCCTTTTATGGACGAGAGAAGAGAGTAGCTTGGCATAGCACCGTATATATTTTCATCTAAGGCTTCTTGGACTGCTTGAGGGGTAAAGAGTTCCATAAGGAGGCGATCTTTAAACATAAAAGCCTGCACAAAAAGAGAGGGGGAGTTTACTTTGTCTGTCACCAAAAAAGCATCAGGGTGTTTTTTAAACCAGTCGTTAATATCGTCTATAGCAAGAGGAGTAAACTTTTGGTGAAGTTTCAGACTTTTAAACTCCTGTAGTGTTGGTGGAAGAGTACCGGCATAGCCGGTGATCTTTTTGTAGTGATTCCAATCGTGGGCGGCTACAAAGACACCCTCAGACGTTTGGATCATATCGAGTTCAAAAAGCCTGAAACCTCTTTGATAATTATAGTTAAGCGCTTCAAGTGAATTTGTATATTTATAATTTTGCACGGCACCGCCTGCATGGGCAATAAACTTGGAACTATCCTGTGCCATAGGAACTTGCTTAAAATAGCTGTAGGTAAAAAAAGCACTCAGCAAGAGCGAAGCAAGGGTTAATAATTTTACTATTTTCATCGGCTAATTATAGCAGGATATTGTCTTCAAAGCACTCTTAAAGTACAATAGAGGTAAAAGAAGATAGTTTCAAGCCCTAAGGTATAAAGATGCAACTTAAAAAACTTCCCATCGGCATTCAAACATTTAGTGAGATACGAACAAATAATTACGTTTACATAGATAAAACTGCAATTGCCTATGAGATGCTAGAAAGTTATAAGTATGTCTTTTTAAGTCGTCCAAGACGCTTTGGAAAATCTTTGTTTTTAGATACTTTGCGCAATATTTTTGAAGCAAAAAAAGAGTACTTTGACGGACTTGCGATAGAAAAGAGATGGGACTGGAGCCTGAGATACCCTGTGATTCGTGTAAACTTTGCCAAAGGAAAAATAGATACTAGAGAAGATCTTGATGCAGAGATCTTACGTACACTTAAAGAGAATGCAGAGTATTTAAATTTAGAGTGTGAAGAGAAACGAAGTATATCGGGATGTTTTAGCGAACTTATACGCAAAGCAAATGAAAAATATAAACAAAAAGTCGTTATTCTTGTCGATGAGTACGATAAGCCTATTTTAGACAATATATCAGATACAAAGAGAGCTAAAGAGATACGTGAGGGTTTAGTCAACTTTTATAGTGTCATCAAGGGGAGTGATGAATTTTTACGTTTTGCTTTTTTAACAGGGGTCAGCAAGTTTACAAAAACCTCTATTTTTAGTGGACTTAACAATATTACAGATATATCTCTTCATAAGCGGTTTGGCGATATATGTGGCTACACACAAAACGACGTAGAGAGAACTTTTTCACCCTATTTAGAGGGGGTCAATATGGATCAACTTAAGTGTTGGTACAACGGGTATAATTTTTTAGGAAGTCCTCTGTATAATCCTTTTGATATATTGCTCTTTATTAGTAATGGGCATCTCTTTAAAAACTATTGGTTTGAAACAGGAACACCTACCTTTCTCATGGAACTTATACAAACACAAAACTACTTTTTGCCAAACCTGACTCGCTTGCAGGCAGATGAAAAGCTTCTCAATAGTTTTGATATTGAGAACCTTGATCTTGAAGTGATACTGTATCAGGCAGGGTATTTAAGTATAAGCAGTGTAGAACAAGATGAAGACGGTGATATAATTTATATGCTTACTATACCGAATAAAGAGGTAAAAGCCTCACTAAATAAGTCAATTATCTCATCTATCTATAAAGATGACACGCTACACGCCAAGCCTTTAAGTCGTGCTCTAAGGGAGCAAAACTTAGATAATTTTAAAGATGCCCTTATCAGTATTTTTGCTTCGATCCCCTACAACAATTTTACAAAAAGCAGAATGCAAAATTATGAAGGCTTTTATGCAAGTGTAGTTTATGTATATTTACAAAGTTTAGGGCTGGATATAGTTGGGGAAGATGTAAGCAATAAAGGGCGTATCGATCTTACGGTTAAAATGGAGCATTCAATCTATATTTTAGAGTTTAAAGTTGACAGCAAAGAAGACCCCTTAGCGCAGATCAAGAGAAGAGGATATGCCACGAAATATAAAAGCCATAACAAAGAGATCTTTGTTGTAGGGATATGTTTTAGTTCTCACGAAAAAAACATTAGTGCATTTGCATGGGAGAGAGCGTAAGGTTCAAAAGTGGATAGTTAAGCTATAATAAGACAAACTAATGTAGTAGGCGTTTTCTTGTTATTTAACAGCTATGAGTTTATATTTCTCTTTTTACCTTTCACTTTTTTTATCTATTTTTATCTTAATAAAAAGAGATTGACTGAGCTTTCCAAAGCGTTTTTGCTCGTCTCTTCACTTTTGTTTTACAGTTGGTGGAATATTGCTTATCTGCCGCTTATACTTCTTTCTATGGTATTTAACTACGCACTTGGGGGATCGCTTACAAAAGAGAGGGAGCATACCAAAGTTTCAAAAAAACAGCTACTGGGTATTGGGATCTTTGGCAATCTCGCCTTGCTGGGCTACTTTAAATATGCAGACTTTTTTATCTCTAACCTTAATCTGGCTGCAGGAAGTGAGATTGGGCTGCTTCATCTGGCTCTGCCTTTGGCGATCTCGTTTTTTACCTTCCAGCAGATCGCTTATCTTGTAGACTCCTACAGAGGGGAGACAAAAGAGTACGACTTTTTAAACTACGGGGTTTTCGTTACCTTTTTCCCGCAGCTTATAGCGGGACCGATTGTGCATCATAAAGAGATGATGCCGCAGTTTGCCGCAGTTAGGAACAAAGCTATAAACTACAAAAATATAGCACTGGGGCTGTTTATCTTTTCTCTTGGTTTGTTTAAAAAGGTAGTGATAGCCGATACTTTTGCCCTGTGGGCTACACACGGCTTTGACAAAGCGGAGGTGCTGACATTTTTTGAGGCATGGGCGACATCACTTTCCTATACCTTTCAGCTCTATTTTGATTTTAGCGGCTATACCGATATGGCTATAGGTGCCGCACTTCTTTTTAACATAAAGCTCCCTATCAATTTTAATTCACCCTATAAAGCGGTGAATATACAAGATTTTTGGCGAAGATGGCATATCACCTTAAGCAGATTTTTAAAGGACTACATCTATATCCCTTTAGGGGGAAATAGATATGGAAACTTCAGAACCTACACCAACCTAATGGCTACCTTTCTTCTAGGCGGACTGTGGCATGGAGCTGGATGGACTTTTATATTTTGGGGATTTTTACACGGTTTTGCCTTAGTTATACATCGTATCTACTCACTCCTTGGAATAAAGCTTCCTCTTTTTGTTGGATGGTTTTTGACATTTAACTTTGTCAATATCAGCTGGGTTTTTTTTCGAGCCAACGAGTGGGAAGATGCCTTAAAAGTGCTTCGAGGGATGGGTGATCTCTCAAGCATAGCCATCTCAAAAGAGTTTGCAAGTGCTGTTAACTATATAGTGCCTTTTAAAGATCTTCACCCTCATTTGACAGGTTCTGCGCAGGAAAGTTTTGTAAATGTTTATACACTAGAGATGCTTGCGGTGAGCTTTTTTATTGTTCTTGTGATGCAAAATTCCAATAGCTACTTTCAGGCTTTTTCATACCGTTACCACTACGCATTTTTTGTTGCTTTTTCGTTTATGATATTTCACTTTTTACAGATTGGGTCGAGTGAATCGATCTTTTTATATTTTAACTTTTAGGGTATCTGATGTTTACAATGCGTCCAAAACTTTTTCTCCTGAGTATATTTGTTACCCTTTTCTTCTTTGTTGTTGGATATCTGCTTCTCTATTTTTATCAAGTTGAAAAAAGCGCTGCAAATGTGATCTCGTATAAAAATTTTCTCCTTGAAAACACACAAGGGATGGAGAGGATCATTGTCGAATCTGGAAGTAATTCACACCATGGAATCGATAGTAATATGCTTGAAAAACATTTTGGTAAAGTAGCTATAAATATCGCAGATACGGGGAGCTTTCCTCTCAAAAACAAGCTCTACAGAATAGGTAAAAATGCACAAAGCGGCGATGTGGTGCTTATGCCTTTGGAGTATCTTCACTACTCTTATGGGGAGATTCCAAAAAACTACTTTGATTCTATCTTTAGCAAAATTCCGTTTTATTTTACCTCTTTACCTCTGAAGGAACAACTCTTTTTTGTTTGGCACACCCCTTTTAGTTCACTGTTTCAATCTCTCTTTTATACACAAAATGTACAAGATCGCAGCTTTAGTTTTTTGCACAAATTTAACGAGGGGGAACGGGGTGAGCATATCTTTGTAAAAAAACGCCCTTTGGACTACTGGAGTGCAAAAAGCAGTTGTGCCGACTATCTTTTTTATATGAACAAGAAAACAGGTTTTACCCTTAATGATACTTTTAAAGAAAATGTAGCGCTGATGCAAAAGATAGAGGAGGAAAAAAAGATCAACTTTATCATTACCTACCCTTCTGTAGCAGGAGATGCGTGCTACAGCGGACAATATAGTGCACAATTTTCTCAGATGATGCAAGAGGTACAAAATACTCTTGAGAAACATCAGATCGGTTTTATAGGTGCGTATAATGATGCTTCTTTTGGAGAAGAGTCTATTGATAATACCTACTATCATATTCTCCCTGCTGCAAAAAAGCTGCGTACAAAAAAACTGATAGAGCGCATTGATGCAAGTGCTGATCGTAAACTTTTTTATGCAAAAAAAGAGTATAAGCTAGCAAACATTGCAATAGAGCCGCTTTTGCAAGAAAAGCTTCAGCCTTTAGAGGCTCTGCACACATACAGTTCGAAAGATACAGCTGCCCTTGCGCTTTTAGAGGGGTGGTATAAACATGAAGGCTGGGGTGTATGGTCACAAGGGGAGAGAAGCACTGTAGCGTTTAGACTTGATCCTTCCTTGCGAGGCAAAGATCTTACTCTGGAGCTGGATACACTTCTTTTTGGGGCAAAAGATAAAACGCAAGTATTTCTTAACTCTAAGGAGCTTGGTTTTTATCTTCTTGATGGAAAAACAAAACTCTCTTTAGGCAAAGAACAGCTTGAATCTGAGATCATAAAACTTGAGTTTCGACACACAAACCTTATCTCACCCAAAGATGCAAATGTAAGTAAAGATACACGTCAAATTAAACTTGCATTCAAATCACTTAGGCTTTTGCAGTAATGACATAATCTTGTGCGCTATAGAGATAACGGTTGAGGGTTTTACTCTCTTGGCTTTCGCCACTGAGGTGGTGCTCTTTTGCATAAGGGTTGATATGGTGTGCTTTTACCTCAAAAAAACCTAAGTACTCAAGCATAAACTCCATTACACGGCTTGGAAGTGGGTTTAGGTGTGTCGGATCATTATAAAAGTGTGTAGCCGCAACTTGCAAGTTTGCAGGGTTAGGCGTCTCTAAGAGAATTGTTGCACCCTCTTTTGCTACACGCTTGATCTGTGAAAGCAGGAGTAATAATTTTTCAAAAGGGATGTGTTCAATTATATGGTATGCGGTGATAAGATCATAACTGTGTGCAGGGGCAGCTTCTAAAAATGCAAAAGCATCTGCTTCATGCAGATTGTCTATCCCTGCATCTTTTCCCACCTGAAGCATTGCAGAGTTGAGATCTACTCCATGGGCATCGATCCCTTTTGCTTGAAGAAGCTCTACCCACTCCCCTCTTCCACAACCTATATCAAGAGACTTTTGCGGCGTCTTTTCTACAAAACGGTAGTACTCCTCATAGCGTTTTAGAATAGAATCTCTTGAACCGCGGAACTTATCTTCAAAAGAAAGGTAGTAGCTGTCTAAATACTCTTTAGTAAAATCGTTTGCATTTTGGAGTGTCGGTTTTTCTATAAGTGCTTCAAGCTTATCATGGTAGAGCAGCGACTGGGAGAGCAGTTGTTTTTGTACGAAGTGGTACATTGCATGCTCTGTCTGGGTATGGATCTCTTCGTAATGTTTGAGCTGTTTTTGAAAACCACTCAGTAAAGTTTGAAATTTTGCGTGTTCTTGTTGCAGTTTTGCATTCTCTTGTTGCAATTTTCTATGTTGCTCTTTCGTATCTTCTTGAGATTTCTCATACCTCTCTTTAAGTGCTGTGTGTGCCTCTCCAAGCTGTGTAAACTTTGCAGGGTACTCCTGCATTGTTTGGCGAAAAGCCTGCAATTGATCTGTATGGGAGTTGATATAGATATTGTGATTTTCAAGAAGTTTTTTAAGACGTTCTATCTCCTCTTTTTGATGCCCCAGCTCTTTTTTAGTTGTATAAACCTGTTCGGTAGTGCTAATAATATAGATGATGTTTTTTAAAAATATACGTAAACGTCCAAAAAAACTCATAAGATCTCCTTTGATACTATGGTAGGGGTAAGACGCGCTACACCGATAAAAGCATTTTCTTTATAACCTGCCACCTCAAAAGAGGCAGCGTTATCAAGCCAGTGGGAACAGTTTTGGATATGCGTATCTTGCGTATGCACTGCGGCAGTGATAAAGTACTTGCCTGTGCCAATATTGAGCGGCATAGCAAAAGTGATCTCATACTCTCTGCCCTGCCTAAAAGTTTGCGGCATCTTGTAGTTATAAGTGTTTGTACCGAATATATGCTGCCCAAATTTGTCTTTTATAAGGATCCCCACTGTCATATTCTCAAGGTCTTTGTTGGCTTGAAGTTTCAGTGAAATACTCACCTCTTCGCCTGCAGAGACAGTCGCGGCATTGGACTCTTTACCTTTGAGACTTACCTCTGTGATCTGTATATCAAAGGTGCCAAAATCGGTATTTTTCTCTTTACTCAGTTTATTGTCACTGTCGTTGAGTTTGGCTATAAGGTAGTTGTAGCTGTTGATCACATCTTGCGGGTCACCCTCTTTTACAAGCTCCCCGTGGTTAAGCAGCAGTACTCTGTCGCAAAGGATCTTTAAAGAGTTGAGATCGTGTGAAACATAGATGATCGACATATTTTGCTCTTTGCGTTTTTTGAGTGCCTGGGTACATTTGGCGCTAAAGTGTGCATCACCGACACTGAGTGCTTCATCTACTATAAGGATCTGCGGTTCAGAGTGGAGTGCGACTGAGAATGCCAGACGCATACGCATTCCCGATGAATAGGTTTTTATAGGCTCGTAGATATACTCACCAAGCTCGCTAAAAGCGATAATGGCATCAAGTTTCTCTTTGACCTCTTTATGGCTCATACCTATAAGTGTCGCGTTTAAAAAGATATTTTCATAGCCTGTAAGTTCGTTGTTAAAGCCTGTACCGAGTTCTAAAAGTGCGGTTACGCGCCCCCTTTTGATTATATGCCCGCTTGTCGGCTCTACTACCCCTGCAATAATTTTTAAAATGGTTGACTTGCCTGCACCATTGACGCCGATGATGCCGAGTGTCTCCCCCTCGAAAAGATCAAAAGAGATCTCTTTGGAAGCGATATACTCTTTATGTCGTGCAGAACCGAAAAAAAGCTCTTTAAGTCTGTCTGTATTAGAGCTGTAGGACTTATAGACTTTCGAGATCTTTTGTACCTCAAGAACTTTTTTCATAAAATATCCTTGATGGTCGGAAGCATCTTTTTATAAAGATACGCTGCTAAAACAAAAAGGGTGAGTGTAAGCAGTGTAAGCCCTGCAAAATGATCGAGTCGCGGCGGCTGGGCGTAGAGAAAAACAGCATGATAACTCTCTATAAAATAGTAAAAAGGGTTTATGCTAAAGAGTATATGATATTTTTGCGGCACGATATCTTTAAAGTAGATGATAGGGGTGATCCAAAACCACAACTGCAAAATAATCGGTACCACCACTTTTATATCTTTAAAAAAAGGGACAAAGAGTGAGAGGATCACCCCGAGTGAAAAGGTAAAAAGCAGTTGTAAGGCTATAAGCGGGAGAAGTAAAAAAAGCATCGGACTTAGAGGAAAATCAACCACAAGCAAAAAAAGTACAGCCAAGATCATAGAGATACCAAAAGCGATCGTTTGTGAGAGTGCCGCACTTATCTGAAAGACATACATGGGAATGCTGATCTTTTTAAGATAGTGGGCATTGGTATCGATGGAGTTGACCAGCGTGCTTAAAAGGGTGCTAAAACTCACCCATGCAAAAAGGCCGGAGACAAGATACACACTGTAGGCATAAGGGCTCTGATCAAGTCCCAGCTTTAAGATCATCACATTGGAGAAGATGATCGAATAGAGCGCTATCATAATAACAGGAGAGAGAATAAACCAAAACTGACCCAATGAAGTACCTACATACTTTTGGGTAAAGTCTCTTTTGGTAAAAGTAAGGATAAGCGAGAGTTTTTCACGCATCGCTTAGTGCCACCGTAATACTTTTTGCTTGATAAAATAGAGAAAACGCCCAAGAACAGGAACACGTCGTAACTTTTGTAGTACATAACGTATACGCTGATTGTTCAAAAGCTTTTGCTCTAAAGTAGCACGCTCTTTTTCTACCTGAGGCTGGATCTCTTCTAAAAGCTGTGCAACACTCTCATCGGGATGATCTGTATAGAGATCATACGATTTTAAAAGGATATCGCTATCTAAAAACTTGTAGCCCCAGTAGTTTTGCAACGAGTTTCTCAAACGGTTTGTTTTTTGCGGCAGAGGGAGCGGTTTTGCCTCTTTGGTAGGCATGATAGCACCCAGCACATCACTCCAGAAACTTGTCATGTAAAAACTCTCTTGTATAGAGATGTACTCCTCGCTGTTTGGCTCTGTATTTGCATGGTCTATATAAAAAGGGTTTTTATAAAAATATTCCCCTTTTTTGCCAAAATACTTTGCTTCCATCACTGTACTTGAACTTATACTATAGAGTGCTGTTATCTGATCTTGAGCTAAGAGGTAGTAGATATTTTGATCGGTATAGCTAACATTTGGTAGCTTGTTAAAGATCGTCTTGATCTTATCGTTGTCTTTTGCGTACGGGTGTGTTTTGACATAGACATGGGTATACTCACGGCTTAACTCTTGTACTTTTTGCTCATAATCTTTAAGACTCATAAGCTTCTCACCATTAATAAGTGACTTATCAACCTCCACTTGTCCCGCAAAGATCATAGAGTTTGCTTTAAGGGATGGTTTTTTCATCTTCGCCATAGTTGCCTTGTGAATATTGGCATGGACAGTATAGTACTCTTCATCTATCTGATACTCTTTAAGCTTTGTATAGATCTCTGAACTTGAAGTTCTAAAAGCAAGAAGAAGGTCATCCATATAGCGCACAGGGTGAATAATTACATCTATATAAGGGATACAAAGCATATCAAAAGCTTTGAGAAGTACGCTTGGAAGTTCAAAACCCACTACAAGAGAATCCTGAAAATACTCTTTGAGATACTCTAAAGAATCTTCACTCGGATCAGCATTATAGATCTTGATCCAGTTGGCATGGGTCGGTTTGAGATTGTTGCGTTTGTAAAACTCACGCGGATCAAAAGATGTTGCAGAAGCGGTATGGAGCAGTTCTACTTGGAGGTTTGTCGCAGTGTGGAGCTGATGATGTAAAAGGTTATAGAGCCATGCTATGTTGACGTTTTGGTCACAGTGCCTTGGATCGGGAGTGAGTCGTAAAAGATCTCCTGTTATAACTATTTTATTCATCTATTGTGTCCTCATCTGAACGAATTAATCTTGCTAGTTCTGCATAACATACATCACTATGAAAGTTCTCTTTAGCGTATTGTACAGCATTGTACGAGAGTTTGTCACGCAGTTTTTTCGAAAGCATAAGTGCTAAAAGTTTATTTTTAAAATCATCGACACTATCAGCAACCAAAAATGCTTCATTGATCCCATCTTCAAGTCCAAAAGCACCTTGCCAAGAGGTTAAAAGTGCCAAGCCACTGCATAGCGCTTCAACATTTTTGATCTTTAAGCCTCCACCGATATTTACAGGGTTGATAGCGATTAAGTCTTTGTAGGCATAAAGTGTATCAAGGTTTTCTATGCGTCCCTTTGTAAAGATCTTCTTTTTATTGTTGGCTTGGACACTGTGACAGATATCTCCATAGATCTCAAGTGCATAGTCGCAAGGAACAAAAAGATCCCATATATTTTTTAAAAACCAGTTGATTGCATCTTGGTTTGCAAGAGTATTCCCCCCTATAAAAATGATCGCTTTTTTGCTTTGCTTCTTTTGTGTTTGTGAGATCTTAAATGAATAAGGCACCAATAAAGAGTTAATATTGTGCTCTTTTAAAAACATATGTTCATGTTTTTGTATACTAAGAACATAGTCATACTCTTTAAAGAGTGCAAACTCCTCAGCTTGCGAGATCTCTATCCAGTGTTTTTGCTTATTTTTTTTAAAAGTTTCATAGCGTTTAAACATAATATCATGCGTATCTAAATAGCTTTGCTGTTTTGGAAAAAGGGGTAAAAAGTAAGAGAGGTGAATATACTCGATAATCACTTTTTTAAAGCTGTAACTTTGCAAGAATGTAGCGAGTTTTTTATAGTTTTTTTCATCAACAAAGCTTTGAAGTACCGGATGTTTTTCTATAAAAGAGTGAAGAGCTTTTAGTTCTATACCCTCTATTTCCTCAATATCTTGAAGAAAAATGACATTTTTTGCAAGATTATGCTTGTTAATTACCTTTTGATCGTTCTTTCGCTTCGGATTTATATAAACCACAAGCAACTCTTCACTCTTTAAGAGATATTGCACCATATCAAAAAGACGGTTTTTACTTCCAAGATCTTGATTCCAAAAATCTATGTGGGTTACAATAAGCAGAGGCTCTTTTTTAATCGGGGTAAAAATCTCTTCTATATTTTCACGCTCTTTTGCAATAATATCAGTATAGATTGTTCTGCTAAGTTCTTCAAGCTTTTTTACTTCATCTCTATTATCCGCAAGTGTGCGAAGTTCTTGTAGCATTAAAGAAAGTTCTGCTAAATGGTGTAAGGGTGATAGTGAAGCGATCCCCTCAAAACCAATAGCAGTTGAGACTATTGCTTTGCCATAAGAGAGTGCTTCTATCGTTTTTATTTTTAAACCTGTTCCCAAAATAAGAGGGTTGATAATAAGATCGACCTCTTTGTAAAAGTTATCTAATGATTCTACAAAACCTAAAAGTTCAATATTGGGGTCTTTTACAGTGACCTTTTTACAAATTGATCCAGCAATTCGTAGAGTAAGCTGTTTATCAAGATCTGATTTTTTATAGAGTTCTAAAAATCTCTCTAGTGAGCGAATGTTCACCGAATTTGCAGAACCTACAAAACCTACAACTAGTTTTTGCTCCTCTCTCTTAGTATCTAAAAAATTTTGTGCTTGAATATGTCCAAGAGTAGCTATTTGTGTTTTTGTTATTGAACGAAAAAATTCTGCTTCTTTTTCTTGAATCGCAATAACTTTATCTGCTCTATTCAATGCTATAGTCTCTTGTTTAGGAACTGTATAGAAAAAATCAGGAGTTAAACCCTCTTCTTGTAACATTAAATGACGATTCGAAAACTTATCGTGTGTATCAATTATTTTCGTGATTGTATCTGGAAGAAAGTCCAAAATTTTAGATTGAAAAACATAACTACAAAGAATAGTATCTATTTTATGCTTGAGTGCTATTTGAGCAATCTCTTCTCCTAAACCCTCTTGATACCAATCATCTATAAAATAATACCCTTCTACTCTAACACGAGGATGAATAGTTTTTTCAAAAATATAGAGTTCGTCCCACATCTCTCGCATCTCTTTATGTTGCTGTTTTGTGAGTCCCTCTTGTGTATAATAAACAAAAATAATTTTATGCCCACTCTCTTGCAGTGCCTTTGCAAGATTATAGATCCGTGAGCGATTCCCTGCTGACTGTGGGTGTGAGGGTGTTGGTGAAAAATAGAGAATGGTGCTCATAAAGTTATGCACTCCTCACTTTGTTAGAAAATTTTAAGGATGAAAGTGTACTCAAAGTGGCTTTAAAGAGAACTTTTAAGTCTATGCTCTATTAAAATCATCCTCTATGCGTACTATATCATCTTCACCTGTATAAGCACCTACTTGTACCTCTATTAGCATCACTGGAATTTTACCTTCGTTTGAGAGACGATGTACCTCCCCCATTTTAATATAGGTACTCTCATTAGCACGTAGGATCTGGGTATTTTCCCCAACTGTTACCGTTGCTGTCCCACTAATAACGATCCAATGCTCATTACGATGAAGGTGCTTTTGAAGGCTAAAACGTAAACCTGGTTTTACAACAATACGTTTTATTTTATACCCTGGTTTATCTTCAAGCACTGTGTAAGAACCCCAAGGACGATATGTAGTTTGATGACTCAGTGCAAGTTCTGGCTGTTTAGCTTTAACCATACTTACAAGCTCTTTTATCTTTTGAGAAGATCCTTTTTTACTTACTAATACAACATCTTCTGTTTCAACAACAATAAGATCATCGACATCATTAAGTGCTACTGCCTTATTTTTAGCATAAACAAAATTGTTATGTGCATTAAAAGCAAAGAGAGATTCATTTTTTGTATTGTTATTTTGATCTTTTTCAAATTCATGATCAAGAGCATCAAAACTGCCAATATCACTCCAACCAATATCACTTGCTATTACTTTTACTCGTTCGCTCTTCTCCATTACAGCGTAATCTATGCTCTCTTCAGGAATCTCAAGCATTGCATCATGAACTATTCGTGTCATCTCTCCATGTTTTGCAGTTTTATAAGCTTTAGTAGAACTCTCATAAATTTCGGGAGCATATTTTTTCAACTCTTCTAAATAAACGCCTGCTTTAAAACAAAACATTCCACTGTTCCAGTAAAAATTACCCTTTTGTATATATGATTGTGCTGTCATAGCATCAGGCTTTTCATGAAAAGCTTTTACATCTTCTGCTTGTGCCTCTATATAGCCATAGCCTGTTTCTGGATACTGTGGTTTAATCCCAAAAGTCACAAGGTCTCCTGCACTTGCAAGCTCTTTAGCTCTTGTGATCACCTTTTCATAACTTTCTTGATCCTTTATAAAATGATCAGATGGAGTTACCAAAACAATCTCATCAGGGTCTAACAACATACAAGCTAATGCAATTGCAGGTGCAGTATTACGCCCTATAGGTTCTAGTAAAAAATTTGCATTTGTATCTTCTTGAAGTTCTTCAAACTGATCAAGTGCTAAAAAATATTGTTCTGCATTTGAGACTACAAGTTGTTTATTACAAAAAGTCTTATTGCGTTGCACTGTCAATTGGAATAGTGATGTTTCATCAAAAAGTTTTAAAAACTGCTTTGGCATAAGTGCCCTGCTTATAGGCCATAATCGAGTACCACTACCACCACAGAGAATAATATTTGTCAAAAGCTTTCCTTTGCTAAAAATAGATCTACGTAATTATAAAATCTAATCACTAAAATCTTTGTTAAAAAGATGGTTTAAATATGGCACTATTTTTTTTAATTAAATTTGTGCCATATTTAAACTCTTTACAAGTAATCATTTATTAGAATGCTAACTGTAAAAATTAAACAAAGGAATCTCTTGGCAAGAAAAAGTAGAGTTTTTGTTGAAGATGTCGCACAATATATAGCTCTTGTATGTGATGAACAGTCTGGTATGTTTCGTCAGCAAGAGGACTATGAATATTTTGTATCTCTTTTAGAAGATCTTCATAAAGAGTTTGACCTAAGTATCCATGCCTACACTTTACTGCCACAAAGCTTTGAAGCACTTATCACTCCTTGTACGAGTGAAGCTTTAGCAAAATTTATGCAGCTTTTAGCAAGACGCTATGTAGTGTATTTTAATAAAAAATACAAACGCCAAGGAACATTATGGAAGCGTCGCTACGTCAGTATTCTTGTTGATGATGAGTATCTTTATGAGATCATCAAATACATTGAAACAAAATCTTTAAACTTTGTTGAAAATGAAAAACGCTACCGCTACAGTAGCATACGTATCAACCTTGCAGAAGAAAGCTCAAATATTATAGAGTACCGCAAAGGTTTTTCAAGCCAAAAGTATAAACAAAATTATAGTTCACTACTTACACAAAAAGAGTGGGACTATATTGACAAAAATATAGAAAAACAACATGTTATAGGTTCATCAAGATTTATAAATAGACTTGAAGAGTTAACAGGACTTTCACTACAAATTAATAGCAGAGGAAGACCAAAAAAAACCAATTTAGAAAAAAGGAACACAATGTACAAAAATTTAGTAGTTTTAGATAAAGAAAAACATAAGAATCTAAAAGTTTCTCCGTTTCAAAATCTACTTTTTGCAAAAGACACAACTACTCTTTCTCTAACATATAAAGAAGTTGGAGTAATTGCAAAAAGTTACCCTGTAGTTTTTTCGAATAATGAAGATAACTCATTTGCAGTTCTTGTATCTTTAGGACAAATGAACTTAGCAATAGATACTCAAGGAAGATGGATAGGAGAATATATCCCTATGACAATAAGAAAATATCCTTTTTCAGTTATACAAAATGGTGAGGATAAAGATAAAAATATTGTTTTAATTGATGAAGATGCAAGTCTCTTTTCAAAATCAAAAGGAAAACAACTTTTTAAAAAGTCTGGAGAGATATCTGAAATTCTAAAAAAATCTATTGAATTTGTTTCACAGTATGATATTGAGATGAAAAAAACGCGTAAACTTACAAAAGAGATTCAAAAAAGCGGTATTCTTGAAATGAGAGAAGTGCGTGTAAACAATGGTGAAGAAAGTAAAGTTCTAATTCAAGGGTTTAGTGTAGTAAATACAGAAAAGCTTCAAAAGTTAGATAAGAAAATTTTAGAAAAATGGGAAAAAAATGGTACTTTAGCCATTATTAAAGCACACTTAGCATCTTTAAAGAATATACAAAACCTCTTTAATCTAGCAAAAAATAGACAGGTGTAATATGAGCAAAACAAAAGATGAAAAAAAGCTCACCGAGCTTCGTGAAGCAATAAATAGATCTAAAAAATCGTTTTTATATGTCGGTTTTTTTAGTATGTTTGTCAATATTTTAATGTTAGTACCAGCTCTTTATATGCTTCAACTCTACGATAGAGTTTTAGCAAGTAGAAGTGGGGAAACACTTATTATGCTGACAAGTATAGTTGTAGTTCTTTTTATTACAATGGCTCTTTTAGAGATAGCACGTTCAAAAGTTCTCGTAAAAGTTTCTAATAAACTTGATAACTTACTAAGCGAAAGAATCTTTAGCTCTATTTTTGACCTTGCAAATAAACTCCCTGGAAAAGCCACATCAATGACACTTTCAGATCTTGCAACAGTCAAACAGTTTATGACAGGAAATGGAGTTTTTGCGTTTTTTGATACTCCATGGATCCCTATCTATATTGCTGTACTTTTCCTATTTCACCCATACTTTGGTTTCTTTGCTATCTTTGCTGCTCTTGTACTTTTAAGCTTTGCTATTATAAATGAGTATGTTACAAAAGAGAAACTCCAAGAAGCAAATACAATGAATAGGGCCTCTTCACAATTTGTAGAGTCTAACTTACGCAATGCAGAAGTGATCAATGCAATGGGTATGAAGCAAAGTGTTGCAGCCAAATGGAAAGAGAAACACTACACTTTTTTAAATGCTCAAAATGAAGCAAGTAACAAAGCAGGTGTATGGTCAAATATATCTAAAACAACTAGAATGATGTTTCAATCTCTTATGCTTGGTCTTGGTGGATACTTAGCGATCACTATGGAGGTAAGTCCCGGGATGATGATTGCTGGGTCTATCATTATGGGTCGTGCTCTTGCACCTCTTGATCTCATCATTAACAGCTGGAAAGGGTTTAGTTCTGCACGTACTTCTTATACAAGAGTAGAAGAGCTTTTAGAAGCATTCCCTAAAGAAAAAGAGCACATGCAGCTACCTGCTCCACAGGGAAACTTAAGTGTAGAAAATGTTGTTGTAGTTCCCCCTTCATCAGATAAACCTTCACTCCTTGGGATCTCCATGTCAATTCAAAAAGGGGAAGTTGTAGGAATTATAGGACCAAGTGCAGCTGGAAAATCCTCTTTAGCACGTGTTATGCTTGGACTTTGGCCACTCAAAGGTGGAAGTGTTCGACTTGATGGAGCTGATATTTATCAATGGGATAGAGAAGATCTAGGAAAGTATATAGGGTACCTTCCTCAAGATATAGAACTTTTTGAGGGAACTGTAAGTCAAAATATTGCACGTTTTGGAGAAGTTGATCCAAGTAAAGTTGTAGAAGCTGCACAAATAGCAGGTGTTCATGAACTTGTTCTTTCTCTTCCAGAAGGTTATGACACAGTTATAGGTGCTGGTGGTGCAACACTCTCTGGAGGACAAAGACAGCGTGTTGCTTTTGCTCGTGCTATTTATGATAATCCTGTATTTGTAGTACTCGATGAACCAAACTCCAACCTTGATGAACAGGGAGAAAAAGCACTGGTTGCAGCAATTAATATACTTCAAGAGAGAGGTACTACGGTTGTTCTTATTACACATAGACCGAGTGTTCTTCAAGCAACAAATAAATTAGCAGTGATTAGTAAAGGTTCCCTTGAACTTTTTGGCAATACAAAAGAGGTGCTTGCAAAACTTGCAGCCAAAGCAAATGAGAAATCAGCAGCTCTTAACAAACCTGCAAGCTAAGGATATACTATGGAAATGAAGCAACAATTAAGCGCGCCTTCTCACGATGACTCAAAAGTTATTCAGTTTGGATTAGCTGTTATAATCACTGTATTTGTGATTTTTGGCGGTTGGGCAGCATTCGCACCACTTGATGGCTCTGCAGTAGCGATGGGAAAAGTCTCTGCCGACCTAGATAAAAAAACACTCCAACATCTTGAAGGGGGTGTTATAGAAAAAATCTATGTTAAAGATGGAGATAAAGTTCAAAAAGGGGATCTCCTCATTAAACTTAGCGATGTACGCCCACGTGCTGAACTCAATATATTTGAAGCGCAATACCAAGATACACTTGCTTTACATGCACGTCTTATTGCTCAAAGAGATAAACTTGAACATATTGAGTTTCCTCAAGATCTAACAAATAAAAGTATCATAAAAGAGCAAAACAATATTTTTTATGAAACAAAACAGCGCCTTGAAGATGAGCGTATCATCACACAAAATAGAATCGAGCAAACACAAAACCAGATTACAGGTTTAGAATCTGTTATAGATGCACGTTCTGCGAAGCTTCGCTCTATAGTAGATGAGATGGAAGAGTGGCAAAAACTCTATGAGCAAAGACTAGTTGATAAGATCAAAATTCGTGAGCTCTCTCGTGAGAGAGATCAACTCGAAGGCGATATTGCACAAACAGAAGCTGAAATAGCAAAGTTAAATGAAGCGATTAGTGAGCTTAAAACGCAACAACTCATGAGTGAAAAACAGTACAATACAGAAACTTTAGAGCGTTTAGTTGAAGCCAAAGCAGCACTTTCTGATCTGAACTCTAAACTCACCGCAACAAAAGACACTATTCGCCGTACCTCTATTATAGCTCCAATAGATGGAACAGTTGTAGGGCTTAGTCTACATACTGAAGGGGGTGTTGTTGCACCATCAACGGAGATTTTACAAATAGTTCCAAGTGAATCAAAACTTATTGTAGTAGCACGTGTTCAGATCTCTGATATAGATAAAGTAAAAGTTGGACTTTTTTCCGATATACGTTTTTCTGCTTTTAATATTCAAAAAGCACACGTTGTTGAAGGAAAAGTTACACATGTCTCAGCTGATAGCTTTTTTGATGAACAATCGGGTGAATCTTACTATGAAGCAAAAATAGCAGTTACTCCACATGGAGAGGAACAACTTCAAGAGTATGACTTTACACTTGTAGCAGGAATGCCTGCAGAAGCACTGATAATCATTGAGAATAGAACACTTCTAAGTTATCTTATTAAACCACTTACAGATATGATAGGTAGGGCTTTCAATGAAGAATAAAAAAGCAACTCTACTGCTGGGAATCGTTTGTAGTTGGCTCCCTCTGTCTGCAGAGGTGCTCAATTTCTCTGAGGCATATAATCTTGCCTTAGAGCATGCACATAACATTCAAGCTTCTGCTCTTTATGCCAAAGCTGAAAAAGAGAAGGTTCATCAAGAAGATGCGCAACTCTATCCACAAATCAATCTCTCAGCGTATTATAAAAAATCTGAGTATGAACATAACCCTACAAAAAACGTAACACGTCAGGGACTCTTTAACTATGGAGCCAATGCAAGACAGGTAGTGTACAATCCTACTATTTTTTCTCGTATAGATCTTCAAGAAGCAAGATCCAATGAAGCACATACAAAACTAGAACTTCAAAAAAAAGAGCTTGCCCAAGAGCTATTTACAAGTTATGTTGATCTTTTAAAATCTCAAAATAAGATAGCATTGCTTGAAGTCTATCTCCAATATAATGAAGTAAAACTTGAAGAGTTAGAGAAACGTTATGAGATGATGCTTGCAAATAAAATGGACCTTTTGGAGATGCGTGTAGAAAGAGATACTTCAAAAATTGATCTTCAAAAAGAGAAACGTCTTTTTGAAGTGTATCGCCTTAAATTTGCAAACCTGATTGGTACAAAAAACTTTGAACTACCACAACTTACAACACATCAAAAAACTGCTCGTGCGGTTCGTCTGATGCAAGATAAGATCTCAAGACGTTTAGATCCAAATGAGAGTTTATATGTCAAACGTGCTTTAGATTCTGTAGATATTAGTAAATATGAGCTTGAAACTGCTCAAGATGAACATATGCCGCAACTCTCGTTTGATGCTGCTTATACAAGGTTTGATACAGATGATCCAGTGATTGATAGTCAATATAATTCAATTCAATATGTAATGCTTACTCTTAATCTTCCCCTGTATAGTGGAGGTGCGACAGAGTCTCGTATAGAATCTTCACGCCTTATGCAACAAGCGGCTATTGAAGAGATGTATGAAGCTCGCAAAGAGGTTGCTGTGATGTATGATGAGAATATGGCACGTTTTGAGAGTGCAGCAGAATCAGTCACAATGTATAATGATGCCTATCAATCAGCTGAGCTTTATGTCGAAGCTATTGAAAAAGGTTATGCGCATGGTCTTAAAAGCTTAACAGATCTTAATGATGCAAAAAATAAGCTCTATGAAGTGAAGTTTAACTATATTGAAAATATATATGAATTAGTCAACTCTTATATAGGCGTTTGTATTGTTACAAATGATTTTTCTAATCTTAAATTACTTGATGCACTCATCACCAAAAAGGACTCATAATGGCACATTATATTCCCCTACAAAAAGAGCTACATCTAAAGAGTGGCTATAAACGTGCAAAACGTTTTTTATTTGCACAAGAAGACAGTTTTGCACCTGTTTTGCTTGAAGAGCTTTCTCATATAACGCAAAACCTTCCTCTCGGTTTTGTCAAAGATAAAAATGGAAACTTTATTCTTGTAGTTTTACTCTCTTTGGTGCAAGGTAAGAATATGCTTGTCCACCCTTCAGGAAAGTGGTTTTCAGGTTATATCCCTTCACATTACCGTGCTTATCCTTTTGCCCTTCTTCGTGATGAAAAAACACAAAATCTTCTTGTATCTATCGATCAGGAGAGTAATCTTTTAGAAGAGAATAAAGATCTTGCAGAGGAGTACTTTTTTAACGAAGAGGGGGAACTCTCAGAGTTTATGCAAAAAGTGATGGAGTTTTTAAAAGCGCGTCTTGATAGCTCGGTAAAAACACAAAAAGCAGTACAAACTATTGCTCAAGCAGAGATCATTACTCCTTGGGAGATCACACTCCAAAGCGCAGAAGGAGAAAAACAAAAAATTGAAGGTTTTTATAAAATTGATGAAACAAAACTCAACACACTTGATGAGCAAGCTTTTTTAAAACTACGTTCTGTTTTACCTTTGATCTATACAATTATTCTCTCAGAAAGTCGTTTACAAAACCTCTCAAAACTTATTGATCTTCATAAAAAAATCGAGGAAAAATCTGCACCGAAAAAAGTTGAAAATGATTTTGATCTTGATAAGTTTTTTGCTGAACAAGATAGTTTAAGTTTTTAGGGATTTATTCTAATGGTGTGGTGCCGACACGAGGATTTGAACCCCGGGCCTGCTGATTACAAATCAGCTGCTCTAGCCAACTGAGCTATGTCGGCAAATTGAAAGAGTGAAATTATATACATTTTACTTTAAAAAAATATTAATTTATCTTTACTTGAAGAATGGATCATATGAATACTCAGAAAATAGCACTTGTACATGATTGGCTTGTCACTGATGCGGGTGCTGAAAAAGTACTTCGCGCTTTTATAGAGATATTCCCTGATGCAGATATCTATTCTCTTGTTGATTTTTTAGACAAGACCCAAAGAGAAAACATTCTCAAGGGCAAAAATGTTCACACCACTTTTATCCAAAAACTCCCTTTTGCAAAAAAACATTTTCGAAACTATCTTCCCCTATTTCCTTTAGCGATAGAACAATTTGACCTTAGAAAATATGATCTTGTCATCAGCTCTTCATGGGCAGTTGCAAAAGGGATAAAAACAACAAATAAACAACTGCATATTTGTTACTGTCACACCCCTATACGTTACGCTTGGGATCTTTATGAAGAGTATATAAAAGATCTCAAAGAACCTAAAAAAACCTTTGTAAAGCTCACACTTGCTTATTTAAGAAGATGGGACCTTAAAAGTTTGCCTAGAGTTGATCATTTTATAGCAAATTCCCACTATGTTGCAAAAAGAATCAAAAAAACTTATAAAAGAGATGCTACTGTTATCTATCCTCCTGTTGATACAAAAAACTTTTTTTGCCAAACACACAAAGAAGATTTTTACCTCAGTGCTTCACGACTTGTTGCTTATAAAAAAACACTACTCATTGTTGAAGCTTTTAATACAATGCCAGAGAAAAAACTTGTAGTCATTGGTGAAGGGGAAGAGTATGAAAAGCTCAAAGCAATTGCAAAAAGTAATATTACTCTTCTTGGATATAAAGAAAAAAAAGAACTTATTGCATATATGCAAAAAGCAAAAGCTTTTGTTTATGCAGCTTTAGAAGACTTTGGAATTGTTCCTCTTGAAGCTCTTTCATGTGGTACACCTGTTATCGCCTATGGCAAAGGGGGGACCGCAGAGAGTATTCAAGATAAAAAAAGCGGTATCCATTTTCATGAACAAAGTATACAAAGTATATGTGAAGCTATTGAAGGTTTTGAAAACTTCTCTTTTGATCCAAAAGAGCTCTCCAAAAGAGCAGAAACTTTTTCTACTGAGCGTTTTACAAAAGAGATCAAAGATTTTTTGCAAGCACTACAATAATAAAGTATAATCTCAATATGAGAAAAATCAAACACAGAAGTTCTTACTACTTGTTAGCTTTACTGCTTTTACTAAGTGATCTTATAGCGATGGTACTTGCTCTTAGTATAAGTGATCTAGAACGTTTTTCTTTGTCTCTACTTTCTCAACACCTATGGGTTATGGCTATAGTACTTGTTATTTTAGCTATGAAAAAGATCTACACCACCCGTTTTGATTTTTGGGGTGATACCAAAGCTGTACTCTATGCGTATAGCATTAGTGCACTTGTCGTTTTTAGTGTTCTCACACTTGCTGAAACAGCGCATAACTACTCTCCCTCTACTCTTTTGCGTTTTTTCTTTTTTGGAGTACTTATTACACTCTTTTTTAAACGTTTGCTTAAACTTTTTTTATTCTCTTGTGATCTTTTTAAAGTTGGTGTAAAAATAGTTGCAGAGGGTGCTCACAAAGAGGCTCTCTCTAGAGAACTAAAAGAGAATTGGTATTTTGGTTATAAAAGTTCTCAAAGTGCATATTCTATCGTACTAATCTCTTCAAAGATGTTTGATACTCAAACACTTCATGAGACGATCCGATCTTATACTAAAGAGACAAAAGATATCTATCTGATCCCCTATATTGATCATATAGACTTCTCGCACTCTGCAATCTTAGACTTTTCCAATATTCGTCTCTCAGCCATACATATAGAAAATCGTTTACTCAATAAGGAAAATATCTTGATCAAAACGGTTTTTGAAAAGATGCTTGTTTTGTTTATCTTCCCTTTTGCACTCCTTTTACATCTTCTGCTATTAGTAGCGATTCGTCTTGATTCACCAGGAAGTATTATCTTTAAGCAAAAACGTCTTGGCAAAGGGGGAAAAAGTTTTAGTTGTTATAAGTATCGAACTATGTATACAGATGGAGATGAGATCTTAAAGGGCTATCTTAGAGAACACCCTGAAGAGATAAGTTATTATGAAAAATACCACAAGTATAAAAATGACCCACGTATTACAAAGTTTGGTAACTTTTTACGCAAAACATCTTTTGATGAGTTTCCTCAATTTTATAATATCTTGCGCGGCGATATGAACCTTATTGGTCCACGCCCCTATATGCTCAATGAAGAGAAAAAGATGGGGGAGAAAAATACTGAGACTATTTTAGAGACTAAACCAGGACTTACAGGGCTTTGGCAGGTGAGCGGGCGTAATGAACTTAGTTTTGAAGCACGCGTAAAGCTTGATATTTGGTATATTCAAAACTGGTCGCTATGGATCGATTTTGTGATTTTTATAAAAACAATCAAAGTGGTTCTCTCTAAAGTGGGAGCACGTTAAGATGCACAAAGCAGTAGCGATAATTCCTGCTCGTGGTGGAAGCAAGCGGATACCACGCAAAAACATTAAAGAGTTTTTTGGCAAACCTCTTATAGCCTATTCTATAGAAACTGCCCTCAAGAGCAATCTTTTTGAGATGGTGCTTGTGAGTACAGATGATGAAGAGATCGCCTCTATTGCCAAGATATACGGTGCGAAAGTACCTTTTATGCGTCCAGAGAGCTTAAGTGATGACTATACAGGCTCAGGCGAGGTGGTGCGTCATGCACAAGAGTGGTTGCAAAACGAGGGTTATGATTTTGAGTATCTCTGTACTATTTATGCAACCGCACCACTTTTACAAACAGAGTATCTGCAAAAAGGTTTTGAACTTTTACAAAAGAGTGATGCAAAATATGCCTTTGGTGCGACTACAATGCCCGTTCCTATACAAAGAAGCTTTAAGATCACTACAAAGGAGCGTTGTGAGATGTTTTGGCCCGAAAACTTTTCTAAACGAAGTCAAGATCTTGAGGTGGCATACCACGATGCTGGGCAATTTTACTGGAATAAGCTCTCTAAAAAATCAGATGCTATCATGTTTGGATCTGAATCTATCCCTGTTTTGCTCCCTCGCTATCTTGTGCAAGATATTGATGATGCAGAGGATTGGAGAGATGCAGAGATACTTTATGAGGCACTGCAAAAACGATGCGAATAATTATACGCTGTGATGCCAATGCGAATATCGGTATCGGTCATTTTATGCGAGATTTAGTATTGGCTGAGAGTTTTCATGATGCAGAAGTATTTTTTGCTTGCCACGGGCTTTCTCAAGCACTCAAAGAGGATCTAAAACAAAAAGAATACACCCTACTAGATCTTCATACAAACACTTTTGCAGAGTTTGATACTGTTGTTAAAAAGCACAAAGCCCAGCTTGTCATTATAGATCATTATGATATTGATATCAGTTATGAGAAGCAACTCAAAGCTGCAAATAAAAAGATAAAACTCATGGTAGTTACTGATCTGTATACAGAGCACTATTGCGATATTTTACTCAATCCAAATATTTATGCTCAAGAGAAAAACTATAAAGGTCTTGTACCAGCAACGTGTGAACTTCGTTGCGGAGAGAAGCATCTGCTTCTTCGTAAAGAGTTTACAAAAGCTAAGAAATTTCATATTCTGCTAGCAATGGGAGGGAGTGATCCAAAAGGCTACACTCTTAAAATTGTAAAACTTCTTTTAGAGCATACAAACACTAAACTCTCTGTTATTACAACAAGGGCAAACCCACATCTTAAAGCACTTCAAAAATTACTACAAAACTGCTCTAATGCAAAACTCCATATAGAAACAAAAAAGCTTGCAAAACTTGCTAGAAAAAGTGACTTTGCTATTATTACTCCTAGTGTTTTGGCAAATGAACTTTATAGCATTGGAGTTCCTTTTATCGCTATACAGAGTGCTCCAAACCAAAAAGAGATGTTAAAGTTTCTAAAGAAAAAAGGCTATACTGTTTTTAAAGAGCTTGATTTAGAAGTTTTAGAGCGTGCTATTTGTGAGCGTATGCGATGAAAAAAGCGATTCTCCTTACAAGCTTAGGAGCAAAATACTCTTTACTTCAAAGAGTAAAACAGGCACGTGATAAATTTAATAAAAATCTACGTATTATCGGTGCAGACAGCAGTGAGAAAGCTTTAACCAAAAACTTTGTCACCGAGTTTTGGCATATGCCACGACTTCAAGACCTAGGTATTACAGATCTTCTTTCATTTTGCCAAGCACAAAATATTCGCTATATTATCCCTACTAGAGATGGAGAAGTCCCTTTTTTTGCACAACATAAAACTCTGCTCCAAGAGCATGGTATCTATGTGTTTGTTTGCAGTTATGAAAACGTGATGTTATGTTATGACAAATATACTTTCTACCAAAAAGCCCCTAAAGATTGCTCTATCGCTACAGCACTAGATCCTAACGAACTCAATGCAGAGCGTTTTGTTATAAAAGAGCGTTTTGGTGGAGGCTCAAAAAACATTGCCCTTAATGTGCCAAAAGAAGATCTGCAAAAGCTGCGAGCAAACTTTACAGAACCCATTTTTCAAAACTTTATTGAGGGAGATGAATACAGTGTTGATAGTTATGTAGATAAAGAGGGTGTTCTTCGTGCCTCTATCGTTCGCTCTAGAGATCTCGTAAAGGGTGGTGAAGCGAAAAAAACCACTGCAGTTTCTAAACCTCATATAGTACAAAAAGTACAGAAGTTTTTAGAGTCTTTTGCTATTACGGGGCACTCTGTTACACAGATGCTTGAAGATAAAGAAGGCACTTTGCATCTCATAGAGTGCAATACACGTTATGGCGGTGCATCTAGTCTAAGTTACGAGCTAGGTTTAGAGAGTTTTTACTGGTTTTTACTTGAGTGTGCGGGGCGTGATTTTACAGTAGAATTACAAGAGAGACAGCTTACACAGATCCGCGTAGAGGGAGATCACTACTTTGAGAGTTAAGGTGATAGTCTTTGATCTTGATGATACTCTCTACGATGAGATCGAATATGTTAAAAGCGGTTTTTTGGCAGTTGCACAAAATTTTTGTGAAGCTGATACAGTACAAAACTTCTATCAAACTATGATCAAAGAGCTTGAAAAAAACGGTAGAGGCAAAGTTTTTGATACTGCCCTACAAGAATATAAACTTTACTCAAAAAAAGCTGTACGCAAAGCTCTTGGTATCTATAGAACCCACCTGCCAAAACTCACTCTGCCACAAGAATCACAAGAGATCTTAGAACACTTTAGAACAAAAGAGTTCCCCCTTTATATTGTTACTGATGGTAATAAAATAGTACAAGCCAACAAGCTCAAAGCTTTGCAATTGCACCGTTTTATTAAAAAAAGTTTTATCACCCACAGATATGGTAAAATACACGCAAAACCCTCCCCCTATTGTTTTGAGAAGATCGCAAAACTTGAGGGGGTGGCATATAGCGATGTTGTCTATATTGGTGATAATATCAATAAAGATTTCGTAGGGATCAAAAAACTCGGCTTTCGTACCATCCGCATAAAAAAAGGGATGTTTGCCGATCTAAACAAAACGCAAGAGTACCATGCCGAAGTGGAGATAGATTCTCTTTATGCACTCAAAAACATTCTAAAGGATAGTATTGCAAATAGCTGATTTTGATTTTGCAAGCGGTAAAACTTTTATTATTGCAGAGCTTTCGGCAAACCATAACGGCAGTCTTGATAATGCAAAAGAGAGTATTCGTGCGGCTGCGCGTGCAGGAGCTGATGCTATAAAACTGCAAACCTATCGTGCCGATACAATCACCTTAAACTCTAGCAATGAGGAGTTTATGATCAAAGGGACAAAACTTTGGGACGCGCAAAACCTCTATTCTCTGTATGAAAAAGCATTTACCCCCTGGGAATGGCATGCAGAGCTTTTTGCACTCGCAAAAGAGGAGGGACTTCTGTGTTTTTCCAGCCCTTTTGATAAAAGTGCGGTGGACTTTTTAGAGCAGTTTGATCCCCCTGCATACAAGATAGCTTCATTTGAGATCACAGACTACGAACTTATTCGCTATAGCGCGAGTAAGGGTAAGCCGATGATAATCTCGACAGGTGTTGCCACCTTTAATGAGATCGAAGATGCGGTACAGATCTGCCGCGATGAAGGTAACGACAATATTATCCTGCTACAGTGCACCTCAGCTTACCCTGCTCCCCTTGAAGATGCCAACCTTACAATGATCGCTGATCTTGCAGAGCGTTTTGGAGTGCTCAGCGGTTTTTCTGATCATACACTAGGTATTACAGCACCTATAGCTGCGGTGAGCCTTGGTGCTCGAGTGATCGAGAAACATTTTATGCATGACAAGTCAATACAGAGCCCCGATCAGGCTTTTTCTCTTGATACAGAGGAGTTTGCAAAGATGGTACAAGCGGTACACGATACGGAGAAGCTTTTAGGCAAAGTTGATTATACCCTCAATGAAAAAAGGGAATACAACAGACGTTTTGCACGCAGTCTCTATGTAAGCAAGCCGATCAAAAAAGGGGAGATCTTTAGCGAAGAAAATATACAAAGTGTGCGCCCTGCTAATGGTCTGCACCCCAAATACCTCAAAGATATTTTAGGCAAAAATGCCGCTTGTGATCTTGAATTTGCAACAGCTCTAGAGAAAAAACATATTGCAGAAAAATAATGGACTTTAGCAACAAAAAGATCTATATAGCACCCCACAACCCTAAAAGCACTATGCTTGCAAAAGAGCTTCAAGAGCAATTTTCTTTTACTTTTTTAGGCTTTATAGACAGTTTTAAAAAAGGGGAAGGTATTGTTGCCCCACACAGTATAGATCAGAGTTGTGATCTTATACTGATCTACTCCCCTAACCATTTTAATGCGATCTATTCAGGTCTTTTAGTTTATAACACACAAGCCAAACTGTTCAAAGTTATCGCAAAGCAAGGAGAATACCTTTACTACGGTGCAAAAGAGATACAAAAACAAAGAAAACACTACAAACGCAAAGAGTTAAAACACAAACTGCTCTCTTTGTTAGTCAAGCTATACGACAAACTCCCCCTAGAGCGTCAAAAATATCTTTTTATCGCAAAAGACTCTATTACAAGCAATAACAAAGCACTCTACCTCGAGGCTCTCAAAAGAGGTGTCGATGCGGTAATGCTTACAGATAATAAAGAGCAATATAGAGAGCTCAAAGATCATAACTTACCCGTAGTTTGGCTTGAGTCTCTCTATGCGCTTACCCTTCTTGTACGCGCTCGCTACACCTTAGAAGATCAAGCAAACCTTACACAAACACTCTCTTTACTAAGCTCCTCTCAAGAGAAAATACAGATGTGGCACGGTATACCGCTAAAGAGGCTTAATAAACTGCAAAACATACACTATTCTGTGCTTATCTCCCCCTCCTCTTTTGTCAATCAAAGCTCCCTGCAAAAGGTGATAGAAGCAAAAGAGTACAAAGACTTTGGTTATCCGCGTAATGATCTCTTACTCAAAGAGAAGTTGGAAAACAATGATCTTTTGTTGTGTGACAAAGAGCTTCTGGCTTTTGTACAAAAACATTATAGCTCAGAACACAAAATAGCCTTCTATATGCCTACACACAGAGAGTCAAGAGCTGCATCAAAACCACCCCTAGACTTTGAGAGCCTGAACACTTTTTTAGTACAACACAAGATCTATCTGCTTGTCAAAATGCACCATTTTGCAACAGAGTCACTTGAGAAAAAAGATCTATCCAATATACTTTTTCATAAATCCCAGGGGGATATCTACCCGCTTCTTCGTTACAGCGATCTGCTTATCACCGACTACTCTTCTGTCTATTTTGACTACCTACTTCTTGATAGACCTATCATTTTTTTTGATTATGACAAAGAGGAGTATGAAAAGAATATGCAGGGTTTTTTATATCCGTACAAAGAGTTTACACCTGGCTTGCATGTGCAAACACAAGAGGATCTCCACAAAGCTCTGCAAGAAATTTTGATGCAAGATCCTTTTAAAAAACAAAAGGAGCAGTTAAAAAAGAAACTTTTTGCCCATGAAGATGCTAAGAGTGGGCAGAGAATTATTGATTATCTGCAAAAAAACATATATAATCATAACACTAACATAGAGGAGGAGCAGTAGATGAAGGGAATCATTTTAGCAGGAGGAAGCGGTACAAGACTTTACCCTGTAACAAGAAGTATCAGTAAACAGCTTCTACCTATCTATGATAAGCCTATGATCTATTATCCACTCTCAGTACTTATGCTCGCAGGTATTCGAGAAATTGTTATCATTACTACTCCCCAAGATAAAAATAAATTCCTAGAGCTTTTAGGTGATGGAAGTGATTGGGGTATAACACTGCACTATAAAGAACAAACCTCTCCCGATGGTTTAGCACAAGCATTTATTTTAGCAGAGGATTTTTTAGACGGCTGTAGCGCCTGTCTTATTTTAGGTGATAATATCTTTTACGGTCAAGGTTTTACTCCCATCTTGCAAAAGGCGGCTTCTCTTGAGAGTGGTGCTCTTATTTTTGGTTATCAGGTACAAGATCCTGAACGTTTTGGTGTTATAGAGTTTGACAAAGAGAATAATGTTATCGGCATAGAGGAAAAACCAAAACAGCCAAAGTCCAACTTTGCAATAACAGGTCTTTACTTTTTTGATAAAAAAGTTGTAGAAATTGCAAAAGAGGTTAAACCTTCACAGAGGGGAGAGCTTGAGATCACTTCTGTTATTGAGAGCTATCTTAAAGAAGAGAGCTTAGGGGTGCAACTCTTAGGGCGTGGATTTGCATGGCTTGATACAGGGACACACGACAGTCTAATTGATGCCGGGCAGTTTGTTCAAACGATAGAACATCGTCAGGGCTACAAAATAGCCTGTCTTGAAGAGATCGCTTATAATCAAGGCTGGATCTCTAAAGAAAAAGTTCTTGAGATAGCCAAACCGCTTAGCAAAAACGGTTATGGAAGCTATTTAAAAAGATTGGTACAAGAGCGATGAAAACAGTTCTGCTTACGGGCACTGCAGGTTTTATAGGAAGTAACTTTGTTCCCTACTTTTTGGAAAAATACCCGGACTATCAGCTAATTAATCTCGATCTACTTACCTATGCAGGAGATTGGGAAAATCTTCGCAAGTGTGAAAAGAATGAACGTTTTATTTTTATGCATGGAGATATCTGCGACAGGGTTTTACTCACTTCTCTTTTTGAAAAGTACAAGATTGAGGGAGTGATCCATTTTGCCGCAGAATCTCATGTTGACAATTCTATTGAAGATCCTGAAATATTTATACGAACCAATATCAATGGTACTTTTATCCTCTTAGATGTAGCCTACAGATACTGGATGCAAAAACCCTTTCTCTATAAAAAAGAGTTTAGAGGTAAGGTGCGTTTTCACCATATTAGTACTGATGAAGTGTATGGCTCACTTGGAGAAAATGGTCTTTTTAGCGAAAAGACTCCTTATGCTCCAAACTCCCCCTACAGTGCAAGCAAAGCGAGTAGTGATATGCTTGTAAGAAGCTATCATGAGACCTATGGTCTTGATACTATTATCACAAACTGTTCGAACAACTATGGCCCAAAGCAACATGATGAAAAGCTAATACCCACTATCATACGTAATGCACTTGCAAACAAATCTATTCCCATCTATGGAGATGGAAAAAATATACGTGACTGGCTCTATGTACTCGATCACTGCACAGGAATCGATCTGGCCTTTCACAAAGGAGTAAGTGGAGAGAGCTACAATATAGGCGGCAAAAATGAAAAAACAAACCTAGAAGTTGCCTCTGCTATTTGTACTAGTCTCGATCATATACTACCGGCACAAAAAAGCTATAAAGAGCTGATCACTTTTGTAGAAGATAGAGCAGGTCATGATAGACGCTACGCTATAGATGCAAGTAAAATAGAAAACGATCTTGGGTGGAAAGCCCAAGAAAGCTTTGAGAGTGGCATTGAAAAAACGATTCAGTGGTATCTCAATAAATATGAAATATAGTATTAAGGTTTTATGTGTCTTCTATTCTAGATCAAAAGTATCAAACATTTTTGCAAGATCCACAAATAGAAATGATCTCTTTTGATATATTTGACACCCTTTTTTTTCGCTCTTGCACAACACCACATAAGCTTTTTGAAAAGATCGGAGAGATTCCAGAGGTAAAAGAACTTTTTGACACCCCCTCCTCTTTTGTAGAATATCGTCAAAATGCAGAAAAAAAAGCAAGAGAGCAAACACTCAATGAAGAGATATCACTTACAGATATTTATGCACAGCTTCCTCTACAAAAAAGTGAGCAAGACAAACTAAAAGAGCTGGAACTTTTCGTTGAAAAAGAGATGCTCGTTCTCAATCTTCAACTTAGCAAATGGATTGAACAAGCCCTAGAGCATGATAAAAAAGTAGTCTTATGTTCTGATATCTATTTTACACTTGAAGAGCTTGAAAAGATCGCTTTATACAAACTTCCCCACAAAGAACAACTCAGTGCTATATATCTTTCAAGTGAACACAATGCAAGAAAAGCAACAGGCAAACTTTTTACAAAACTATTAGAAGATTGTAAGATAGAAGCTAAAGCACTTGTACATATAGGGGACAACCTTCGCTCCGACATTGCAATAGCAAGCTCTTTTGGAATTAACACTTTGTACTATGGAGTTCAAGAGTTTGAACACAAAGCTTTTGAAAATGAAACACTTTATCTTCAGGATCTCTTTATAGACAAACAGTATCTTCGTTTGCTTAGTATGTTGCAAAACCCTTATGATAAACCTTTTGAAGCATTTTATTATAGTTTGGGAGCAAGTATTTTTGCTCCTATTTTTTGGGAGTTTAGTCATTGGCTTGCCAAGCTCAAAGAGAGGTTTCAGCTCCAAGATCTTCTCTTTTTAATGCGAGAGGGTGCTCTTTTTAGAGAGCTTTTTTTACAGCTCTATCCAGAGATACCAAGCTCACTTCTTTATGTATCAAGGACTTCAACACAGTTTCTAGAACTTGATCCAAAAAATCTGAGCGCAAGTAATTTTCATAGCTTCAGAGAATACACACTCGAAGATCTCTATACAAGTTATGGGCTTGAGATCACAAACAGCTTACTTAAACAATATGCAAAAGAGCTTTGCTCCAAACTCTCAGAGATAAAAATTGATAAGAGTACACTTGCACAAATCGTCATTGCAGATCTACAAAACAGACAAAATGAGATAGAACAAAAGCTCGAAGAACAAAAAATAAATCTCTACCAATACCTGAAAGGTTTTTCACATACTAAGTCTAATGTTTTCATAGACTTTGGAGGTGGAGGAACTGTTATTCAAAGACTCTTTGAGAATTATAAACAAGCTGATACACAAAGCTATGCTATTTTGCTCTACCAAACAAAACGTGGGTATAAACAACTTCAAGAGTATCAAACCTTCTCTTTTTTCCCGTATACACAAAGAGTAGCTAAAGCTTTAGAGAGTCTTGGGCGTTCCCCTGAATTTATAGAGATCTTACTCAATGGAGCAGCTCCAAGTAGTATTGCTTATTCACAAGATGGTACAGCCATTGTACAAACGCCTCTAACAAACACACAAACAATATCACGTATTTCAAAAGCCTTCAAAGAGGGGATAGACTCCTTTTTCTCTTTTGCTAAACTTTATGATCTTCAGGCACAAAGTTATTCACGCAAAAACCTTGCACTTATGCTCACACGTCTGGTTGAACTACCAACAAAAGAGGAGGCAGAATATCTCGGAGCTTTAGAATATGATGAGGGAAAAAGCAGCAAACACTGTTATACGATTGTTAGCAAAAAAGAGAAGGAAAAACTCAGTCAAGAAAAGCTTGATAATTTTTACCATACATTTTTAAATAACCCTTATGGAAGTAAACTTACAACTCCTTGGCCACAAGGCTTACTTACCAGTATACAAGAGAACTTTCTTACACAGTTTTACGGTGTAAAAAAAAGCCCCAATGAACAAGTGATCCAAAAACTTCTCAAAAAGCTTACTTCCATAAAGCAAAAAGAGCTTATGGTCTATGGAGCGGGGCAACTTTTTGAAGAACTTATACTCCCTTTACAAATAAGAGGTTTGACAATCAAAACCGTTATAGATTCTCGTGCAGAGATACAAAGTTTTTGGGTTGGAGGGTTTGAAGTGCTTTGTCTTGAAAAAGCCCTAGAACACTTAAGTGAAGCGACTATTGTAATAGCAAGTGGTGTTTTTTACAACACTATAGCAGAAAAACTACACACTTATGCAGATCAAAAGCAGTTAAAACTTACACTTGTGGATTGTAGCGACTAAAGGGCACCTCTAAAAATACTTCCCCTATTTAATAGCCAAAAAGCCCTCAAAACATATATATTTCATAATCGATTCGATATCTACAAAACCTGCTCTACGAAGAAGATCTAAGTTTCCCTGCACAGAAAAAGGTTCTAAAACCCCTTTTAGGCTTTGTGATTTTGCAAAGATCTCCTCTACACTAAAGCCATTGTCACGCTTGAAGTCTGCATAAAGAGAGCTCAATATATCTTGAAATCTTGCATCGCTTCCACGCACCTTTTCAAACATAATAAAAGCACCACCCCAATTAAGGCTTTCATAGATCTTATCTATCAACTGCTGTCTAATTTTCGGATGCATAAACTGAATACTGTAATAAGCGATAATAAGATCTGCTTTTTTAAGATCAAGGTTCATAATATCATCGCATATTACTGAGACGTTTTTGTGTTCTTGAAGATTTTGGCGCGCTTTAGCGCACATATCTTCTTCGATCTCTACCCCTATATACTCTATAGTTTTACTTCTGTTTCTTTGAAGAATTTTTTGTGCCAAAGTACCAGTTGAGATCCCTATATCGTATACAACAGAATCATTATGGAGAAAGAAATCTCCTACCTTTACAATAAGGTCATGCCCCTCTTCATACAAAGGAACAGAGCGCTGTATATGCTCATCAAACTTATGTACCGTATCTCCAGAAAATTTCCAATTGGCATTTTCTGCCATAATATTATCGCCTGTATGCTTCATATATCGTACCTAGAGAGTTTTCAAGATAATACAACATAATTGATAAAATATTGCCAATCTGTCAAAAAAGATATATAATCGTAAAGTCACAACAAAGTAAAAATCAAGGTTTGATCTCATCTTATGTTAGATTCTAAGTACTTCAAGTTTTTGTTTAAAGATTGTTAGCTATGAAAATTGCTATGATCAGTAAGGCTGATTCTTTAGGGGGAGGTGCGAGCAAAATAGCTACCTTGCTTGCCAACTCTTTGCCTCATGATCAAATCTATGTAGATCATTTCACCCGTTCAACAAGTGTACTCACACCGACTATTCCTCTTTATAACAATTTTGAAAAAAAACTCTATCATAGATTTTTAGACTTTGGTATTCAAGAATATTTTCCTTTTGAACGAAAAGTACTTCATAGTTACGATACTCTAAATCAGTATGATATTTTTCACTTTCATGACATAACAAGTGCGGTTTCACCTTTAAGTATAAAATACTTTTCAGATAGAGGGAAAAAAATTCTTTGGACAATTCATGACTGCTCTGTTTTTACAGGAGGTTGCTTAAACCCTTTTGAGTGTAAACAATACCTCTCTTTATGTAAAACCTGTCCTCAACTAAATTCCTTTGGGCTTGGACGTAACTTTGATTTCACCTCTGTATTCCACAGAATAAAAAAATATGTTTTGCAAAAAAGTCATATCCATTTTGTGGCTCCATCAAAATGGATAGCAGATATGACTTATGAAACAGGCTACCTTAAAGAATACCCCACTATTATTCATAATGGGATAGATACAAAAGTTTTCAAACCGCTTACAAAAGAAACTGTACGAAAAGAGCTTCAGTTACCACAAAAAAGATTTATTATCTTATTTTCTGCTGCTAATATACATAACCCCTATAAAGGTTTTCAAGAAGCCCTTAGAATCCTCGAAAAACTTCAAGATATGAACCCATTTCTTTTGTTTGTAGGAACACAAGAACAGACTCTCCAACAAACACTAAAAGGCTTTGATTTTTTATGTACAGGATATATTCAAGACTCCTCTTTACTCAATAAGTACTATGCAAGTGCAGATATCTATTTAAATACAACTTTAGCAGACAACTTTCCACTAACAGCCCTAGAGGTTATGGCAAGTGGAACTCCAAATTTTGGCTTTGATACAGGAGGTATGCAAGAGATGGTTACAAACAATGTAAATGGTTTCTTGGTAAAATATGAAAACAAACATATGTTAGCAGATCAAATTATTCAATACAGTAAACAAGCCAACCGCTCACTATTTGAGAGAAAAACTGCCGACACTATTCAAAAGAACTTCTCACTTATTACATTTGTCAACAATTATAAGAATGTATATGAAGAACTTTTAACACAATAAGGAAAAACATACTTATGAAACTTAAACTCATAACATTACTACCAATGAAAGGGTATTCTAAGAGAGTGACGAATATGAGGGACTTTAATAAAGTACTTTTATATTACATTACAGCGAATGCACCTCTAACTTCAAACTTACATGTTCCACTTTTTCTATGAAGGGAGGAAAAAATATGAGCATCTTGGTTACAGGTGGTGCAGGTTACATAGGAAGTCATATTCTCGTTGAACTTGCTAGTGCTGGATATGATTTTATTGTGTATGATAATCTTTGGAATGGATCAAAGACAGCTATACAAAGAGTTGCAAAGATCTCTAAAGAAGCAGTGGTATTTGAACAAGGAGACATAAGAGATACACAAAGATTAAAGGCTGTCTTTGAAAAGTATACCATTGAAGGGGTGATTCATTTAGCTGGACTCAAAGCTGTAGGTGAATCGGTAAAAGATCCTCTCTCTTATTATGATAACAATGTTGTTGGGACATTAAAGCTTTTGGAAGTTATGCAAGAGTTTGGATGTAAGACAATAGTTTTTTCCTCTTCTGCTACAGTATATGGAGAGCCACAAGAACTTCCAATCAAAGAAACACACTCACTAGGAGAGGTAACAAACCCTTATGGCCGATCAAAACTTATGATTGAGCAGATATTAAAAGATCTCTACCAAAGTGATAATGCATTTAAGATAGTAATCTTACGATACTTTAACCCTATAGGAGCCCATGAGTCTGGCTTGATTGGTGAAGACCCAAAAGGGATGCCAAATAACCTTATGCCTTATATAGCTCAAGTTGCTATGGGGAAGAGAGATACTTTGAGTATATTTGGCGCAGATTATGAAACAAAAGATGGTACAGGAATAAGAGACTATATCCATGTAGTTGATCTAGCTAAAGGGCATATAAAAGCTTTAGAATACTTAGAGCAGCAAAAAGGAGAAAGTCCACTTGTTGTAAACTTGGGAACAGGACAAGGATATAGTGTATTTGAAGTGCTTCAAGCTTTTGAAAAAGCAAGTAATAAAAAAATAGAGTATACAATAACAGCTAGAAGAGCAGGTGATATTGCACAATGCTTTGCAGATCCAAGGTATGCAAAAAAGCTTTTAAACTGGGAAGCTACGAAAGGTTTAGATGCGATGTGTGAAGATACTTGGAGATGGCAGAGTATGAATCCAAGTGGGTATGAAGGAGAAAACATTGAAAAAAATGATAGCATTACTACCAATGAAAGGGTATTCTGAGAGAGTAGCAAATAAAAATATGAAAAACTTTAATGGAACACCTCTATATCATGCTATAATGAATTCTCTTTTAGCTTCAAAATATATTGAATATATAGTGATAGATACAGATAGTGAAGTGATAGCAAAAGATGCAAAAAAACACTTTGGTGAAAAAGTACTTATTATCAACAGACCTTTAGAGATCCAAGGTTCAGAGGTATCTATGAATCTTATTATAAACTATGATTTAGCTCAACTTGATAGTCAACATTTTTTACAAACACATAGTACAAATCCTTTACTTAAAAGTGACACAATAGATCAAGCGATAGAGACATACTTTTCTAATTTGAATCTATATGATTCTGTGTTTGGAGTTACAAAAGTTCAAACAAGATTTTATGATAAAGATGCAAACGCAATCAATCATAATCCAGAAGAGCTTTTACGTACACAAGACTTAGAACCTTTGTATGAAGAGAATTCTAATTTTTATATTTTTTCTAAAGAATCTTTTAAAAATGCTGGTAATAAACGCATAGGAATAAAACCTAAAATTTTTGAGGTGAATAAACTCGAAGCTATAGATATAGATGAACCAGAAGATTTTATACTTGCAGAACTTTTATATAAAAACAGAGGTATGGTATGAGTTTAAAACAAAAACTACAAAATAATGAACTTACTTTAGGCTCATGGATAATGATGGGTCACCCTATGAGTGTTGAAGTGATGGCACTTGCAGGTTTTGAGTGGCTCGTGATTGATATAGAACATACTCCCATTAGCTTAGAGAGTGTACAAGTTCTCATTTCAACTATACAAGCAAATGGAATTAAAGCCTTAGTAAGAGTTAGTAAAAATGAAGAGGTTGTTATCAAAAGAGTTTTAGATATGGGGGCAGATGGCATTATCGTTCCTATGGTATGTTCTAAAGAAGATGCTCTTAAAGCAGTAGAATATGCCAAATACCCTCCTGTAGGAAAAAGAGGAGTGGGACTTTATCGTGCTTCTGGATATGGGACTGCATTTGAAGAGTATAAAAAATGGGTTGATGAGGAATTAGTTATTATAGCTCAGATTGAACATATAGATGCAGTTAAAAATATTGATGAGATTTTAGAGGTAGAAGAGATAGATGGAACTATTATTGGACCATATGACCTTTCTGGCTCTATGGGTTATCCTGGGGAGCTTGAACGAGAAGATGTGAAATCTGCAATACAAACTGTGCTTGCAAGATGTAAGCAAAACAATATTCCCTCTGGATTTCATGTAGTCGATACAAATCCTCAAAAACTGCAAGAAAAAATAGAGCAGGGCTGTACGTTTGTAGCTTACGGAATCGATTATTTTTTTATGAGAGATGCTGCGATGAATGGCATGAAGAAACTTAAAGAGGGAATAAAAATATGAAAGTATTTGTTTCAACACATCCTTTTAGTGCAACATCACCAATACCTATGCAATTAATTACAGATAATGGTATTGAATTACATCTGAATAAACATGAAAGAAAAATCACAACACAAGAACTAGCTCAAGAGATCAAAGATGCAGAAGTTTTAGTAGCTGGTACAGAAAAGATCACTGAAGAGGTTTTCAACAATGCCCCAAACCTAAAGTTAATTTCAAGAGTTGGTATAGGCTTAGATGGTATAGATTTTGACCTGTGTAAAAAATATGGTATCAAAGTGGCATATACACCAGATGCTCCTACTATGGCTGTAGCAGAGTTATGCGTAGGGCTTATACTTGATTTAGCTAGAAAAATTTCCCATACTGACAAAGCCATAAAAAATGGTATATGGAGCCGTTACATGGGGACACTTCTTTATGGAAAAACCGTAGGGATATTTGGGATGGGGAGGATTGGTAAAAGTCTGATTCATCTCCTCTCACCCTTTAATGTTCACTTTAAAGTATATGATATCGCACCTGATTTAGCTTTTGGAAAACTTTATAATGTAAAATTTACATCAAAAGAGGAATTATTACAAACTAGTGATGTGATCTCAGTAAACTTACCATTAAAAAAAGATACAAAAGATTTTATTGCCATTGATGAACTCAAAATGATGCAGGAACACTCTCTTCTTATTAACACAGCAAGAGGTGGCATAGTTAATGAGTCTGATCTCTATACTGCTCTTAAAGAAAATATCATTACAGCAGCTGCAGTAGATGTATTTGAAGAAGAACCTTACATAGGAAACTTGCAAAAACTTGACAATATTATTCTTACATGTCATATGGGAGCAAGTACAATTGAGAGTAGAACTGATATGGAGGTACAAGCTATAGAAGAGGTGATACGCTATAAAAACAATCAAGTATTAAAAAATGAGGTCTATTCCAATGAGTAAAAAAGTAGTCGTCTTTGGTGGCTGTGGCTTTTTGGGGAGCTATGTTGTAGAAGAACTTTACACTCATGGGTATGATGTTGTAGCTGCTGATCTGCATCCTTCTAAATATGTGCCAGAAAACCTCTGGAAACATTGTGATATCATGGATCCATCACAGGTGTATGAACTTTTAAAAGGAGTGGATATTGTCTATAACTTTGCAGGTTTTGCGAATTTAGACGATGCTATTGCAGATCCAACTCAAGCAATTGAACTAAATGTGATGGGTAATCTGAATATTTTAGAGGTCTCTAGCAAACATAAAATCAAACGTTTTGTATATGCAAGTAGTGCTTATGCAATGAGTGACAAAGGATCTTTTTATGGCATAAGTAAACTTACATCAGAAAAGCTTACAGAGGAGTATTACAAAAAATTTGGATTAGAGTTCACGATTGTCCGCTATGGTTCTGTATATGGAGAGAGAGATTATCATAATAACTATATTTATAATCTTTTAAAACATTCTCTCCAAACAGGTGAGATTCATCATAATGGCGATGGAGAAGAGATAAGAGAATATATTCATGCTGCGGATGTTGCTAAGCTTTCCCTACAGATTATAGAATCAGATCAGTTCATTAATGAACATATCATCTTAACCGGAGTAGAGAGAATGCAGAGAAAGGAACTTTTTGCAATGATCCAAGAGATGCTAGGGGGTAATTTAAAAATAAAACTTAGCAATGATGGTTACCAAAATCACTATAAAACAACACCCTATACTTTTCAGCCAACACGTTCAAAAAAACTTGTAGCAAACCCTTATATAGATATGGGACAGGGTCTACTTGATTGCTTAAAAGACATTGAGTCCACCTATGGAGACTAAGTACCTTTATCTATCTTATCTTCTTGATAATAACACACCCAGTTATGGAAATAGAAATAAAGTAGATCTCATAAAAAGATCATCTATCAAAAAAGGTGATATAGCAAATGACAGCAATATATCTACTACGGTACATATTGGAACTCACATAGATATGCCATATCATTTTTTTGAAGATGGACAAACGATAGAAGACTTTTCAATAAATTATTTCAATTTTAATAATGTGTTATTTCTTGAAATAACTCCAAAAAGTTTAATTATAAAAGAAGAATTAATAAGTGAACTTGAAAAAGCTACAGATAAAAGTAGATATGAACTTTTAGTTGTAAAAACAGGAATTTGTCATAGAAGGGAGACAGAAGATTTTTGGGATAAAAACTATGGATTTGATCCAAGTTTGGCAGAGTATCTAAGAAAAAACTTTCCAAATATAAGAGTTTTTGGATTTGACTCTATATCCGTATCTAGTTTTCAAGATAGAATGAAAGGGCGTCAAGCTCACCGTAACTTTTTAGACCCAAAACACCCTATATTACTTTTAGAAGATATGGATTTAAGAGAACTAACTAACAGTATTATAATTGAGAAACTCATTATAGCACCTCTTCGAATAGCAAAGTGTGACGGTTTGCCATGTACAATTATCGCGGAGATAGTGCAATGATCAAAAATATAATTTTTGATTTTGACGGAGTTATACTTGACTCTGTACCTATTAAAACAGAAGCTTTTAGAAAACTGTTTGAGAAGTTTTCAAGTGATGAAGTGGAAAAATTAATTTATTATCATGTTGAAAATGGTGGAGTTTCCAGGTACTTGAAAATTAAATATTTTTTTGAAGAAATTCTAGAGAAAAGTATTACTGAAGAAGAGGTCCAAAAGTATGCACAAAACTATTCTGAATTAACAAAACAAGAGTTGACAAACCCTCAGTACCTCATAGAAGATACGCTAAAGTTTATTCAGCAAAACTATCAAAAATATAATATGCATATAGCTTCTGGAGCAGATGAAAAAGATTTGCAATATATCTGCAAAAAATTAGAATTAACAAAATATTTTTTATCTATTAATGGTTCACCAATTAAAAAGGAAAAGATTGTTTTTAGAATATTGGCTAACAATCATTATAAAAAAAATGAAACAACCTTAATTGGTGATAGTACTAATGATTATCAGGCAGCTCTAGAAAATGGAATAAAATTTTTTGCTTACAATAACCATACATTGCTCCACAAACATACATATATCAAATCTTTTACAGATTTTTTAAACGATACTGATACGTAGCTTGAAAGTTCTTTTCTTCTATACGATGGTGTTGATCTATATCTTTAAAAACACTTTTTGTGTATAGTAATGCTCCACTTTGTGCTAGATGTGTATCATCTTGATAATCTTCGAATAAAAGACCAAAGTCTTCTCCAAAGAGTGAGCCTAAGACAACTCCACTAGAACACTTTTGCTCTAGTTGCTCTACTAGTTTTTGGTCATATATATATGCTTCTTGTTTATAAAAGTTTGCCCAGGAATAAGTAGGTGTTAATAAAAAAATAAACTTTGCCCCTCTTCGTTCTATCTCTTGTTTTAATTGGCATAGATAATATAATGAAAATTCAGATACGGGAAAGACGTCTAAAGGCTCATAGATATACTTTGCCACCTTATTTTCACTAAAAGGTTTAAACTCTTTATGCTTCAATGGATTAAAGCCATTATTTCTGCCAGAAAAAATACTTCTTCGAAACTCAAGAGCATGAAAAAAAATGATACTTGGAAAAAAATATTTATTACTTTCTTGATGATGCAGTTTCAAATAACTTTTATGATATTTTGTAAAATATTTCCACTGTTTTAGCGATAAAAAAATTTTTTCATACTTTGTATAAAGATAATACTTTTCACCTAAAAGATGCGGGTCTAAAGTATAATAAACAAGTTCTAAATTATCAAATTTTTCTTCATTTTTTTTATATGTTGTATACATTGCAAAAGGGCAAGCCGCATCTGCTCCGATGTTATAGATCTCTTCGTATTTATATTTTTGTGAATGCTCTGCTATCTCTTGTGGTGAGATCTGTGAACGAGCATGACTACTTCCCATTATTAATACTTTTGGTTTTTCTTTTACCCATTTTGCATAGTCATACAATTGTGTTCGCAAACAAACACTATAAATTTTTTGTACTCTAAAAATCAAAAACTGTGCAAAAAAAAGTATGATAACAATACTTATACTAACTAAAAACAGTTCCATCATTTAAAATAATGAGTTGTAGTCAACTCTCTCAAAAATTTCTAATTTACCACCAATAGTAGCATTCTTTAAAACTCGATTTTCCTGAGCAAAAACCTCTTTTGCTTTTTCATAATTGAGCGCTACACGTTCAAGTTTTGGGTCATGCCACTTTTTCCCTTTTCCAAAATAATCTGGATGAAAATGGTTAGGATCATCTTCTTGTGACTCATACGTCACCCCTTGAATTTTAGTTGTTTTTGGAACATCATAGTTATAGTCCATTCCAATCAAATAGACCTCAGTAAAACCTAGATAATAAGCAAGTTGTATCTGCATATATGTGACACTTTGTCCAGTATAAGCCTGCTTTGAAAAATCGTATGAAAAACGTGGTCGACAAAAAAATGGATGATTTTCATTGTAAAATCCCATATCTGCTGTAAAAAAATATGTATTGCTACTCACAATAATTCTATCTCGATAAATAGATGGAAAAAATTTATACTTACAGTCATACTGATTTATTCTTTTTATATTATCATGAATCACATGATTATCTTCTACCATATAAAAAGTTGGTTTAAATCCCATTTCATCTGTTTTATAAAAAATTCCATTGACACCAAAAGTATATTCATTTTCTAAAAGCTTAAGATCACATTTATTCAAAGAGGGACCATTTCCAATAATAAAACACCTCTTAGCTCTGTATTTATCTTTTAAATTTTTAAGTTTTGTAGTCTCCTCTTGTTTAATAGGCATCGCAAGATGATGATCTGCCACAAGATTTATAAACTCTATTTTCTCTTGAGCTATCCCGTAATTTTCAATAAGATCATCTTGAATCTCTATCTCTCGTCCTAAAACTGTGATAAGCAAAATATCAAAAGTGTAATTTTGAAGATCAGATGGATGAACTATAGGTGCGTAAAGAGAGTTTTGATGAGTATTTTGATCCGCAATAACTACAAGTTGTGCTTGTAAAAGAGGTGCTATTATTTGTGTTGCTAAACCATTTCCATAAAGAGCTATCTTCAGCTCTTTTGCTTTGTATAATTTTATATTAGAATAAAGACGATTGAGTTTCTTCGAAAAATCATAATTTGTTGAGCTAATGTCTATCAATTCGTCTTTGTAAAAATCTTGCGGCATATCCTTCCTTTTTTGATGTTGTTCAAGAGCTAAATACTTTACATAAAGTTGAGGATACTTTTCTTTTATCAAAGGGAGTTCTACAAATTCTAATATTGCATTTAAAAGCTCTAAATCTGTTGCTTTCGTATCTGATCTAAGATCTAAAAAATATAAAACTGTTTGCAAACAGCCAGCCATAAAAACATCTTTATACTCTTGGTACAATGAATTTTCATAGAGATTTTGTTTGATTTTTTGTAAAATTTCAAGACGATCTTTTATATGTTTTTCTGTAATACTACTAGATATTGATCTATCGCGCTCAACCCAATAATAGAGAACATCATCTAAATGCTTGATTGAATAGTATCGTATTGCTAACTGACAAGTAAACAGTATATCTTCATGATAAAGTGCGTTTTCAAATACCAATGCATCTTTAGTAAATATCTCTCTTTTGTATAGCTTATTCCAAACAGTTAAAGAGTGTTTCATTGTCAAACAATCATGAAGATATTCTCTGGCATCTTGAGATTGTATTATAGGTGACAAATATTTTATAGAAACCTCTTCATCTACACGTGCATAACGACAGCTTACAATTTCTACATTCGATTGTAATGCTTCGCTATAGAGTTTTTCAACTATTGTAGAATCAACATAATCATCACCATCGACAAAAAGTATATACTCACCTATAGATTCATATATACCTCTATTCCTAGCTGCCCCTAAACCTTTATTTTTTTGATGAATAACATTTATATAGTTATACTCTTTTGCATAAGTATCTAAAAACTCTTTACTACTGTCTGTTGAGCCATCATTTACTACTATAATTTCTATATCTCTAAAAGTTTGTTCTACTAACGAGTCCAAGCACCGTTCAAGATAGCTCCTTATATTGTATGCAGGAACAACTATTGAAACCTTTACATTGTTTTTCATAACAACTCTACAGTTTGAATTTTCTCTTGAGCTATACCAAGCTTTACTAAATCTGCAATAACTTCATCTTCTCTTCCTAAAACAGCAATAAGAACACGATCATAGGAATGCGTAAGAAGATACTTTGGTTCATATATATTTTTATTATCATAATTATTTTTATCTATTACCAATACAGCTAAACTGCCAAGCTCTTTGCAAAGAAGTTTTCCAATAGTTCCGTAACCATAAACTGCAAAGGATTGCTTACTTTGCACAAGCTTATGTATGAAAGAGTAAAAACTGTTCATACGACAAGAAAAATCATAATTCACACTTTCATATTTTCCATGAGAAAGAAATTTTGTTCTTTGGGAAATATTTAAAAAATATTCACGATTATTTTCTAAAAAGGAGATATAAAACAATATATTTTGAGCTTCACTAGAATCTTGCAAACTCTTTACATCAACAAGTAGCTTTTGCTTTGTATAAATAGCCTCGACATTTTCATTGCCATAAAGCTCTACAAGACCTTGTTCTTGAACGTACTTTTGTAATGTTTTTCTCGTAAAATCATAATTATGTGCATGTGTAGTATATAGCTTGTAATTATATGAATAATGGTGTGTTCGATGAATAGCATAAATTCCAGGCACTTCAAGGTATAAAAGCCCATCCTCTACTAAGGAGTTTTTTAAGATTTCTAAGCTGTGCCCTAAATCTAAAAGATGTTCAAATACATGACTTAGAATAATAACGTCATATGCTTTTTTAAGTTCTTCAAGTTTTTCTAGCCCACCTTGAAATACCTCAAGATTTTTTTTTCGACACTCTTTAATACATGCACTACTATATTCTAAAGCAGTCACTTCTAACTCTCTATCAAACTTTTTTGCCTCTGTAGTGAGTTCTTTTAATACACTTCCTGTCCCAGCTCCAAGCTCTAAAACCTTGAGTTTTTTTCGTGTTGGTAAAAAAGGGGATAAAAGATGATATATTTTTTCCCCTTGTCCTCTTTTGAATAAAACTTCTTGATGTTGTAGATCTGTTTTACCATAGTTAATAGGATGATAATATTTCTCATAGTAGCTGGCTAAAGAAGCTTCAGAGATCCTTGGACTCCTAAAAACAAGTCCACACGAAGAACATAGATAACTTTTAAATGCTAAGTTAAAGCGATCACTAGTTTCAAGAATTGATAGTTCTGTACTACCACATAAACACTCTTTTTTCTCTTCTAATAAAATATCCCTTTGTTCTATGCTCTTTTGCAACTTTTTAATGTACTCTTGAGATATTTCATTAATATATAACTGCATCTTTTTCACTTTATTGTACTAAGAGTTTTTCTAAATTCTAAATAAAGATTTTTAAAGCCTTTAATATCAACTACATACTTAACCGTATCATAATAAACAAGCTGGTAAAGATCTTTTGTTTTATCAAAAACATACTCTTTTTTTCCAAGCTTTTTCATTATAGAAGTATAAAAAAATTCTTGTAAAGAAGTATACGTTTGACACTCCTTGACTCCAAACAATTCAATATTAGCTATCACTTTTGCCGGCAACGGTGTAAAACTTTTACCATGCCAATTAGCCCTGTAGTCCAGAAATAAGATCTCTGTCGTATAACTTTGTATATAATCTCTAATGGAAAAATCTATATGAGAGTATTGCAATGCAAAATATATCTCGCTATTTCTTAATATATCTGTTATATCATCAATAATAATAAAAGAGAGATTATTTTGATCTTTAAAATATAAAGATGCTTGTTCTTTTTGTTTTTCATTAAAAATAAAACCATTGATTGCAACTTGAGGGTATCTTTGTAAAAGCTCTTGCATATATTCTATAAAACTAAGTTCTTGTAAATTATCTTCTATTGCTAAAAAACCTATAGAGTTCGCTTGATATAACTCTTCCTCTACACTCTTTTTTTCTCTGTCTAAACTCTTTAAAAAGCAAAGCTCATTATACTTTTCATCTTCTCTCGTTATAACACTAACAAACTCAGATGGAAGTTTTTGTTTTGTTTGTGCGTCTTTAAAAGTCACAGCACCTATCTTCTCTTGATAAGTATCAGCTACATCATATAAGATCCCACGTACATCTACGTCAAAAACTTTTCCATATTGTGCTGTGAGACTCTTTCGATCAATTGTATCGATCTTTTGGTCTTGAATATACACATCTACTGTATCTACATTTTCATATTGTGTACGTACTCTAGCGTAAGTAATTGTTTTAGCAATTGCACTCATAATTCCAGAAAATAAAAACAACCATGGTTTATATGCTTCTAAAAGATGCCACAAGCGCTCTTTCTCTGCTACTTCATCCTCGGCAAGATAAACCTCTGCAGGGGCAAGTTCAATCTCTTTTGAGAGCATAGTTGATTGTGCTATATGCCAAGCGACCTTATCATAGATCTCCTCTTTATGACGTGCTTTAATCGCATCAGCAAACGATACAAGTTCTTGAAGCTGTTTGTTTGTATAAATCTCTTTATCTTTTTCCAAAGCTGGAGCTATCTGCAAAAAAGCACTTCGACTTTGCTCAAAGATCTGTTCTATATACCCTTGCATAGTCTCTACTTTTTGCCAAGTTTGTGCAATAACACCTGCTCGCTCTGAGCTTACTATTCGTCGAAGTTGCAACTTCTCTTTTATCTTCTTTGTTGCAACAAAACGTTCAATCGCATCACTAAAAGAGATCTCAAGCGTTCCATAGATGCTCGCTCCCCCTTGTGTTGCGTTTACTGTAAGCATTCGTGCTTTAGTCTCCCCTATATCTTTCTCAAAAGATTTACGAAACATATCCCAAGTATGGTTTGTACGCACCTGCCCTTGGTCACCCCAAGCTTTGATCCAAACATCACCCTCTTTTGTTTTAACATTCTCTTCACCAAAGACATGTCCACTTGCATGAGATTTTCCATCTGGACTATACGCAAGATCTTGCCCTATCAAGATACAGTTTTTGAACTTTGCATGATAGATCAGTTCATACGCCATATTTGCCGCACTCTGTCCTATTCCAAGGAAACCCCACTCTTGTGGACCTGTGTACATCATAAAACCTAAAGGGCGTAAACTCATCTGAATCGTTCCACCCTTAATACTCTCTACTACATCTCGATGTTGCAAAGAACTTAAAGCAAAAACAACATCTTCAAAACCCTCTTTTGGCACCTCTTGAAAAAAACGTGCACTCTCTTGTACCCGTTCTATAGAGACAACTACATCAGGCTTGATCCCAGCTTTATATAAAACTGGAAAACTCGCATCGACCGCTATGATCCTTACATAAGGAGCTATCTGCTTTAAAAGGGGAAGCTGTTTTGTCAAAGAGGGTCCAGTAGATACAAGTACTGCACTCTCACAAGTATGCAATTTTTCCACAAGTTCTACAAGGGGTGGGGTCTGAAGTACTGTTGCTAAGTTTGCTATGTGGTGTTTGAGCCCAATAAGTGCATCTGCTGTATCATTTCCTGCTATATTTACAGAGTGATAGATCGCCTCTATAAAGATCCTATTACAAGTTTGTATATGCTCAAAGTAAAGCTTTTCATAATAAGAGGTGTTAATATAGAGCTCATATACTCTGGCATATTTATGTTCTTGGTAGTCTAAAAAATAGTTTACAAGTGTAGGAAAATCTGCTTGCTGTGCAGCAAGTAAAACAAAACGCCCCTCTTGGATCTCTTGTGAAAAGTCGATCATATGAAAAACAACGTAGAGGATCTCTAAGTCTTGTTCTATAACAAGAATACGCTTGTGCTGAAGATTTTGCAGTAACTCTTTAAGAAGTACACCATTGGCTATACCATAAAAATAAAGATAAGGATACTTAGAAACTTTGCTATATTCTTGTTTTTGTTCTTCTATACTTGTTGCAGGTGAACCTTCATAAAGGGGAATAAAATGCTTTGTATGTACAAAGTTAAGTGTTGCAACTTCTCCCTCATCCATAAAAATTTCAAAGTTTTTCACCTCATCTATTGCTACGAGACTTTGCGCTAAGTTTGGGTTAATACCTTGAAGTGCTTCTATATTTGTTTGAAAAAACTGCATACGAACCTTTATGACTTAGGAGTTTTGCAACAGTGTAATATAACCGATATAAGTTCGTACTTAGATCGGCTAAAATGAGCTGGATTTTAGGAAGTTTTACGTAGAGATGTTTTCAAAAACCTTGCAAACATCTTCTAAGAGTTTTGCTTGCAGTTTATACTGCACTAAAAACTGCTACTACTGTAACAGTTTTAGTACGTTTTGTTGTACTGCATTTGCCTGACTCATTGCATAACTTCCAGACTGTGCAAGAATATTTGCTTTTGAAAAGTTTGCAGACTCTGCGGCAAAGTCAACATCACGGATCTGAGACTCTGCAGCTTTCACATTTACTTGTGTAACAGAGATATTGTTTACTGTTACTGTCATTTGATTTTGAACCGAACCGATATCTGAACGAACTGAATCAAGTTTTTCTTGTGCTGATTGTGCAATTTTGATCAGTGCTTGAGCACCTGCGTATGTTGTAGCACCTGCTCCAAGTGGTTGATCTGCACCGATCTCATTATCACTTGTATATGCTCCCATAGCTTTTGCTCTTTCACTATCAAGTTCACCCATCATATCACGTAAAGAGATACTCGCTGTCACACGGTTGTTAACATCATTAAGCTCAAATAGGTTGTCTGATATATCTTGAATATTGATACCTGCTGCCCCTGCACGTTGGAGTGTTAGGTTACCAAAGTACATTCCATCATCAATACCATCACCATCACTTAAGTTATCAAATCCAGAAAGAGCTACACCTCTTCCATCTGTAGAAGTTAATTGGATTTTTCCTTCAGCATCTACACTTGCAACCACACCTGTAGTCTCTTTATGCTGATTTACAGCATCTACTAATACACCATTGCTATCATTCTCTTCAACTTTTAATGTAGCTGCAATGATTACACCATTAACAGTAAGATTGCTATATGTTCCAGAAGCAATTGGAGTATCTCCAGTAACTGTAAGGGTCCAGCTTGCAGTTACCCCTGTAAGGTCACTACTTTTATTGATCGTCTCAGCAAGCACACCAATACCCGTTCCTGCACTTGTACTAATATTAACTGCTTCTAGTTCAAGCGTTGAACCATTTGGCTGTGTAAACTGCATCTGTGCCCTACCACCAGTAGTAAGCGTAGATGATTGCATCTCAGTTGATTCAAAACGGGTATGCCCGATCTTATCTGAACTTGTCGCTCCGATAGAGACACTTACTGTTTGGTTTGAATATGCCCCAATTTGAAAGTTCGCATTTGTAAAAGCACCAGAGAGTAATTTTTTCCCATTATACGAAGTTTGTGAAGCGATATTATCAAGCTGTTCAGTTAAACGTTTGATATCTGCTTGAAGCGCTTTACGAGACTGTGCATTCTGACCATCTTGTGCAGCTTGTGTAGCTTTCACTTTAATAGTATCAAGAATTTTAAGTTGC
>Ga0193960_1000040_pt1 | contig 53946 bp, 56 predicted proteins | sample FB_3_MG_FD_140338 | JGI IMG/M metagenome (GOLD analysis project Ga0193960, IMG submission 140338) | Microbial mat bacterial communities from the Broadkill River, Lewes, Delaware, United States - FB_3_MG | ecosystem: Environmental > Aquatic > Freshwater > River > Microbial mats | place: USA... | reverse complement strand
ACAAGTAGCCCTCTACCTCATCTGAGGTAATAGTATGGATCGCTTTTTTATATGACTCTATCTGTTTTATATACTCTTGATGATGTTTTTTTGAACTTTTATAATCGATCACTCTATAGAGTGTCTGCCCAAAAAGACTCTGAGGATCTTGTTTTTGTACTTTCACTAAAAGATCGATATAGCGCAGGTTATTTTTATACTTTAGTGCTTTTTCTCTCATGCACTCGCCCGCTGTAAGTTCTAAAAACTCTTGATCTGATAAAAGGAGTTTCACTCTTTTTTCGATCGCATCTATCTGATCTTCTTTTAGAGTAGCCCCATATTTATTTAAAAGCATTGCTCGTGCATCCTTAAGTGCTTCAGGAACAAAACTATGCATCATCTCAAGCATATAATGCAGACCTAAACCAAAGTGGATATTTTCAAAACTCTCTTCTTGTTCACGAGCTAGTACTAAGAGGTCACTTTGTGTTCCATAGTACAGCTGTTTATAGTGAAGTTTTTGTTCTTGCTTTTGTACTGTTTTTGAGTGCTCTAAGGCAAGAAGTTTGCCACGTTTTTCATCACGTAACTCTAAGAGTTCAAAACTAGAGTCTTTCTCTTTTCTTATCACAAAGAGATCTCTTTTAGCACGTGTAAAAGCGACATACAAAGCATTGAGGGTGTCCTCTTTTGCAAGCTGTTTTTCTTTTAAAAGAGCCTGTGCGTACTGCTTATCTAAAGCATCACGCCCTTTTATACGTAAATAGATATTATTTAATTGTGTTCCCTCATACTCATAGATGATCGTACTACGATTTGCAGGAGCTTTTTTGAGTCTATCAAGTACAATCACATGCTCATACTCTAAACCTTTTGACTTATGAATAGTAAGCACTCTAACACCGCTAATATCAGAACTTGCAGCACTGGTATCGAGTCTTTCATACTCAAAAAGAAGAGATTCTATATCATTGTAGGATCTTAGGGTATCTAAAAAACGTATAAGATGAAACTCATTACTAAAGAGTTCATACTCCTCGATCACTTTAGTAACAAGATCTAAAAGAGAGATCTTTGTAAGATCTTTGTAGTTGATCTTCTCAAGGTCTCTATTTATAAGGCAAAAAAAGTTGTAACGATAGATCTCCTCTTTAAAATACTGGTATTTCAAATACTCTAAAACAGCCCGTACACTTTGCTGAGAGATCAATCTTGTTGTAGTTTCTGTAACCACCTCAATATTTTGAAGCTCCAAAGCATTTTTAATGGCATCTCCATCAGGATTCGTAGCACATAAAATAGCGATAGAATCACTTTTTGCTCCAAGTTCTAAGAGTCTTTTTACCTGTAACACACACTCCTCTAAAAGAGCCTCATTTGTGATCACTTCTACATAACCGCCATTGGCTTGGGTTCGAGTATGTTGAGGAAGATAGTGCGTGATCTTTTGTGCGAACACTTCATTGACAAACTCTATCACCTCTTTTTGAGACCTATAGTTTGTGACTAAAGGCTCAACTTTAGTTTGATGCTCTTGTGCTACTTGTGCAAAAAGAGCACTTACTCCCCCACGAAAACGGTAAATAGACTGCTTGACATCTCCTACAAAAAAGAAACTTCCACCCTCTTTTGCACCCATGCCAGAGAGGATCTCTGTTATAAGTGGATTAAGAATCTCATACTGTATAATGCTGGTGTCTTGAAACTCATCGAGTAATATATGTTGTATTTGTGCATCGAGACGAAAGTAGAGAAATTCACTATCGATCCTCTCTTTTAAAAGATAATATACCAAAAGCGTTACATCGTTAAAACTTAGTTCACTTTCACTACTTGCTAAAGCTTTTTTAGATCTGTCATAGATCGCCACAAGCGAATGCAGTGCATAAAAAAAGTTTTCTTCGCGTGCACGATACTGCTTGAGTATTGCCTCTTGCACCTTAGTAAGAAGCTGATCCATCTGTGGTATAAAACATTTTTTGTACGTTGAATAATCAAGCGTCTCTTTTGTGATCCAACTTTTACTACACAGCGTATCAAAATCTTCAAAAACCATACTCCCCTTTGCAATTTTTGAAGCAAGCTCACAGCCATGTACGATACCTGCAAGCTCTTTTGCATAAAGAAGTGCCTCCTCCTCATAGCTGGAAATATTTTGTTTTGTAAAACGAAGTTTTAGCACTTCATATTTTTTACTATAAAGCTCTTCAAGAAGTGTAAAAATACTCTCTAGCCTTTTTTTAGACTCCAAAGAGAGTGAGATCAGGGTCTCTTTTTTTCCTGAAGTGGAGACCTCTTTTAAAAAACGGGAGAGCAATTTTACTTCATGCTGTGCATTTTGTGTAGAAAAGTCAGGCATCAAAGCACTATAAAGAGAAAATTTCCGTAATATCTGTGTAAAAAACTTATCGATCGTCATGATCTTTGTATTAGCACTTAAAAAACGTGTGAGCAATTTTTGTTTTTGTGCAAGAAGTTCTTGTCGTGAAAGACCTGTCACTTCAATAATAAGTTCAAGCTCTCCACGGTTTTGAAGATCTTCGAGTGTAGCGATGATCCGCTCATTCATCTCTGCGGCAGCTTTATTTGTAAAAGTAAGGGCTAAGATCTTAGATGGTTCTGCCCCTTGAAATAGTAAAGAGAGATAGCGTACAACAAGCATAAAAGTTTTCCCACTTCCCGCACTTGCTTCGTAGGCTAGGTTGTTTATAAAGTTACTCATTTATCTTTCTTTTGTTCTCTATTAATTTCTAACGAAGCTTTAAATACTAAAGGAATTTGGATAGAAGTTTTAATTGAGCTCCAAAAAGTATCTGATTTCATACTTTTTTTATTAAACTTTACTTCTTGTAAACTATCTATCAGCATAATATTATTTACATTCACTTTTTCAGAATTCACACCAGCTTCAATCAACATATTTTTTGTTCTGTCAATGACTTTTTGTTGCACTTGCAACTGTTTATTTTGTTCATTTAAAGTAGCTGTTTTAAGTACTAGTTGACTCTCTAAATGTGTACACTGTGCATGTAGTTTTTGTAGTGCAGTTTGCATCTGTAACTTTTCATCTAAGGTTACATCACTTGCTAATACTGGTGCAGAAATATAAAGTTTGAGTGCATCTGCTATTTTTTCAAGAGCTTCATCTTTATTTTTTGGTTCAACAGAAAGAATAGTGTTTAAGCCCTCTTTATAAATGCTTACATCACTTTCAATACAAAAATCATTCAAGAACTCTTCAAAGTAAAGCATATAGGGTTTTAATATACTTTGGTATTCTTCTGGGAAATTGAATGTTGCTTCAAAATTTTTATTGATAGAACTATTTTCATACCCTTTTAGGATAAGTTCTGAAATTTCCATGACATATGATTTTATATCTTGATTATTTAATATATTTGTATCTTTATATGCAAAACATATATTATAAAAACGTTCATTTATCTCATAGGAACTTACATCCATTGAGTCTATCTTTTTTAAATTACTCATAAAATTTTCAATTACATATGATGGGTTATCTTTACCTTTATAGTTAAAAGAATCAAGCTCAAACAAAAAATTAACATATAAACCATATTTGGTAGATATAAGAGACTGCAGGTACAAGTTTTCAGTTATCGCATACCTATTATCTGGTTTATCTACAATCTCAAAATGAATATCACGTGGTATATTCATTATTGATAATTTAGAAATTTCCATAAAAGAACAATTAATGTTTAAAACTTCTCCCTTGTCATGAAAGTCTATTCTTCCGATACACTTATCATCTAAAAAAATTTCTCTATCTACAATAAAAAATCCTTGTAGTTGTAAAGATCTTTCATAAATCCATTTTTTTAGTAAAGAAGTATCAAAACTCCATTCATCTTTATTCAATGGTTCGATAAATACTTTTGCAAATTCTTTATAATGCTCTAATGCATTTTTATCATAAGTTAATTTTGCAATCATAGCCAACGCTAATTGTCTAGGTCCACTTCCATTATATCCCCATTCAAAGCCCATTGGAGAATGATTTTTTAAATCTAACCTTAGATCTAAAGGAGTATCATCATAAGTAACAAATGCACCATTTTTTGTTCGTATACCTTTAAAAACACCCATTTATTCTCTCCCACACATTGTTTTATAAGGGCAATAGAGACAAGTTTTTAGATCTTCACATTGAAAAAATTCAAACTCTTTGTGCATGAGAAGGTCTTTGATATTTGACTCAAGTACTGCTAACTTCTCTTCTAGTAAAAGCTCTTCTACTATAGTGCATTTTTTTAAGTCATAATAGCCACAGCGTATCTCTTCTCCTATATTTTTCGCTAAAAGATAATAAAACTCAAGTTGAAAATCTGTCGCCTCTGCAACATTTTTTAGGTTATAGATGGGGTAAGTTCCTGTTTTATAATCAAGCACGAACAACTGTTCATTATGTCTATCAATCCTATCTATACGTCCACTGATAGTAATACCTGCAAAAAACGAGCTGTAACTTTGTTCACATCCATAAACTTGCCAACCATCATCAAAACGTTTGACCTCATGATGGCAAAACTCTTGGAGTTGTTTTTTATAAAGTGCTATTTGATACTTTTCAAGTTCACTTTTTCCACACACTGCATCAAGAGAAAGTTCAAGTTTTTTATACATTTTTTCATAACTCTCAAAACTTTTTTGATCTGCAAAAAGCTTTGCTAAAGCCTCATGTACACTCTCCCCTATCTCCCATTCTTGTGGCATATCTTTTGGGATCTTATGTTCTTGCAGTAAAAGAATATATCGATAATAAAACTTTCTTCTACACTCAAAAAAATTCTTGAGCATTGTTGCAGAGATCTTATGCTCTGTAAAATCATACGCTGCAACAATCTCCTGATCCTTTATAAGTTTTTTGCTTGTTGGCTTAAATAGCAACTCTGCATAACTTTTTTCACTATAAGTGTTTTGTGCTTCAATACCAAGCTGCTTTAAAAAGCGTGATGGGATACTTTGCTCAGTACTAACAAAAGAGATCGCTACCTCTTTTGCATTTGCGATGAGCAATTCGTAGTAATGTTTTTGTAAATCTTCTCTATCAGCCATAGTTGGAAGCTTAGATCGTTCTCTGATCTGCGTATTTAAAAACATATCTTTTTCACTCTTCTTGGGTACATTTCCTTCATTGAAATCTACAATTACCACGCCATCAAAAGAGACATCACGTGTTTCTAAAACCCCCATTACAGTAATTTTTCCACCATGCGTATCATCTATACTGCGTTTCGCCAAACGCTGTAAAAAAAGATGTAACAATGCTTTTAAACTCATCCCCTCTATGTAATGTTCTAGTGCTCTAAAATGAAACAACTCCTCTTCAAAAATACTCCTGTGTTCCTTACTATTGATATCCTCTTTAAACTTTTGGAGCAAGATAAAAAACTCACTTGCTGAAAACTCCTGTTTATAAACTCCGAACAACTGTTCATAGTACTCTTTTCCTACTCGTTCTAAACGTTGCAAGTTTTCTTTAGAGGCATTATCTAATGCTTCTAGCGTCGCCCATAGCTTTTGATAGATCTGTGTACTACTAAAAGATCGTCCCATTGCAAAGTTGAAATTGTGTTCTTTATCGAAACCTTGAAGAAGTGTTGCAAAGTTTTCATCGGGAAGAATTAATACTATATCTTCTGCTTTGTATCCCTTTTGAATCATCTCATAAATCTTGTACTTTACAAAAGCAACTTGCAGAAGTGATTCACTAAAAGATTCGCAAACAATTTTTGTATTTCGTAAGAAATTGCGCTCTTGTAAGATCTCTTTTTTATTAAGAGAGATACAATAACTCCTATTACTTTGCAGTTCTAAGCCAAGTGTATTTAACTTTGTTTGCATCTTAGTATTAAAACGTGTAGTATCTATATGTAATTCGATCTCACAATAACTACAAGCCTCTTGTAAAAGCAAGAGTTCAAAATTTGTCAAATACCCTACTACATCGACCACTATTTTTGAGTGACGTTGTAAAAAGTGCTTATTTAAACGATAAAGATCTGGTAAAAAAATTTTATCTAGCAGTTTTTTTTCATCACAAAGCACTTTATATCTCTTATAAAGCTCTTGAAGTATACTTATATGCTCTTCATACTCTGCATAAAGATCTGCGTTTTGTAGATCTTCTATACAAAAAAGTTCAGCACTAAGTTCTTCAAAAAACTTAAAAATATAACTTGCATTTTTCGTAAATGTAAAAAAGTTTCTCTCAATTTGAAGTTGTGTGAAATTACTGAAGTTTGAAGCCTCAAGTAAAAGAAGAGTTCGGGTATCTTCATCAATAAAACGATAGCCCTCAACGATACAGAGTTTTGATAAAAACTCTGACATCGTTATATAATGGGGTAAGAAAAGAGATTCCTCTTCTCCTAAAAGTTGTCTTGCCCGAATTGCACGTGCACTAGGCAACACATAAGTAACATTCTCCATAAAGAATCTTGTTTTAGTATTCTTCTATCTGTTTATAACGTGTATCTGTTTTTATATTATAAAATCGGCTTTCATTCTCAACTTGGACTTTTGCCATAATATCCCAACGCCCCTCTACAGGAAGTGTAATCTTAGAAAAAGTATATATACCATTTTCCACTGTTGGCGTATTGAGCTCCATATCATATTTATGACTATTTGGTCTTGTTACTACGATAGAGAGTGTAGCATTATTAACTGCATTACCCTCTAGATCTTCTATCTCGTATACGATAGAAGTATCTTGCATACTAAGGCCTTCGTTTAAAAGTTTAATACTATATTTTTTATCAAATGCTATTTGTGCTTCTATGAGATCATTTGCTTTTGCATCAGCCTGATGATAATCCATCATATATGTATCACTCTTCTCAACTGGCAGAGTACTTGCTACCATTACAGTTGCAACACAAGCACCAAATACAGCAACAATAGAACCACCAATAATATAAGGCCAAAACCTTCCGCTACTCTGACTCATTTTTTTGCCTTCTTAAATAAAGTTTTCTTCGAATATATAAAATTATTCCATATAGAATCATTCCATAAAAGAGTAACTTAACAACCAATATACTTGTTTTATTTGCATTACCTGCAGCATTTTGCAACTCTACCCCTTTAGAACTAGCAATCTGTTCTGCAATATCTACATAACCGTTATACATAGAACCAGAGTATTTTCCAATTTGTTGGTTATCTTTTGCTTTTTGTGCCAAAAGAGGTAAGATAGTTCCCCCCGAAGAACTTGCTATCTCTTTAAAACTATCAAAGCCATCGCTATAAAAAATAGCCATTATAAAAGCTTGTACAGCTGAAGCAACAGGGCTTAAGACCTGTTTTTTATCAAAATATTCATATAAAGATGGATCACTTGCCAATATATCAACTTTCATGTCCAACTCTGCAAATGTTAAAAGAATCGTTGGCTCACTAAAAGCTTTGATCTGCTCTTTTTCATACTCTACAATTGACATATCTTGAGGAAGTTCTCTAACCATTAAAAGATGTAAAGCAATTCCCGTCTTTTCGTAAAGTTCTTTCCCTAATTTTTCTACTTCTGCAGTAAAGTCTGGGTTATGAACAACTTCATCTTGATATAAATATTTAGCATTGAGGGGTAATGTAAAAAGAAGTGTAAAGATGAGGGCCGCCAGCCCTCTTGAGAATTTCAAAAAAATTCTCCTTAACCAATATAAAGATGATTAGGTGTTACCACCGCGTAAAGTGTGTAAGCAGCCATTACTACTAGGCCCCAAGCAATAATTTTATCCATTATTAATCCTTTACTTTTACATCAACTAAATGTTTATTAGCACTTTGAGTGTCAATCATTTTAATTGAAGTTTCATCTTTAATTTCATAAAAATTGTTTGCGCTCTCTTGTTGCACAGAGATACCCGCTACAGTTAAAGCAACAAGGATACTTAATAAAAGTACCGTTGCGATTAACATTCCCGTAATACCATCAAGAACAAATACGCCTCTATTTTCATTCATACTCATACCTATTCTCCTTACTTAGCGCTTATGCTTGTAATGTAAGCACCAACAGCTTCTTTTTGTTTATCGTTAAGCTTGTCAAATTTAGGCATAGCACCAATAGCACCTTTTTTACCGTGGTTAAGTACGTTTACAACTAATTCAGGTGTAAACTCAGCAATGTTTGGAGCTACAAACTCCATACCTTTACCATCAGAACCATGACAAGACGCACAAACACCTTCAAATACATCTGCACCAGGACCAGTCATACCATTTGCTACATATTTAGAAACAAGATCGATCTCTGCATCTGTAATCATATCATTTGTATTTGCATTGAAAAGACCTGAACGATCAGGCATTGGCATTTCACTACCTAGTAAGTGGTTATTTGCACCATTAATGATAACATGCTTAACAACTTTTGCTTCAAGTCTAACATTTAAATTAGCAGCTTTTCCATCAATACCATCAGCTGTTAAACCGTGGCATACTTTACATTCTGCTAAGAATACAGACTCTCCCATCTCTACAAGTCTTTCACCTTTAATATCTGCATATTTAGTTTCAAACTTCGCGTTATGAGCAGCTGTATCTTCATTATACTCACCGATTTGAGAGTATGCATTTACTGGATAACCCATAGTAAAATACCACATACCCCAAATAATTGTACCGATGAACATGATAGCCCAACCAGTTGGTACATTATTTTTATATTCGCCTATGCCGTCCCAGCTATGCTCAACAAGCTCACCTTCAGCAGTGTCTGTTTGCATTTGACGTACATATTTGATAACAACGAATACTGTAATGATTACAAGTGCAACTGCACCAGCAACCGCCAGCATATTAACGATATCATCATTGATACCACCCTCAGAACTTCCAACAGATAAATATGTTAGAACTAGCATGAGAGCAGCAAAGATAATTCCCCAAAGATAAAGCTTATTCATATATCTCTCCTATTTCTCTTTATCATCTGATCTCGCTGATACAGGAGTATCAGTGACATCATCATTTAGCGCTATATTGCCATAATCTTCATAATCATGCCCATCTGCATCTTTTTTCTTGGAATACAAATGGTAGATATACCCATAGAGTATAAATACCAACGTAGCCGTTAATGCAAAATAACCATAAGCTTGTAATTCAGCAATATCCACTTTAAAACCTTTACTATTTCAGACTATTCATATATGCAATAATAGCTACTATCTCAGGAATCTCTCCACGAGCTACTGCATCTTTCACATCTTGATCTTTCATATCAGCTGCAATTGCTTTTGCTTCTGCTAAAGCAAGTTCTTTTGCCTCTTGTAAGTTCGCACCCATTTTTACAACTTTACTTGATCCATCTTTCATAGGTACCGGTTTATTGTAAGGTACAGAGAAAGCCTTAGCTACTGTTAATTGCTCTGCATATGCAGTATCAACATCAGCATTATTTGTAAACATCCATTTATACGCAGGCATAATTGAACCTGGTACTACAGATGCTGGATCTTTCATATGGTTCTCATGCCAGTCAGTTGTACGGTAGTTACCTACACGCATTAAGTCTGGACCAGTTCTTTTAGAACCCCAAAGGAATGGACGATCATAAGCGTATTCACCACTTAATGAATAATGTCCATAACGATCTGTTTCAGATTTAAATGGACGAACAAGTTGCGAGTGACATGCATTACAACTATTTTTAATATAAACGTGACGACCAGCTAACTCTAAAGTTGAATATGGTGCAGTCCCGATTACAGGACGAGATGCTTGAGCAAAGTTTGGAACAATTTCTATCAAACCTGCAAACGCAATCGTTACAAATACACCTACTGCGAAAAAGAACGGGTGTTTTTCTAACCAATGAAACATAATATTATCCTCCCTTTCTTATGCGCCCATAGGCGAAGCATTTTGAAGCTCAGACTCTTCTACAGGACGAGCAGACATAGTTTTGTAAATGTTATATGCAAACATTAAGAAACCAACTAAGTATAATAATCCACCAACACCACGGATTGTGTAGTAAGGGTGAAGTACAGTAACAGTATCAATAAATGAGTATGCTAAATTACCAAACTCATCGTGAGCACGCCACATCATACCTTGAGTAATACCTGCAATCCACATAGATGTAAAGTAAAGAACAACACCTAATGTTTGGATCCAGAATTGTGCAGCCATTAAAGACTTAGAGTAGATCTCACGTTTAAATACACGTGGAGCCATGTGGTAAAGAGCTGCCATAATCATGAATCCAACCCAACCAAGTACACCATCGTGAACGTGACCAACAATCCAGTCTGTAAAGTGAGCGATTGCATTAACAGATTTGATAGCTTGAATAGGACCTTCTAAAGTTGAGAACATATAGAAAGTAGAACCAAGAACCATAAACTTAATTAATGGAGATGCTGCAACTTGTTGCCACTCACCCTTCATAGTAAGAAGCATATTGATAGCCGATCCCCAAGAAGGCAAGATTAAGATAACAGAGAAGATAGAACCCATAGTCTGCATCCAATCAGGTACAGTAGAATAGATTAAGTGGTGTCCACCAGCCCAAAGGTATACGAACATTAGACCCCAGAAAGAGAGTAATGAAAGTTTGTACGAATAGATAGCTTGACCAGATTCTTTTGGTAAGAAGTAGTAGATCATTGCAACGATAGGTACTGTAAATCCAAATGCAACTGCATTGTGTCCATACCACCATTGAACAAGCGCATCATTTGTACCAGCATACATTGATACAGAGTGCCACCATGAACCAATTCCACCTGAAGCGAAATATGTAGGAATCTCCATATTATTGAAAAGGTAAAGCATAGCTATACCTAAGAATGTAGCTATATAGTACCAAATAGAGATATAAAGTGATTTTTCACGGCGAATACCGATAAGACCAAAAATACTCATACCGAATGTAACCCATACTACAACTACAGCAATATCGATTGGCCACTCAAATTCAGCATACTCTTTAGATGTTGTGATCCCCATAAATAGTGTTACAACAACAGATGCAACAACTAAAAGGTACAACCAAAAGTGTAATTTCCCTAAAAACATCAAAAAGCCTGACTCTGCCATTGATACTTTTAAAACACGCTGACCAACATAATACCAAGTAGCAAAAATACCACTTAATGTAAACCCGAAAATAACTGCATCAGTATGCAGTGGACGAAGACGACTAAAGTTAGTATATTCAGCTAACCCTTCGCCAAGCATTAAGTTAACACCTGGAAAAGCAAGTTGAAAAGCTAAAATTACACCGATGAGCATTCCAACAATTCCTAAAACAATTGTTGTAAACATGAACATCTTTGCAACTGTATAGTCGTACTCTAATGGACGATTCTCCATATATAGCCTCCTTAAAGTTTCAAAGCAATTATGCCTAAACGCAATTTTTACGCTATTTAGACTAATTAACAGCATCATAATATCAATACAAAAGTTTAAACTATCTTAATTTCTGCTCAAAATTAACACTTTTTTAACAAATTGTTATCTTTTTGTTTACTATTGATATTTTATAAATAATTAAGGTTAGTGGGAATTTTTTGAAGATTTTGACTACTTAAATATTTTTTCTTTAAACATTTAAGTAGTTTTTATTTAGGCTCTTTTAATTAAGTCTAAAAATTGATCGAAGATATAACGGCTCTCTTTAGGTCCAGGACTTGACTCTGGGTGGTGTTGTACCGAAAAGATTGGAGCATCTTTATAACGTAAGCCCTCTATAGTTTCATCAAAAAGGTTTACATGTGTTATCTCTGCTACTTCAGTGATATTTTCAGGTACATTATAGTTATGATTTTGTGCAGTAATCTCTACAAGTCCTGTGTTACTATTTTTCACAGGATGATTTCCACCATGATGTCCAAATTTGAGTTTATATGTTTCATAACCATGTGAGATCGACAATAATTGATGTCCAAGGCAGATCCCAAACATAGGGATCTTTGCTTCGATCAGTTTTTTGATCTGCTCTTGCTCTTTTTTAAGAACTAAAGGATCTCCAGGACCGTTTGATAAAAACACACCATCTATCTCTTTATTATTGTAACGTGTAATAAGCTCTTCTGCTTTAAAATCATTTGGAATAACTTCTACACCGATTTTTGATTCTACTATATTGTTAAGAATATTTCTTTTTACACCAAAGTCAATAACTACAACATTGGCTTCAGGTTTTGGTGCAGGTTTATATTCAAAAGCTATTTGAGAATAAGTCGCATCTGTGTGTTTGTATACCTCTTTAGTGCTTACCTGCTCAATATAATTTACATCTTCAATACGTGGTGAAGACTCAAGAATCTTTTTTAATTCCTCTTTATCACTTACCTCTGTCGAAGCTACCATCATCATAGCACCCTCATCGCGAAGCATCTTCGTAAGATAACGTGTATCAATAGAGCAGATCCCCATAACACCATATTTTTTCAAAAAGCTATCAAGAGATTCTTGAGCACGGAAGCTTGAATAACGTGCCTGATAGTTACGCACAAGCATCCCTTTTGCATGTGCATTTTTACTCTCCATATCTTGTTCATTCACACCTACATTTCCTATTTCAGGCATTGTAAAAGTAACAAATTGTCCAGCATAAGATGGATCAGACATAACCTCTTGATAACCGCTAAGTGATGTATTAAAAACTATTTCACCTACACTTGTTGCGTCTGCACCAAAACTTTCTGCTTCAAGGTAAGTTCCATTTTCAAGATATATCCAAACTTTTTTCATCACATTACTCACTGTTGCATACCTCTCTTTGTCAGTTCCTCTTTATAGAGTTTATCGTATAAAATATCAAATTCATCAGTCCCAGGAATATAACGTTTTTTATAAGAACGTATCTTATCCATCACAGCATCTTGGATCGCAGAGTCATCTGAGATGAAAGATGTTATAGAGTTAAAGATGATATTTTTAATTCTGTTTTCTGTTACATCAAAATGTATAAGGTCCTCTTCATACAGTTCATCAAGTATTTTATGTGCAATGTCTGAGTAACGTTCTTCATAATTTAAGATAACTCCAAACTCAGGTGCAAGTTTCTTTTTGATCATAAAAAAGAGCTGTCTCTCATCAGCTAACATAAAGTCTATCTCTTCTTCATTTTCTTCACAAATAATTCTTGCTTTTTCTTCTAAAGCACTCTCTTGTTCAACATTTTTTTTGAGGATCTTCTGCGCTTCATTTGCTATAGGTTCCAAACCTTTTGTCATTGTAACAACACCACTTTTATTTAGATCAACAGCTACTTTGTGTGAGATATGAGGGATAGTTTTAAGTGATATTTTCATGCATGAACCCTAGTTAATAAATTAAATTTTGATATTTTACACTAACTAAGGTAAAGATAGGATTAGAGAGATCTATTTTGTAAGCAGAGAGGTAAGTTCAGAGGCTTTTTTTGGATCCATTTTTGCCAAAACTGCACCTACTGTTTTAGGCTTTAATGAGGAGAGAATAGTTATCGCTTCTTCTGCTTGCATATCTGAGAGAATATTTGCCGCAGAACTCGCTTTCATCTTTGAAAAAGTTTGTGCGACCTTATCCATTTTAAGTTCTTTGATCTCTTTTAAAACCTGCTCGTTTTTTTTGAGCAGTTCTTCAATATTTTTCTCTTTTTTTGTCACTTCATCTAATTTTATATTTACCTCTTGCTCCTGCTTTTGAAGCTTTACTTCTTTTTTGCCAAGAAGCTCTTGTGTCGCAGTTTTAAGCGCCTGAAGAGCTTGTTTTTGTTCATCGATACGTTCAAGTTCTAATAAAAGCTCACTTTTTCTCTCTTGAAAAATTTCTGTACAGTCAAAAAGTTTATCACTTGTTTGCATAGACCAAAGAGCTGTACCTACCAATAAAATTACTACAAATATTCTCATACTTTGCCCTTTATACTTTTTTTATTAAATGTTATCGAAGCTATCTCATCAAGCTCTTTTGCCTCTTGAAGCTGTAACTCTTGTATTCTTTTTTTCTGCTCTTGAAGTTCTAGATATTTATACTTTTCATGTTCGATCATATCTAATTTAAATTGCTCTTGGGCATTTCGTAGCTGATCTTGGCAAAAGTTCACCCAGTTTATATTGTGTGAGATCACTTCACGTTGTGATGCCAAGAGAGTTCTAGAGGCAAGATAGCTAGAGAGTGTGCCTTTTTTGGGTTCCTCTATATTTTCAAGTTCTTCGTAAGATTTTTGGAGCTGTTCTTGTGCGTACAAAAGGTTTTTATTCACCTTTTGCAGTTCTCTTTCGCTTTTATCTAGAGTGTTTTTTTTCAAAGTCACAATAGAGCTAAAGCGAGTTTTCATCTCTTTCTCCTAGAGGATTATCGTATCATCTCTTTCTGGCGATGTAGATATAATACCAACTTTTGTTTTAGATACCTCTTCAATCGTTTTGATATACTCTTGTGCTTGTAATGGAAGGTCCTTAAACTCTCTTATACCAACAGTTTTATCCCAACCTTTAAAAGTTTTGTATATAGGTTTTACCTCTTCTAAGTTTGCAGGAAGATAATCTATCTCTTCTCCATTAAGCTCATAAGCTACACACACTTTTACTTCATCAAAACCATCAAGAACATCAAGTTTCATAAGAGCAAGTTCATCACACCCATTTAGACGGCTTGCATAACGTGTTGCGACTGCATCAAACCATCCACAACGTCTTGCACGCCCTGTTGTTGTTCCAAATTCATGCCCCTGTTTTCCTAAACGAGCACCATCCTCTCCTAGATCTTCACTTGGGAAAGGTCCATTACCAACACGTGTACAGTACGCCTTTACAATACCGATAACCTTACCAATATCTTTTGGGTTGATTCCAAGCCCTGTACAAGCACCTGCACTTACAGTTGAGCTTGATGTAACATACGGATATGTTCCATGATCAATATCTAGCATAGTTCCTTGAGCACCTTCTAAAAGAACACGTTTGTTCTCTTCATCAAGTGCACGCCAAAGCATCTGTGTTGTATCTGTAATATAAGGTGCTAGTTTTTCTTTATAGCCTTGAAGTTCTGTTAAAAGCTCTGTTTTGTTAGGTGTTTGGATCTCTAAGACATCAAAAATAGCTCTATTTTGTTCAAAGTATTCTAAAATAGAGGCACATAGTTTCTCAGGGTTTAAGAGCTCTCCTACACGCATTCCCACACGATTGATCTTGTCTGAATACGTAGGACCGATCCCTTTTCCGGTAGTACCGATAGCTTTATCACCTTTTAGTTTTTCACGTGCTTGATCTATAAGTGAATGGTATGATAGATTTAAGTGTGCTTTATCAGAAATAAAAAGTCGTCCCTCTAAGTTTTCAAACTGCTCCATCTCTTTAATGATCGACTCTGGAGAAAGTACTACTCCATTTCCAACTACATTAATAGCTTTTGGGTTTAAAACTCCCGAAGGAATAAGATGTAAAGCATACTTTACACCATCTACCCAGATTGTATGACCGGCATTATGTCCACCCTGACTTCTACATACAACATCATACTCACATGCGAGTCTGTCAACTATTTTCCCTTTTCCTTCATCTCCCCACTGGATACCTACTATTAAATCAGCTTTCACTCTTTTTCCTTCTTTATTCTTCTTATTTTGTCAACATCTCACAGAGTATATCTGTGTATAGTGCAAATCCTACAGAACGCACTTCAGAGTTTTTATATCTTCCACCACGTGCTAAAACTTCATTCTTATCAATTATTCTAAAAAAGAGTTCATCATAATAAAGCATCTTTGAATAATAGATCGGTGCTAAAACGGTTTCTTCATAGCCCACTTCTAGTGCAAGTTCTTTCATCTTTAACAACTCTTTTTGGATCGCTTCAGGAACGCGTGGTAAAAGTGCATCAAGCCCTTTTGGATCTTGTAAATATACAAGTTCATATACCCAATCAACTCCCAAGTTTAAAAGCTTTTCAATATTAATATGGCGAAAGTCATCAAGTGTTAAAGACTCAAACATCTCTACTAAAAGATGCGGAATTCTAATATTTGAGATCTGAACAAGAGGCTTTATCTCTAAAGCGTTTAAGATCTCAACAGCGATCCCCATAACAGAAGAGAGTTTTTTCTCTCCCATAAACTCGACACCAACTTGATACTGCTCTATCGAGGGAAAGCGAAACACGGGTTGAATATAAAACCATTTTTTATGCTCTGTGTTACGCCCTAAACGCTTTTGAATAATACGAACTACATCTATAGTTGAGTCTGCACGAAGACTCATATTATTATTTTTTTGATCATTTACACGTATAAGTTCTTTTGCATCTGCAATACTTTGATGTTGATGGTACGAAAAAACAGGAGTAACGATCTCTTCAAAGCCATGTGCATATAAAATATCACTAGCACACTTCTCTATCTCTCGTTTTACTTTAGCACTTTGTCCAAAATAGAGTCTTGAGCCGTTTGGAATTTCGTGTTCAAGTATCATTATTTCTCAAGACCAAAAGTGATTGCATTAAAGATCTTATTTGCAGTACCATCAAACTCTCTACGTCCAAGTTTTGCAAGAGCAAGTTCGACACTGTTTACAACCCATGCCATCTCATACTCTTTGATAAGTCCCATCTGATTAATACGGAAGATCTTTCCTTTGAGATGGTCTTGTCCCCCTGCAACATTTACCCCATACTCCTCTTTTAAGATCGTACGAATAGCAGAAGCATCTATATCATCAATCGTTGTCATAGATGTTGCAGGTGTTTTTGGATATACATGAAGTCCAAGTGCTTCAAGTGATGCTATAACAGCTTTAGATCGAAGTGCTGTTGTTTCATAGAGTTTATCTAAACCACCTTCAGATTCTATATTTTCCAAGATCTCTAAAAGTCCAATGATAAGTGTTGTAGCCGCAGTCCAAGCTGTTGTGTTTTTGCGCTGTGCTTTGATCTCAGTTGCAAGGTTAAAGTAATACCCTTTGCCTTCACCTGTCTTCTCAATCGCAGCATTGCTTAAACCTAAAATAGCAAGTCCTGGAGGAAGCATAAGAGCTTTTTGACTTCCTGCAATAAGTGCATCGATATTTGTTGTATCAATTTTGCGTACACCTACAGCAGTGATCCCATCAGCAATGATCATAATATTAGGGTTAATCTCTTTTGCCGCTTTTGCCAACTCCTCTACAGGGTGTGCTAAACCTCCTGCTGATTCACTGATCTGTACTGCTATAGCATCAATATCAGCGTTTTCTTTAAGTGCGGCTACAACATCATCTACACTTACAGGAGTATCCCATTCATTTGTAATCTCTACACTTTTTAAACCGTTTGCACGAGCAATTTTGCCAAAGCGCTCCCCAAATTTTCCAGAATTGACATTAAGCAGTGTGTTGTGGCATAAGTTTGTTACAGCAGCTTCCATTGCTCCCGTTCCACTAGAAGAGAGCATCACCACTTCATCCATACCAAAAAGTTTAAAGAGGTATGAACGTGTTTTTTCAAAAATAGCTTCAAATTCAGGTGTACGATGATGCATCGTTTCATCACTCATCGCATTTCGAACATTTTGAGGTACCGGAGTTGGTCCAGGCGTAAAAAGTAGCATTAGATTTTTCCTAATAGAATATTTTCAAACCCAGAATTATATCGAAATAACTTAAAGAGACTCTTTAGACTTTTTGCTACCCTTAATCAGGGCTGTGTTACAATCTCTATCATATCTAATACAAGGAAAAAAATGACTCTATTTGATGCAATTATTTTGGGAATTATAGAGGGTATCACAGAGTTTCTTCCCATCTCCTCCACAGGACATCTCATCGTAGCAGGAGAGATTTTAGGTATAGATCAAACACGTATCAATAAAGCTTTTGAAGTAATTATTCAGTTTGCCGCTATACTTGCTGTAGTTGTTAACTATAAAGAGAGATTTACCCCAAAATATATCTCACTTTGGTCAAAAGTTTTTTTAGCATTTTTACCTATAGGTACGATTGGCTATCTTTTCGCTTCTGAGATCAAAACACTTTTTAGCATTGAAGTGGTGGCTATCATGTTTATCATAGGGGGTGTTGTTTTTTTGGCTATGGAGAAACTCTATCTACCAAAACGTACAGCCCATATTCAAGATCTTGATGAGATAAGCTATAAACAAGCATTTTTTGTAGGTCTTGCACAAGTTTTTGCTCTCATACCCGGAACAAGCCGTGCAGGAGCGACTATTATTGGTGCTCTGTTTATCGGTATGAGCCGTAAAGTAAGTGCTGAGTTTAGTTTTTTGCTTGCTCTACCTGTGATGAGTGCAGTATCACTGTATGATCTTTTAAAACACTATAGTGAGTTCACACAAGAGAATATGCTGCATCTAACTCTTGGTTTTATTATCTCTTTTCTTGTCGCTTATGTAGCTATGAAACTTTTTTTAGCTTTTCTTGAACGCTTTACTTTTGTAGCCTTTGGTATCTACCGAATAATTTTTGGTCTTTTACTACTCGTACTTTTTATTTAAAATTTAATGGTATATTTTTTGCTTTCTTATTTGTGTACCTGTTACATAAATAAGAGGAGTCAGCATGCAAATGATACGACACCGTTTACGTTTAGAAAACTTGTTACAAAAACTTGAAAATTCATTTTACAAAGTGAGTAGAAAGTTTTTATAAAAGCAAAGTAGTAAAGATTTACACGAGATGAGGGATCAGTTATATCTCACTCTATTACTTTATATAAATTCCAAGGATGGAATTTAAAGCGTTTGCAACACAACTTTTGCAAGCTTTAATGCTTTTGCTCTATGTGAAAGAGTTTTTTTTATCTCATCAGGAAGTTCCCCCAAAGTTTTATCATATTCAAGTGGTATAAACATCGGATCGTATCCAAAACCTCCATCACCACGTGGTTTAGTTATCACATCGCCATACATCCACCCATGTACACACTGCTGGGCATCTTTTGTGACAATAGCGATTGCGGCTGTATAATATGCAGGAGAACTTTGTACACCTTTATCTTTGAGATCTTGAACTAACTTATTGAGGTTTGCTTTATCATCAGCATTTTTTCCTGCATGACGAGCACTATAGATCCCAGGTGCTCCATCTAAAACATCAACACTGATCCCGCTGTCATCTGCTATAACAACTACATCTTCATCACCCAAAGCGTCAAATACAGCACGTGCTTTAATAAGTGCATTTTCTTTAAATGTAACACCATCTTCTACTATCTCAAAAGCTTCTATAAGTTCACTATAGGGGATCACTTCATGCTCATCACACATCTGCTTGATCTCTTTTACCTTCCCCTTATTTGAAGTCGCTAAAACTATCTTCATTCCATTTCCTTATAGTTAACTTTAAATTCTTCTATTTGGCTTCTACAAAGTTTGTGTAAACATTTGTTTGAATATAATTGCGACATTATACCAATTAATACTATGGGGTTTGTATGTTTAAAAAAGTTTTTCCACTCTCACTTATACTCTCTTTACGCTTTTTAGGGCTGTTTTTAGTGCTTCCTGTTCTTTCTGTTTACGCACTCACACTAGATGGAGCTACACCTTTATTGGTTGGAGTTATTGTTGGGGGATACGCTTTAACACAGGCAATTTTTCAAGTGCCTTTTGGATCTTTAAGTGATAAGATAGGAAGAAAGCCAACACTTCTTTTTGGTTTACTCATCTTTTTTATAGGTTCGCTAATCGCTGCATTTGCAACAGATATCTATACACTTATGTTTGGACGTTTTTTACAAGGTGCAGGGGCTATAGGTTCGGTTGTAACTGCAATGATCTCAGATCTAGTTGAAGAGGAGATCCGCACAAAAGCGATGGCTATTATGGGTGGGACTATCGCTTTGAGCTTTGCTCTTGCTATGGGACTTGGTCCTATCATTGGTGCACATTGGGGTGTAGATACCCTCTTTATTATTACAGCTATTCTTGCTTTAGTTGCTGTTTTGGTACTGTTTTTAAAAGTACCTACGCCACCACGCATAAAACATATTTACCACAATACAAGTAAAACATCTGATATTATTAAAGATCCAAATCTTTTAAATATGATCATTATCAATGCGATGCAAAAAGGCTTAATGACGGTAGCTTTTGTGCTGATCCCTATTATTCTTACAAGCGATACTTTTGGCTGGGAAAAAGCGGAATTATATAAAGCGTACCTTCCTGCAATGGTTTTAGGTCTTTTAGCTATGGGACCTGCGGCTGTATTTGGAGAGAAGAAGAATAAACCGCGTGAGATCTTCTTGCTCTCTATCGTTTTATTTGCTCTGTCATTTTTCATTATGGGGCTGACAGACTCTGATACCCTTTTTATTGTCGGCGTTGTGTGTTTCTTTATCGCTTTTAATATGATGGAACCACTTGTACAATCAATGATCTCAAAGTTTGCAAAAGTACACCAAAAAGGTGCGGCACTTGGTATCTCAAACTCTGCTGCTTATTTTGCAACCTTTTTAGGGGGAACACTAGCAGGACTCTCGCTAGATCTTGGAGATAGAGGATCTATAGGAATCACTGTGGGTGTCATCTCTCTTTTATGGTTAGTCTATACAGTTGTTAAACTCAAAAACCCTACAAAATATGCACATCTCTTTATAAATCAAGCCACAATCAATATGCAAAAACTTGAAGCACTAGAACATGAACATATCGCAGAGTGGTATATCAACGAAACAGAAAATAAAGTAGTGGTGAAATATGCAGTAGATGCTATAGATGCGAAAGATCTAGAGAAGCAGATCATCGCCTAGAAAGAGACGAAGCTTTAAAAGCCTAGTCTCTTTGCATTCAGTATAGTGCCTGAGATCTATTTTACTAATACATTGGCAATAATATTCTCCACAATCTTGTAATATATATCATCAAAACAACTCATCTTTTTTCTCCTAATGTACTATATTTTCGTTTATTTACTGTAGATAGATAAAAATATCCATCTTGAGATGTACTACACATTTCTTCTACAAAATTCTCAAGTAAATATTTACTTCTATTAGAACTAAAAATATCTATATTTCCTCGATGAAATTTAAATAACTCTACTTTTTTATCATTTAATACTACCAAGCTCCAAGTATCTTCATCATTAGCATATTCAATACTTTTTAAATATGCGTTCATTTTTTGTACTTCGCTAGTATTATTTTCTTCGAATACTTCCCCTCCATAAGGTGGAAGTACACATATTTTTTCATAGTTTTTTTCCAATAAATCAGTAACTTTTACAAACCTATTATTTTCCCACATATTTAAAAGTTTTACTTCAGGATAATTATTTTCTTCTTTACTCACAGAACTTGAACATGCGGTTAAGCCTATAACCAGAGTAGATTTACAAAGCATTTGTAGAATATTCATTATGTAACTTCCATTTCAAGTGCAAAATCTTGATTATTCATTTCCATACGGAAAATGATTCATAAACTCTCCTTGAAGTTCACGTGCTAGAATATCCTCTAGCACTACAGCTACATCAATTTGATATACACCAAAGGAAAGTCCACTCTTTCCCCCGGCAAAAGTAGCTTTATATACTGCACTATGAGTTGTCCCTACACGTACTTATGAATGCTAAATCTGTTGTTGATAACATTTTATTCCTTTATCTTATTGATTATATTTAATATTCTATCTGCCGTTAGTTCTAAACCTAGAACACCGTTATGTTCCTTGCTTTTATTTTCTCGAATTTCATCAATCTTTTTTTGCAACCAAGCATAGTCAACTAATGTAAATTTTTCTAAGTTATTATATTTATTCTTTAGTTTAAAAGTTTTATCCATAATAAAAACAGCTGGATAATCACTCATTGTAACGGCATATAGTTCATCATTAATTTTATAAACATCATTTATTCCCATTGCTGTAATAGGTAATTCAGCTATAGACTTTCCTTTCATAATAGGACATGTTTCTGTGGTCCTATATGTGAAACTTCCTTTCATTAAAATACTCTTTTCCTTATAAGTAGAACCATCTTTATTGACTATTTTATATCTTTTTTCAAATGGACTTCCACATTCCCATGGATAGTAATAAAATAATTTCTTTTCAAATAAATTATAGTATCCACCCTTCCCCCCCCCTTTCATAGTTGCTATTCAATCTTCTAACTTTTTTGTAACTATATTTATTTAAAAAATCATCAAAATTTCTTTGATTATTTTCTGTATCTAAAGATATATTCTCATATAGTTTCACACCTGTATACATACTTATAAGTACCTTATAGTTAGTGTGTTTAGATATACTATAAAAAGCAAGTAGTGCAATATCATTCTTATTTCTATATAAGTTATAGATTATGGATTTTTTTTCCACGGCTTCTGATCTAAGGTAATTGACATTGGGATGTTGAAGTTTTCATTATTTTCACTAGCTAGCACACTTCCACATAAAATCGTTATCATAATAATAAAAATTTTTATCGTGCTCTTCAATGTTTTCGAAAATATAGGAGTTTTATGATGAATTTCCATTTTTATTTGTTTCTTCTTTAGCATATTTATATTTCCTTTAAATAAAACAACAGTCCAAAAAGTTTCCATACTATGCTACCTCTCTTTTAAATTTAAAATCTCTATAATTTACCACAATCTGCCGTAAATTATCTTTTAATATAAAAAAAATGTTTTTGCTATTGTGATGAATTTTTCAATTTTTTATATTTTTTTTTATGATTGTGTATTTTTGAAATTCTATTCAGTTATGTATATAATCTACTTAGTATAATGGAATGACGTTTGGGAGATGAGTGCTTCATTAAGTATTGCATTAGCATGTAATTTGAGAATTGCTTCTAGTTAGGATAACTAAAACAGTTAGAAGAGGAAATTTATTTGCTTTCTAGTACTATAGATGATATGAATACATCTTGTATTTAGCTATGCGATAGAACCTCGTTTTGAAGTGTTTTTTGAATATATGCGTTTAATGACATTCCAGCTTTTAGTGCTTCTTTGTATATTTTTTTATGAAGTTCAGGATCGATTATTACATTCAACACACCTTTGTACGTCTTTTGTGGTTCACGGTTTAGCTTTTTATACTTATCTTTTAACGCATCTTTAACCAAGTTTTTCTAAAAACTTAGATATTTTCTACATTTTAATCCATATATTTTTCTAAAAAATTTTGGCTACTAAGTTTTTCGATCCCCTTAGCGTAAAAAGTTTTGTCATTTGTAATGATTACTTCACAGTTATATTCCTTAGCTAAGGTGTATTGTAGATTATCTTCAAGATCATTATTTTTTAACTGAAGTGCTTTGCCGATCTGCTCATTAGTAGAACCTAAAACCGTAAAGTTATCATTTACAAGCATTAAAAAAGCTCGTATATCTTTTACTTGCTTTTTAGCTATGTAGTCGATGTTTAAAATCGTTATGTCTAAAATGTATGCATCAAAGATTTTTTTCTCAATAGCGTTAAATAAGATCAAAGCCTCTTTAAACTTTTCTCTCTTTAAAATAAGATCTAAAAAAATATTAGTATCTATAAAGATCTTCATTTTACGATACTTTTGTACTTTTCATCGTCTATCGCATAGTCATTGTCTAAAATGCCAACAAATTTGTTAAATGAACCTTGTTCTAAACTCTCTTTATTTGCTGAACGTTTAAGAAGGTTTTCATACTCTTCATAGGGTAAAATTACCGCTTTTTTTTGATGTGCTTTTTTATCAACTATGCATACAGCCTGTGAAAGAAGCTTAGTAAACTGAGCTTGTGCTTGTGAAATTCCTAACTCTAACATTCGATACTCCTTACTTTATATATACGAAATATTATAACATATATGTACTTATATTGTTATATATATAAATTCTATTTGGCTTACTCATTCAACTTGATCTTGTCGTACTTTGCATATGTTTATGGTTTGTAAAACGCCCATCCACACTAAATAGTGCTGACACTTATTTTTCTTATTTAAAACTTTTATCTTTCGCATTTAAAATATAGCCTGATAACCTATTGAAAGTTTTTCCACTAGCTTTTAGTGCACCGTTTTCTTTATCAGAAACTTGCACTATCACGAGATCGTGTTCTGGCAGAACAATCACATATTGACCCCAATAGCCTCTTGCTGAAAATGCTTTTCCCTTTACTTTATTGCCTAAATGCCATTGCCCAGTTGATACCCACCACATATATCCATAGCCTATACCTTTACTTACTTGAGAATAAGGTATAGTACTCTCTTCGATCCATTTTTTTGGAATCACTTGATGATTTTTCCATCTTCCGTTACATAAATAAAGTAAACCAAAACGCGCTCTGTCTCTAGCATTCATCCAAAATGGATACGCAGCATGTAGAGATGCTCTTTCTTTAATATATTTACCATCTTCAGACACAAACTGCATATCTATTGGATCTGCAATACGTTTTTTGAATGCTTCAAAAATTTTTTCTTCTGTTTCTTGCTCAAAAATTGTGCCTAAAGCGTTAAAGTCCCAGTTATTGTAGTAGTAATATCTATTTGGAAAATGGGAACCTCTTGCTGGGCGCTTGCTTTTCATTGCCTTAGTTTCATAAGCAGCAGGATGATAAATCCCTGAGCGCGCTTTAAGCAGCTCAAAGACCGTAGCCATTTTTTCTGTGCCCGTCAATTTTTGTTTATCATCAATATTTAACTCTTTCATACTTTTTGAAAGATCAATTTTTCCCTCATTAGAATAAATTCCATATAAAGCACTCAAAAAACTTTTTCGAACTGAATAACAGTTAGAGGCTTATAGCTATTTCCCCCCCATTCGGCTATAATGTAACCATGGTCTATGACCATAAAAGCTGTTACTCCACTTTTAGTAAAATAATCGTGAGCTTTTTGAAGTTTTTGAAGGGAATATCATAAAGCTTCCGGATCTTTAGTTTCCCATCTATTTGATGGAAAATATTCTTCACTACTTGAACTTTGTTTTGCATTTAAACTAGAAATTGCTGTTACTAATCCAAAATAGTAATTTTATTTTCATACTCAAACCTTAATTTTATTAGTAATTAATATATTATATTATAATAAGTTAATTTAATATTGAGCAGTACTTTTTTCTTACTCCTGTATCGTCCAGAACAGTTTTGAGGTATCAAATCTGTGAGAGCTGATTGTGCTAAGGAGAGTCTCTTTGGTTGATGTATCTATTATTGATCACTTTTATATCTCCATCTTCTTTCAGTAAGTAGTTGCAGTGACATTTTTACACCCCTTTTCAAAAGAATGTTCAAAACGCGCTATCTCATACCATGTTCCAACATATTGCTTTAGATCAACCTGCTCTACTGTTGGTGGTATTGCAAAAGTTGTGGGAATAAGCTTGAAAATTTGACAATATATCTATTTAGATATATAATTAGTATACCTAATAGTATAAGGATAATACAATGGCAACAGTAAAAAAACTTATTTCTCTTGATGAAGGTCTCGCAAAAGAACTTGAAAATGTAGCAGATGCACTTCATAAGTCTCAAAAAGAGGTTGTAGAGAGTGCACTTGACTTTTACTTTGACTATACCGATACTGTCGTAGCTGATAAAATCACAAAAGAGATAAAATCAGGTGAGATGAAAGTGATCGCTGCTGAAGATGTTTACAAAGAGTTGGGTATTGAGATTTGAATATAGAATATTCAGAAAAATCACTCAAGGATTTAAAATCATTTTCACACCCAGATAGAACACTTATAGCTAAAAAGATTCACTACTTGGCTGAAAACTTTGATGCTTTAAAAAGTTCAAAAAAAGTAACCGAACTAAAAGGTAGCGAATTCGAAAGCCAATATCGTTTTGTAGTAGCTAAGAAAATTCGTATACTTTTTAGAATAGAAGATGATACAATTGTTTTACTTGTATTAAGAGTTGGATTTAGAAAAAATATATACAGTTCGTGACTGAAGCAACTAAGCTCTAAAAAAGCTTAGTCTTTGTAGAAATTACTTTTGTGGGAGTACCGTCATGTTGTAGTAGCGCCCTTCAAACTTAGGCGGTTTATCCATTGTACCGATATCTTCAACCATCGGCCACACTTTCATAAGTACATCTTTTGCAGCTTCAGGATGTGCCATTTCACGCCCTTTTAAAAATACGCGGAAACGTACATGTTTTCCTTTTTCTAAAAATTCGCGTGCATGCTTTACTTTATAAGTAACATCATTTTCAGCGATCTTTACAGAAAGTTTGATCTCTTTGACATCGATCTTAGTTTGGTTTTTTCTTTGCTCTTTAAGCTGTTTTTCTTTTTGGTATTTATACTTACCGTAATCCATTATTTTTGCCACAGGCGGCTTTGCATCTGGAGCAATGAGAACAAGATCTAGTCCTAACTCATTTGCTTTTTCCATCGCTTCATCTGTCGAAATAATTCCTAAAGATTCACCTCCATCTACATTACAACGTACCTCAGGCACACGAATATCGTCATTCATAATGACACGGTCTGTTTTTTTACTCAAAAATTTACCTCATTTATTTTAGTTTGTATAAGTGAAAGAAACTCTGCTTCACTCATATTGTATTGTTCTCTTGTTCTTCTATCTCTAATTGCAACCGTTTTGTTCTGAATCTCTTCATCACCGATCACAACTATCATAGGCACTCTAGTTTTCTCTGCTGTACGAATTCTTTTATTTAAAGAATCATTCTTTCCATAGATCTCGCTATCAGCTCCAATATCGATTAGTTTATCTGATAATTCCTTAGCATAATCTTTATGAGTCTCTGCAACAGGCACAATCGCGACTTGTGTAGGAGCAATAAACATTGGAAACTCTCCTGCATAATGCTCAGTTAAGATCCCTATAAAACGCTCAAACGATCCTAAGATAGCTCTATGGATCATAACAGGCTGGATTTTATCGTTGTTTTCGCCATTATACTCTAGAGTAAATCTCTCAGGGAGGTTAAAGTCAAGCTGTACCGTTCCACACTGCCATTCACGACCTATAGCATCAGTGATTTTAATATCGATCTTAGGACCATAAAACGCTCCACCACCCTCATCGATCTCATAAGCTAGTTCATTTTTATCCATTGCAGCTTTAAGAGCATTTGTCGCTGTCTCCCAGATAGCATCACTTCCTACTGCTTTATCAGGGCGTGTTGAGATCATCATTTTATAGTCAAACTCAAAAGTAGACATGATCTTATCAACAAAATCAACAACTTCGATTACCTGCTCTTCGATCTGATCTGATGTACAGAAGATATGTGCATCATCTTGTGTAAATTCACGTACACGGAAAAGCCCATGAAGTGCACCTGTAAGCTCATGACGATGCACTACACCATACTCAAAATATTTCAGTGGTAGATCACGATACGAGTGAAGGTCCTCTTCATATACTTTTATATGACCCACACAGTTCATCGGTTTTACACCAAACTCTAGCTCATCAATATTTGTAAAATACATATTTTCGCCGTAGTTTTGGTAGTGCCCTGAAACTTTCCAAAGATCTGAGCGTAACATCTCAGGACCACGAACAGGTTCATAACCACGTTTACGATGCGCTTTAAAAAGAAGACTCTCTAAACGTGCACGTAAACGCCCACCAGCTGGTAACCAGATAGGAAAACCTGCTCCCACTTCTTCGCGGAAAGTAAAAAGTTTCATCTCTGCACCAAGTTTACGGTGATCACGCTTCTCTGCTTCTGCGATCATATCAAGATGTGCTTTGAGTGATTCTTTATCTGCAAACGCGATCCCGTAGATACGTGTAAGCATCTCATTTTTTGAGTCTCCTCCAAGATAAGCCCCTGCGATCTTCATCAACTTAAAATAACGAATAAGCCCTATATTTGGAAGGTGTGGACCACGACAAAGATCTTCAAATTCCCCTTGCTTATAGATAGAAACCTCTTGGCTTGGGATCATATCAAGCACTGCTTGTTTAAGATGATCCTCTTTAAACTTCTCTCGTGCTTCCTCTTTTGAGATAGAATATTTTTCTATATCGTACTTTTTCTTTGCAAAAGAGAGCATCTGCTTCTCTATTTTTTTAAGATCACCCTCTCCTATCTCTTCATCTGTTTTAAAGTCATAGTAAAAGCCCTCTTTTACAATAGGTCCTACATAAAACTTTGCATCAGGGTAGAGTGATTTGATCGCTTGTGCCATAAGGTGCGCTGTTGAGTGACGTAGTACCTCTAAAGATTCAGCAGAATTATCAAGGTGAATTTGCTCCCCTTCAAAACCTCTTTCTTTAGCAGTTTGCAGATCTAAAATTTCATCGTTATGTTTTATCGCTATCGCATTCAATTTTTATTCCTAATATCTTATTTTTTAGTATATATGATCTTTATTACAACTCAGTCTTAAGTACAGCACCATTTGATGCATTTGACACAAGTAATGAGTAACGTTTGAGCCATTTTGATGGGATCTCTTTTTTATGCGGTGTCCATACTGCTTTTCTTTTTTCTAGTGTAGCTTCATCTACATTCAATTGTAAAAGGTGTGTATCTACATCGATCTCGATCTCATCACCATCTTCAATAAGAGCGATAAGCCCACCCTCTGCTGCTTCAGGAGACACATGCCCTATAGACGCACCACGCGTAGCACCAGAGAAACGACCATCTGTAATAAGCGCCACTGATTCACCAAGTCCCATTCCCATTATAAGTGACGTTGGTGCTAACATCTCTTGCATACCAGGACCACCTTTTGGACCTTCGTAACGGATAACAACTACATCACCTGCTTTTACTTTATGCCCTACGATCCCTGCTATTGCTTCTTGTTGCGAGTTAAAGCAGATTGCACTCCCTTTAAACTGACGCATCTTCGGTGCTATACCAGCAGTTTTTACAACAGCACCTTCACGTGCAAGATTTCCAAATAAAATAGAAAGTCCTCCAACAGGTGAGTAAGCGTTCTCATTTGTATGGATAATACTCTCATCAAGGATCTTCGCATCAGCTATACGATCACCAAGTGTTTCACCCGTTACAGTAGGATTATCTAAATACAACATTCCACCACGGCGACTCACCTCTTTGATAACTGCATTTACACCGCCTGCACGCCCAATATCTTCCATATGAACAGTTGATAATGAAGGGGAGATCTTTGCAATATGCGCTACATTATCTGCGATCTCATTGATCTTCTCTATAGAGAAATCTACACCCGCTTCTTTTGCAATAGCTAACATATGAAGTACAGTATTTGAGCTACCACCCATTGCCATATCTACAACAAATGCGTTATGAACTGCTTTTTCATTAAGTACATTGCGAAGGTTGTATTTGCTGTCATTTGCTTTTGCCATCTCTACAACACGCTTTGCCGCTTTTTTTACCATCTCGATACGCTCAGGTGTCATCGCTAAAACGGTACCGTTACCAGGAAGTGCGATCCCCATCGCTTCAGAGAGGGTATTCATAGAGTTTGCCGTAAACATTCCTGAACAGCTTCCTCCGCTCGGGCACGCTTCACACTCGATCTCATAAAGCTCTTCATCGCTCATTTTTCCTTCAGAGTGTTGCCCTACAGCTTCAAAAGCAGTTGCAAGATCAATTGGAGTTCCATCTTTTTTATGACCCGCTTTCATAGGACCACCAGAAACAAAAACAGTTGGTACATTTACACGAAGTGCTCCCATGATCATCCCTGGAACGATCTTATCACAGTTAGGGATACAGATCATCGCGTCAAGTTTATGTGCATTCATAACAGTCTCAATAGAATCGGCAATAAGTTCACGTGATGGAAGTGAATATAACATTCCATCATGCCCCATAGCGATACCGTCATCTACTCCGATAGTGTTAAACTCAAACGGTACACCCCCTGCTTCACGAATGGCATCTTTTACTATCTGCCCATACTCTTGTAAAAAGAAGTGACCTGGAATAATATCGATGTAACTGTTTGCAACCCCAATAAACGGCTTATCAAAATCTTCATCTTTTAATCCTGTTGCACGAAGCAGTGAACGGTGAGGGGTTTTATCAAATCCTCTTTTAATAGTGTCACTTCTCATTTAAAATCCTTCTACTATATTAATTGTAAATGCGATTATATCATTTTTTTTACAATTTTTTAAATTTTTTGCCAAAAACTCTTTACAAACAAAAATAAAATGGCTATAATTCCGCTCACTTAAAAAATTAAGTGCGTTTTTTGCGGGAATAGCTCAGTGGTAGAGCACAACCTTGCCAAGGTTGGGGTCGCGAGTTCGAACCTCGTTTCCCGCTCCATTTTATAATTGTTATTATAGTGGTTGCTATTGCCCAGGTGGCGAAATCGGTAGACGCAGGGGACTTAAAATCCCCCGGTAGCAATACTGTGCCGGTTCAAGTCCGGCCCTGGGCACCACTTATATTGTATAAGCTGTTTGAAACTGGTGCCATCGCCAAGTGGTAAGGCCGCAGCCTGCAAAGCTGCTATCCCCAGTTCAAATCTGGGTGGCACCTCCAGTTTTATGCTATAATACAATTTCTTTTCATCAGTGGATCTTTGGCTGAGTTGGTCGAAAGCACCGGTCTTGAAAACCGGCGAGGTAACCCCTCCCTGGGTTCGAATCCCAGAGGGTCCACCATTTTTTTTAAATCTCCCTTATAAAACTCAATACTATTATTCTCTTACATAAAAACATCTACTATTTTAGTCAAAACTCCCTTGCTTTTAATCAAGACTTCAATAAAATCTACCTAAAATACGCTCTTATTTTAAAATAGGAAAAAAAATGAAAAAAAGTTTATTGTCTATAGTGCTTACTTCTCTTTTAGCAAGCAGTGCTATTGCCTCAGATAAAAATAGCCCTTATATAGGTGGAGGTTTAGCTTTAGAGTCTGTTGATGGTTTTGATACTGGTATAGCACTTGTTTTAAATGGTGGTTTACCTCTTCAAGATGTTGATGCTGGTCCTGGAGTTTTAGCACTTGAGGGTGAGTTCACATACTCTTTAGTACCTGCTTCTAATGATTATAGATGGTATGGATACCATGGAAGTTGGGATGCAACTATTATGACTCTTGGTGCATATGGTGCATATTCAATAGATCTTAATAAAGATTTTTATGTAAAACCACGTGTAGGGTTAATTTTTCGTTCAATTGATTTAGATTTTGCTAGTGATAATGAATTAGGCTTAGCATTTGGTGTTGGAGCTGGTTATAAGATCAATAAAGACCTATCTGCTTATGTAAACTATAACTTAGTAGATGGTTTTGATATAACACATCTAACATTTGGCGTTGAGTATAGCCTATCTGGTCTATAATTTTTATACAAGTAAAAATGCAAGCAATTGTGTTTTTACTTTAGCTCTTCATTTTCATAACTTACTCTATTCAATTCTAAACAAGTCTTTTATTATGCTAAAATCTGTACTATGTTGCAAAAAATATCTCTTGGTAAGACCTACTGGATAGCTTTTCTTATTTTAGTACTATGGTCTTCATTCGCTTTTTATACTATGTCTACTCTGATCGAGTCACAAAAAACGTATGGTCAACTTATAAATCTGAGTGGAAAACAAAGAATGCTTTCTCAAAAGACCTCTTTATATGCCCATTTAGTTCTTGATAAACGTAAAACGACTACTGATCTCAAAAAGCTTTTGGATCAGATGCAACAAGAGTATCTCTTTATCAGTACACACCTCCCCTCTACTTCACTACAAAATTTTTATTTTCAAGAGGGGCAACTCAATGAACAGGTTCTTGAGTATTTTCATATTCTTGAGCATTTTCTTTTTGATCCCAAACAAACACAACTCGATCAGGTCCTAACTAAGAGTGAGCATCTTCTTAGCTCTCTTCACAATGCTGTAAATCTGTTTGAAAGTGAATATCGCAATGTCGTAAAAGAGCTTGAACAAAGAGAGATGTTTATCTACTTAGGAACACTTCTGACACTTATTCTTGAAGCTGTTATTATTATTTTACCTATGCTCAAAAAACACAACAACTATCTTGAAGAGCTTGAAAAAGAGGTAGCAAAACGAACAAACCAACTCAAGATCTTTGAAAAGGTTTTTGAAAAATCAAATGAGGGTATGATCATTACCGATACAAACGAACGCATTATTAATGTCAATAAAGCATTTAGTACTATTACAGGCTACTCTTTACAAGAGGTTATGAACCAAACACCTAGAATACTTCACTCGGGAAAACACGATCCTCACTTCTATCAAGAGATGTGGTATCACATCCATACCCATCACATTTGGCAAGGCGAAGTTATAAACCAAAGAAAAGATGGAAAAGAGTTGTATGAAAACCTCACCATCATAAAACTCAGAGACCAAAATAGCTTTTTTTATGTCAGTATCTTTTCAGATATTACAGAGCGAATTTTTCATGAACAACAGCTTCATTATATGGGAAACCATGATAGCTTGACAGGTCTTTTCAACAGAACAGCTATCATCCAACAACTCTCCCATGCTATTGAACTTGCACAACGTTTAGAAAAACCTATTGCTGTGTTATATATAGATCTAGACAACTTCAAACTCATCAATGATTCTATGGGACATAGCATAGGAGACCTTCTCTTATTTGAGGTTTCAAAACGTCTTTTAAACATTATACGAAAATCAGATACTTTAGGACGCCTTGGGGGAGATGAGTTTATTATTGTAATCGAATCACTCAGACAAAAAGGGGATGAAGATCGTTTATTAAAAAATATCCGCAAAGAGTTTCAAAAACCTATCACTATAGAAAAAAGGGAGTTTCATATCTCTGCATCTATTGGGGTAGCCTACTCTTGCTATACAAATAAACTCCAATGCAGTGCTCAAAACCTTATTCGCAAAGCAGACCTTGCAATGTACGAAGCAAAAAGCATGGGCAAAAACCATATCGCGTACTATAATGAAACAATGGAAGCCGAAATCCAGTCACAGCTTTTAGTCAAACAAGAGTTGCAATATGCTTTAAAGAATAATGAGATGCAACTGTATCTACAACCAAAATTTGACCTCAAAAATGCATGCTATATAGGTGCTGAAGCTCTTATTCGCTGGAACAAGGATGGAGAATTTATCTCTCCTGTCACTTTTATTCCTATTGCTGAAGAGAATGATCTGATCCTTGAACTAGATCTGTGGGTGACAAAAAAAGCTATTGAGTATCTCAAAGAACTCCACAAGCTTGAAAATACAAACTTTACTATTGCGATCAATATTTCAGGGCGCACTTTTGCAAATTTTGAAGCGATGGAGACTATTTTAGACCTTATCACTGCAAATAATGCTCTACAGTATATTGAGATTGAGATCACAGAAGGTATTCTTGTGGAGAACCATATAAATACATCGCGTATGGTCAAAAAGATCAAAGATAAAGGTATTACAATCACTCTTGATGATTTTGGAACCGGCTACTCCTCTTTTTCATATCTCAGTCGTATCCCTTTTGATATTATTAAAATAGATCGCTCCTTTATTGCTACCCTCGATGAGGACAAACAAGCAATTTTAGTAGAAGCTATTCTTTTGTTTTCCCATAAACTTGGCATGAAGGTTGTGGCTGAGGGGATCGAGACAGAGAAGCAACTCTCTTGGCTGACACAACGTAACTGCGAAGTGGCACAAGGCTATCTCTTTAGCAAACCTATCTGTTTTGAAGATCTTAAAACACTCCTGCATGTCACCAAAAGTACCGAATAAAAAGCTATAAAAAAATAAATAGATGATCCCTAATTATTTACTAACGCTTCAAAGAAAAAAATGCTACTATAAACACTAAAAAATGTGTAAGGAGAACAAATGCAAACAACTATGTTTAAGGGAACTCCCGTAAAACTGGCTGGTAATGAACTTAAGGTGGGAGACAAAGCACCATCAGTAATCGCAACAGGTACAGATCTAAGTGATATTGAAGTGGGTGGAGCAAAAGATAAAGTGCAACTTATCGTAACAGTACCATCACTTGATACTGCAACCTGTGCAGCAGAGACAAGAAGGTTCAATGTAGATGTGAACAACCTTGATATTTGTGAAACAACAGTTGTATCTATGGATCTTCCATTTGCCGCTGATAGATTCTGTTCTACAGAAGGTATCGAAAATCTCACGGTCGTATCTGATTATATCAACAAAGATGTATCTCGCTCTTTTGGTGTTTTAATGGATGACAACAAACTCAAGGGTTTAAGTGCTAGAGCTATCTTTGTGATTGATAGATCAGGGGTTGTGACTTATAAAGAGATCGTTGCGGAAGTAACAAGTGAACCAAACTATGAAGCTGCTTTAGAAGCGATAAAACAAGCGCGTTAAAGAGTTCAACGACATATCATAAGAAAATGAAGAAAAGAAGGAAAGGGTGACGCGTTACATCTGTAACAGTGCAAAACTCGTTTACGATATGTCGGTGTTATTATATTGCTGTAATGTTACATACACATTACAGTAACACCGCTCTACTGAGCGGCTTTTTTATACTTTTTGTTAATAGAGCTTAATGCTATTGACTGTGTTAAAACAGCTTTATTCTCCTCAGTAAATATACTCATAGTGATCATAGGATCTTGACGCTCCCAATCAATTGTAATTGTTGCAAAATTCGGTTTATCGTAGTACTCCCCTACACGAAGATTGTTTGCAGGGATCTTTGGCCAGCCTTGGTTGATACCGCTTGTTGTGAGTTCCCAAAGCGGGTAGTTGTTACAACGATCCATTTTTACAATCTCCCCATAGTGCACATCACCGCTTGTGATGATCACTCCCTGTGCATCTGTTTTTTCTAAAAGCTCATAAAGGCGTTCTCTCTCTTTAGGAAAAATCGACCATGCTTCCCAGCCGTTAAACTCAGCTAAGATCTGAATACTTGAGACAATAATGCGTACATCAGCCTCTTTTTGAAGCTCCTCTTTAAGCCATGCCCATTGCTCCTCTCCAAGAAGCTGGGCATCATAACCTGGGTTGACAAGATAGTCTCCCTGATTAAATTTTGCATAACGCGCTTCAAAAGCTTTTCTCTCGATCTTGTACTGCGGTGTCTTATTAAAACGTGTATCAAGTACTATCACCTGCACACGTTTGTCTTTGGGACCATACATATATGATGTGTAGATACCCCCTTTTTGGCTCCAACGTTCACTCCCTTTTGGCTCACCCCAAAACTCTAAAAATATCTTGCGTGATTGCTCTTTATAGCGAAAATCTGCACCCACATCGTTACGCCCGTAGTCATGGTCATCCCATGTTGCAATCATTGGCGTCTCTTTTCTTAGCATTGTAAAGCCCTTATCGGCGGCAAGCATTCCATACATTTTGTGAAAAAACGTACGCATCTGCTCTACATCATCAGGCTCTGCAGGTTTTGTTGCTCCCTCTTCGTTTCTAAAAGGGTTATTCTCCCACTCCTCTTTGTGTTTGAGCTCACCCTCACTTGGAAAATAATCGCTATAGACGTTATCTCCCATCATCACCATAAGCTCAGGCTTATGCTTGCGTATCTCTTCAAATGCAGGCATAGGGATCCACTGGTTTGAACACGATCCGAGTGCAATTTTAGAGAGTGGTCTCTCCGTTGCCATAAGTGTCGCGGCTAGCATAAATAAGCCAAACAGAAGTTTTTGTACCATTTTTGTTTCCTTTGAGATTAAGATAAATTGAGCTTTAGCCACCTAGGTAGCTAAGCCATGCCTGTGCAGTTTTTTTTGCTTCGGGAAAAGAGAGAAGTTTGCGAAAAATCTCTTTAGCTTTTGCATGGTCTTCAAGTTCAAAGTAAGTTTTTCCCAAAAGCTCGTAACGTTCTCTCAGATATTTTTCAGACGGCTTTTCCAAAGAGCGTTCTAAAGCCTCTGCCGCTTCTTTGTACTTATATTCTAAAAGATAGATGCGCGCTATCTTAAAATCGATCTCTACAGATGGTTCTTTCTTTGCCAATTTATGAAACCACTGCAACGATTTTTTATAGTTTTTTGCTTCAAAATAGAGCTGGGCTAAGAGCTTGAGTGTTTTTTGGCTCTCTTGCACACGCTTGCTGTTTAAAGAATCTTCTAAAATACTTGCGGCATGAAAGGGTAATGTCTCACTGCGTAACAAAGAAACAAGTTCTAAGATCTCCTTTTCACTGAGATCTAGTTTTGCTATAAATGCACCCTCAAAAGAGGCAAGTGTTTTCTTGGAGTTCTCCTCTAAGGCATACAGTGAAGCAAGCTGCATCCAGTACTCTTTTTCATACGGTTTCATGGAAATGAGTTCTTGTAAAACCCCTCGTGCCTCCCTATAGTTTTGCAACATATAGTGGGCATAAAACTGCATCTGCAACCATTCACTTTTTGGCTTTTGAAGCGTTCGTGCCTTTTTTATCGATGCAACAACACCTTTAAATTCTTCTAAAGAGAGTAAGATCTGCGCCTCATAGATATAATATTCCGCTTTTTGCTCGAGCTTAAGAAGCTTTTGGAGTGAAGAGAGCGCCTCTTTATTTTTCTCTTGCAAAAGATAGAGTTGCATCATATTGAAGTAGATACTTTTTACTTGTTGCTGGGGCAATGCCTCGTAGCTTAGTGCTTCACCAAAATATCTTAGTGCATCTTGATAGTGCTCTTCTGACATATAAAAATAGCCAAGATAGAACCGTACATACGCTTTATCAAGCTTGCTACGCACATCTGATGCGCCTGTAAGCTTCTCAAGCAAGCTTTTTGCCTCACCATTTTTTTCACTATCCATCAGCTCCTGAACCTTGGCGATAGACTCATACACATATTGAGAGAGTTGAAACTTCTCCTCTTTTGCATACCCTAAACAGAGCGATACAAAGGCAATTAGAAAAAAGTAACGCAACATCTTAGTTCTCCAACTTAAAGGTGAGGGTAAGCACACCTTTTTGTGCTACAGCTCTACCACCAACCGTTTTTGGTCGAAACTTCCAGCGGCGCAGTGCTTTTTTCACAGATTTTTCAAAGACCCCTTCGGGAGAGGCTTCAACTATTTGTATATCTTGAACCTCACCTGCTTCATCCACTTGCAGGGCAACTTTTACATAACCCTCTATCCCCATCCGTTTTGCACGCTTTGGATATACCGGTTGCATCTGCACCATTGGGATCAGCTCTGAGTCAAGCTTTGCCACCTTCATAGGCCCAAGCAGTTTTGGTCTTTGTGCTCCATCCCCACCTATAGTTCCTAAGTTTGGAAGTGAAAGCTGCATCATCTGTGGCTGTGGCGCTATACTCTCTTGATCTTGTACCATTGCCATCTCTGTTTTTGGCGGTGTTTTTTGCTCTTTTGGCTCCGGTGGAAGCTCTTTTGTTTTTTCAGGCTGGCTCTCTTGCTTCTGTGGCTGTACAAAATCGATCATCTTATAGATCTCATCTTGGGCAATATGATTTCCGTCCGCATCGATCATCTTTTGCATGCCGTAAAAGAGTACGAGTGTGACGAAAACTCCTAAAACACTAGAGAGACTCCAGCGAAAAAAACTATTTTTAATCACTCTTGGCTCCAATGGAGATCTTCTCAACTCCTGCAAGTTTTACCTGATCCATAACAGCCACAAGTACTCCGGTTCCCGCTTCTTTATCGGCAGTAATCACAACACTGCCATCAGGTGTATCGGCATGAAGCTTCTCAACTATACCTCGAAGAGCACGAATATCAACGGCGCGTTTATCAACCCAGATCTCCCCGCTTTTTTTGATCCCTATAATGATAGAGGTCTTTTTATCTGCACGTGCAGTGCTCGCTTTTGGTTTGTTTACGTCTATTCCCGATTCTTTGACAAAAGAGGTGGTAACAATAAAGAAAATCAGCATGATAAATACAATATCAAGCATCGGTGTCATATCGATATTTTGTTCTTCGCTATCATCGACAAGGGTGTCATAATTTCTACGCATCATCATCCTTTAAGAGTGAATCTTTAAGTAATCTCACATCTTTTACTACCAAAGCGTGGATACGGCTGTAGGCAAAAAGCCCTAAAACGGCAAGTACCATCCCTGCCATTGTAGGGATCGTCGCCATTGAGATCCCGCTTGCCATCGCTTTGGCATTTGTTCCTAAAGCCCCCATGGTGTCAAAAACACTTATCATCCCTGTAATGGTTCCAAGCAACCCCAAAAGAGGAAAAAGTAAGATCAGCATTTTTAAGCTTGTCAAACCATTTTGAAGCGTACTGCTTAAAGAGGAGAACTCTGCATTTTTATACTGCAAAAGTCCCCAATCTTTTGAGGTGCGAAAAGGCTTATACTTTTTTTTAAGCTTTTTGGCTTCGGGTTTATAGATAGTTCGGTGGTATATAAAGCGTTCAAACAAAAGTGTCCAAAAAAGAAGTGAAACAAAAAAAAGAACACTTAAAACGACACCGCCCGCTTCCATAAAAGCGTTAAACTCTTCAAGCAGGCTGATGGTTTGCATCTGCATCTACCTCAACCATCTCAAGCTGTTTGGCTATAAGGGCACTGCTTTGTTGGGTAAGTATCTCTATAACACGTCTACTTTTGGCATGAACACTGTTGTAGATAAACAAAATAGGGATCGCCACTACAAGACCTAAAACAGTGGTCATCAACGCTTGTGAGATCCCCCCTGCCATCAGCTTAGGGTCTCCCGTACCAAAGAGTGTGATCGCTTGAAAAGTCTCAATCATCCCTGTTACGGTTCCTAAAAGTCCAAGCAGAGGCGCTACGGCTGCAACAAGTTTAATCATAGGCAAGCCTGACTGAATACGCGGGATCTCTTTAGTGATCACTGCATCCATTTTACTCTCAACAATATCGATCTCTTTGTGCTTGTGTTTCTCAAAAGATTCAAGCATACGTTTGATCGGGTTGTATGGGGCTTCCCTACCTTGCAGTTCGCGCTGCATATTACGCTCGGTTATAAAAAGAAGTGTATATTTCACAAGAGCAAAAAGAAGTGTCAACGCCCCAAGAGCCAAAATGATATACCCTATCACTCCCCCTTGTTGTACTCTTTCTGTCACACTCGCACGCTCTTTGAGCATACTCAAAAGCACACCGCGTGTCGGATCTACCAAAATAGGCATATGCCCCTGTGTATTGGCTCTATACTCGGCAATAAGATCTGTCTCCTGCGGTTGGCGAAGCAGTTTTACATAGCTTTGCAATGTATCATCATAACGCAGGTACTCTTGTGCATTAAATGCACTAAAAAGACCTATGCGTGTGACCTCCTCTTGTGCTTTACCCCCCTCAGTTGTGATCAGATCTGCTTTATACGAAACTATCTGCCCCGAAGCGATAATCTCTTCAAAATAGAGTTGCCAAAACTGTTTTAACTCTTTGATAGTTGGAAGCTCCTGTGCTTTTGTTAAATGCTCTAAAAGCTTCTCTCTGCCGCTAAACTGTGTACTTGTCATAGAGCTTTTTAAAAAAGAGTTAAAATCTCTCGCTTCTTGTTGCGTTATGGAGAAAAGATCAGAGAGCGATTCGCTCCGTTTTGCAAGTTTGGCTCTCTCTTTTGCCAGAAGCTCTTTTTGACTCTCAAAAAGCTTTTTAAGCTCCTCTGTTTTTCTTTTTTCAGTGTTAAGCTCGGCTTTGACATCTGCAAGCATCTGCTTTGCTTTTTGCAGATCCTTTGCAAAAGTTTTTTCACGCTGTGCATCTCTTTGTGTACGCTCTTTACTATCTGCTTTAATCTCTTGCAATAGGCTCTCAAGTGAAGCGGCGTGCAGTGATGCAACAAAAGCTATAAGAAGTAGTAACTTTTTCATAGTGATCCTTTTGGAGCTGGCAGAGGCAGTGTAAGAAAATCGGGTGCCATCTTTTTGCGTGCCATCTTAATCGCTTTTGCAATTGCAGCGTTATACGCACTATCAAGCTCTATCCAAGTAGCTGTAGAGAGATCATACATACCACTTTTTTGTGCATCAAGCGTTTGGTAAAAAAGTGCTACACGCCCCAAACGGAGAAAATCTACCGTAATATCGCCCTCAAGCGTTGCACGGTATGCTTGAAGTGTTCTAGCGTAGCCATACTCTATTTTATACGCTTCTAAGATCATACGAAACTGTTCTGAGAGAGAAAGTTCTGGGTTTGTAAGATAACTTTTAAGATGTGTTGCACGTGCGCGGCGCTCTTCGTGCAGAAAAGGGGTATCTGCCTCTATCATACGCTCCAGTGCTTCGACCATCTCATACATAAGCGGAACGATCTTTTTTTGCGTTACCTCAATCTCTTGAAGCTGTGCCTCAAGCTTTGGCAGTTCACTCTTTTGCGTCTCTACAATCGCTTCGAGCTGCTTGTTGTAACTCTTTTGCTCTTTGAGTGTTCGCTCAAGTTGCCTGTACTCTTCGTAAAGCTCTTGAGACTCACTTGCATAGCGATCTATTTTGAGCTGAGTTTTAGCAGACTTTGTGTTTGTAAGGACACGCTCATCAAGAGTACTATCGACACCTGCAAGAGCGAATGTTGACAAAAGAAAAGGGAGTGTTAAAAATTTCATAGTAACCTTTTTAAATGAAGATCTAGATCAAAACAGATCTTTATCTGCTTAGATCTAAGCCTCCTGCATAGAGCAGGAGAGAAGTACTAAAATGTAGCACCAAGTGTTAAAGAGATGTTGCGTGGTGTCCCTACAAAGTATGTAGATCCCCCTGCACTATCTCCAAAAGCGCCATTTGTAGCCAAGTAATCTGTATCAAAAAGATTATTAAAGTTCATAAGTACATTGAGATCTTTTATAACACTGTCTTTGAGTGATTTTGCATACCCGATATATGCATTTGTGATAATATAATCCTCTATATCTTCTTGATTATCACGTGTTCCATATATGCCACTGTTCATTTTTGCATCTACTCCAAAGATATATCCATCTTTAGAGTAATTTAATGCAGCTGTTAGCATATGCTCAGGTAAGAAAGGAACTTGGTTTCCTTCAATTTGCAGACCATTTACATTCTCTGTATAACTAGCATCTGTATATGTATATGTTCCTGAGAGTTTCCATGCCGGGTTAAGCATATAAAGCGCGCTTAACTCTAAACCGTATGTTTCAACTCCCCCTACATTTGCAACATAAGACTGCCCAACATCGAAAATATCCCCTGCATTTGCTGTAATACTCTCTATCTTTTGACTATAATCTACATAATATACTGCCGCAGTAAGTGCTGTTTTATCACTGTTATAGCGATACCCAAGGTCAAAATTCATAGACTCTTCATTTTCAATATTTGGGTCATACTCTGTTCCTGTATAGATGCTATCAGGAAGTTGTGCATAGTTCATAGAGAAACTTGTAAAGATCTGATTGTGTGCATTGAGTTTATATGTAAGACCTGCATGAGGTAAAAACTCTGCTGTAGAATCTTTTGCATCTTGCGAGTTTGCACTGTTTTGCTTATCTGTATACTCAACAGAGGTATTTTGTGTTTTTCCACCCAGATCTACGATAAGTTTGTCATCTAAAAAGTGAAGTTTTGTTTGCACATACGCCATATAAGATCTTGTATCAAACTCTCGATTGAAGTTTTCATAATATGGTGTTTTATCATAGATCCAACCTGTGTCTTTATTTGCCATGTTGTACCAATAACGCTTGTTTGCACGATTTCCAAACTCAGCCCATACCCCTGCAAGAAGTTCATGGTCTTGAAGATCTACTTGGTAGTTGAGTGTTAAACCATAACGTGTAGTAAAGTACTCCGATTGGCGAAAAGACTGCTCTGTATAATCTTTGCTTCCATCAGCATTTAGCACATAGTTAGGTGCCCAGTTCCCTGTACCTGATTGGTCATGAAAATATGGAGTTGCTTTGAGAGATCCTGCATCGCCTAATTCTCCTGAGATATTTAAACTTGCTAAAACATCGCTACGCGCATTTTGCCAAGTATCCCAGTGGTAAGCATTTGCAGCTGTTTGCGCCTCTTTATCATCTAGAGTGACCCAAAAGCTGTTAAGACCAAAGTCACGTCCGTATGTTTCATACTGCTCTTTTGAGATATCAAGGTAGTCATGATCTGCTCTATCATTCCAAGAGAAGTTAAACTGAAGATCTATATCACTCAAGCGTGTCATAAGTTTTGCATCTATGTGTGTTCTTTTTAGATCTCCCTCATTTTTCCATTTGTTTGTCGTTGTTTCAGAAAAACTGATATAAGCGCGTGTATCTTTTGCAAACTCACCTGTATCTATACGTGTAAAAAGACGCTCAGAACCAAAAGAACCATTTGTTGTAGCCATCTCGACAGAGGTTTTATTCTGTGGCAATGCAGTCTCATAGTTGATAGATCCACCAAGTGCAGCCGCAGAAGGGGTAGAGAGAGCACCTGAACCTTGATGCACAACAACACTTGAGAGGTTTTCACTCTCAACGAAACGATTGACCGGAGCTCCACCTGCTGTAGCAGAAGAACCAAGAGGCACACCATCCACCAAAAAAGCGATCTGGCTTTTGTTAAACCCACGCATGTTCACCTGATTTGCGTACTCATAAAGACCAAAAGAGCTTCCTGTCGTTACATACACCCCTGCAACATTATCAAGAAGTTTAAGTGGATTTTGCATACTCATAGATGATTCTATTTTTGTTGTATCAACAATGTTGTTAGCATGTGAATCTTGATTCCCCACGATTGAAACATTCCCAAGCTCTTCAACATTTTCAGCTGCACAAACTGCCATAACTGCTACAAGTGATAAGCCAATTGCCTTTTTCATAGATATACTCTCCTAATTTTGATGGGCGGATTTTTCCTAAAGAGCATTACAGCCACGTCTCAAAATGGAGTCTATTGCATATCATTTACATTACATCAGAAACTCTTTTGTAACTCTAAGATCTTTCAATATTATTTTGCATACTGTCATTTTTTTATCTCTGCCTCTACTCTTGTGCAATAATCTAAATTATCTCTCCAATAGGGGTGCTTATGTTGAAAAAAACTTCTTTTCTAGCTACTATAGTGCTACATATAAAGATTTGGTTACATAAATTTAAAAAAAGAAACTTAAAGGTTTAGATATGGAAGGAATAATGCTAGTAAGTTATAAGGTACTGTGTGAAAACGATCTCAATAAAGAGATCTTGCTTAAAGATCTGCTTGAAAATGAGAAAGTAGCACGTGTAATTCGTTCAGAGTTTGCAAAAGGCTACCGTAATGTTGAGCTTCATTCAGCTCTGCAAGAGAAACTCACTATCGCTACACAAAAAGAGACCCATAGCTTTGAAGTCTCTAAAAATGACTTTGCAGATCTGCTCACACTCGCAGAAGAGGATGCACATAATAAAAAATTATTTAAAAAAGAGTGTGCACGCATAGAGCTTGTAGATATTGAAACACTCTAGTTTTTTCTTTTTGTTTCCCTTTGAGTGCTATGATGTTTGAACACAAAAAATCAACTCTATGGAGATATTTCAGATGACACAAATATTGGTAATTACACAACGTTCTTTTCTTTTTATCTTTCTTATCTCTGCAAACAGCTATGCTTTGGCACAACCAAAATATATCCCTTTGGTACAAGAACAAAAGCAAAGCCTCTCTTTAGAACTTGCAACATATCTCAGCAAAAAAGGGCTTGAGGAACAAATAGCGCAACAAAAAGTTCAAAAGCTTTTTGAAAACTCTCCACAACTTCAAGAACAACTCCAAAAGCTTTCTAAGCTAAAAGAGTTAAACCTGAGCAAAGATCTTCTTTTAGAAAAACTAAGCGAATATGCACTTTTTGAGAAAGAGTGTACGCTCAACTCTTATAGCACACTTGTAGGTTTTGTACAAAAAATAGATCCGACACTCAACGCACAAATGAGAAAAAGTTTAGAGAAAATTGCAGTTTCATAAGTGTGACGATACTCTTTACTGCTGTTCTAAAAGCTCTAAAAATCTCTTTGCTTCAAGAGGTTCACTCTTATAATAGCCCTGATACATTGTACACCCTTTGTTGAAGAGAAACTCCATCTGTTCACTCTCTTCAACCCCCTCTGCAAGTACATCATACCCTAGAGCTTTTCCCATCTCTATAATTGCAATTACAATCGCCATATCGTCTTTTTCATAAGGGATATCATCGATAAAACTTTTGTCTATCTTCAACACATCTATAGGGAAACGTTTGAGATATGCCAAAGAGGAGTAACCCGTTCCAAAGTCATCGATCGCAAGACGTATTCCCTTTGCACGTAACTCATGAAGCATCTTAACGATCTCCTCTTCACGTTGCATTAACGCACTCTCTGTGATCTCAAGTTCTAGCTTATTTGCATCGTATCCGCTGAGTCTGAGTGCTTTATCTACCATTGCCGGAATATCTTGAAACTTGACCTGAGTTGCAGAAACATTTACCGCCATAGTAAATCTATGCCCCATATCAAGCCATTTTTTTGCTTGAATACATGCTTGTTGCAATACCCACTCCCCAATGGAAGTGATAAGACCACTCTCCTCTGCTATAGGGATAAAAACAGCAGGTGATATGCGTCCCTCCTTAGGATGATTCCAGCGTAAGAGAGCTTCTGCTCCTACTATCTTCCCTGTTTGAAGGTGCACCTGTGGCTGATAAAAGATCTCTAACTCTTCTCTCTCAATCGCATAACGCAACTCATTTTCATACGCTATTTTTGCTTTTGCCACTTGCGTCATCTCATCTGTATAGTAACGACAAGAACTGAGCACCTCATTTTTTGCTTTATACAAAGCACTATCTGCATACTGCATCAATGCTTCTACACTTTGAGCATCTTTTGGGGCAATAACGATCCCTGCACTTGAACTAATATGTACTTGAAGTTCATCTGAAAGTATATATACTTTTTCTAATGACCCTAAAACCTCATTGGTAAAACTCATAGCATCACTAGGGTCTTTTATATTTTCAAGAATCACTGCAAACTCATCACCTCCAAGACGCCCTACAATATCCCCTTGACGTGTTCGTTCTAAAAACCTCTTTGCTACTTGTTTGAGCAGTTCATCCCCTACTGTATGTCCATAACTGTCATTGACATCTTTAAACTTATCAAGATCAAACATTACAACAGCGATACTTCCTCCACTACGAAGGGCATTGGAGAGAGATTTTTTAAGATGTGTTTTAAAAAGGCTACGATTTGGCAAGTTGGTCAATAGGTCATAGTTTGCCAGCTTCTCAAGAACCTCCTCTCTCTCCTTTCGCTTTGTTACATTGTGCGCAATACCTAAGATACCGATCACCTCTCCATCACTGCTATACATTGGAGTTTTAACAGTATCAAAAAGCCCCTCTATTGTTCCATCAGCAAACGTAAGATACTCCTCGTTTGTAAGGGCTTTTCCATTACGAAGTGCTTGTCTATCATGCTCTACAAAAGAGTTTGCCAACTCCGCATCAATAAAATCAAAGTCTGTTTTTCCTATTATCGCATCCTCTTTCGATCCGAAATAACGTTCAAACATTGGATTACATGCCAAATACCTTCCCTCAAGGTCTTTAAGCCATACCAGATCTGGAAGTGTATCAACTACAGCTCGCAAAAAACTTGTTGTTTGCTGGAGTTCATGGTGCATCGCTTCAAGAAGTTGTGCTTTTTTTGTTTTCTCCTCAAGGGTTTGTAATAAAAACTCAAAATACTCTCCATACATTGCCCTGAGAATATTTTGACGCAAAAGGACTCCCACTAACTCATCTTTATCATCAACAACAATAAGTTGATGCACTCCATGCTTTTCCATTTTATTGACTGCATCGTGGAGAGAGATCGTTTGTGCAACTGTTTCGATCTGAGAAAAATCAAGCTGTGCGACTAGAGGGTTTTTTGCTTGTAGATCTTTTGCATAGTATGAAGTGATATCTCTTTGAGTGATCTTGCCTATTGGTCTGCCACTATCGATCACAATAGCATAATCACTTGAGACTTTATGCATCTGTTCTACTACATCATTGAGTTTTTGTGTGGGTTCTACTATTAAGTATGCTGGCAAAACATAAGGGGCAATCGCTTCATCAAGGTTAAGCTCTTTGTAGCCCATATGACGTAAAAAGTCCCCTTCGCTTACAACACCCTGATACTCTCCATTGTTATTGATGATCACAAGATGATGAAAACCTTGTTCTTGCATACACATATATCCTGTATGCAGTTCAAGATCCTCACTTAAAGTAAAAATATTTTTACTCATTACCATCTCAAGAGCACAATTTTTATCGATATTTTTTGTAAAAGTATTTACAACATCATGTTCAGTAAAGATACCTAAAGGTTTTTGTTCTTTGTTTACTATAACTACAGAACTTATAGAGTGCTCCTGCATATATTTTAGAGCCTCTTTTATCTGTGTATCTTTATGTAAGGGCATCACCCCTTTACTTGCTATCTCTTTGAGTTTCATTTTTCTTTGCTACTTCATCCTGAAAAATTATAAAATTGATTGTAACACACTTGACTTAACAAATACCTGCTATAATCACCCCATGAAGACAACACAACAACTCATAGATCAGATACTTACACAAACGCAAAAAGTCCTCTTAGACAAAGAGAAACAAGTAAAACTCTCCCTTAGCGCATTTTTATCGGGAAGCCATATTTTACTTGAAGATATTCCAGGAGTTGGAAAAACCACTCTGGCAAAAACACTTGCCCATGTATTAGGTCTTGAGTATTCTCGTATTCAGTTTACTTCTGATCTGCTCCCCTCAGATATTATCGGAGTAAATTTTTACAATACAAAAGAGGGCTCTTTTCGTTTTAAAGAGGGTCCTATCTTTACACAGTTTTTGCTTGCAGATGAAATCAACCGCGCCTCTTCAAAAACACAAAGTGCACTGCTTGAAGCGATGGAAGAGCGACAGGTCAGTGTTGATGGCACCACCCATAAACTACCCCAACCATTTTTTGTTATTGCTACTAAGAACCCCAATGAAGAGCTTGGAACTTACGAACTGCCATCTTCACAACTCGATAGATTTGCACTCACTTTCTCTCTAGGGTACCCTTCTCATGAAGCAGAACGTGCTATTCTTATGGCTAAACAAAGTGTAGCAATCGACTCTCTTCTCTCTTTAACGCCCCAAGAGATAGTACATTTACAAAACGAATATGATCAGGTTCATGTTGAGGAGAGTATAATTGACCTACTTCAAGAGATCTTGAGCTTTAGCAGAGAAAGTAAACTCTTTAAAAACGGGCTCTCTCCACGTGCGGCTCTTACGCTTTTACATATTGCAAAAGCGTGGGCTTTAATCGCTAATCGTAACTTTGTGATCCCTTCTGATATTTTAGAGATCCTGCCTCATATTACCTATCACCGACTTGAACCTTTAGGTTCTTCAAAAACACCGCAAGAGATCGTTGATGCAATTGTTCAAAACCTTCATATCGATACATAAAAATATCAAGGTTCGTCCGACTAAGTATTTTTTTATTCTCATTCTTGCGATCATAAGCCTCTTTATTCAGGCTTATATGCACAACTATAATATCGTTTATATCATGATGTTTTTTTTAGTCTCTGTTGCAGGTACCTCTACACTCTTTGGTATGCTCAATCTACATCCTTTAGAGATCAAGTTTCTCTCTCATGATAGACTTTTTGCTACACAAACAGGAAGCTTGACACTCCTTGCAAGTAATAGTGCATCTTATGGGCTCTATGATTTTCATTTTAGTTATGCGCAAAGTAAACTCTATCTTCAATCTTTACAAGCCCATGAGAGTAAAGCAATCAGCTTTGAGATCCAATTTCCCCAACGGGGGAGACATCCTCTTAAAGAGCTCTATGTGCTTTCATTTTTTCCACTTATTCATGAACGAAAAATGCGCACATACAAACTTAAAGGCGAAATCATTGTATATCCAAAACCCCAAGGAGACTCTTTACGCAAACAGCTAGCTCAAAAAAAACAAACAAGTGGTGATCTTGATGATTTTAAAGGTATTACTCGCTTTATAGATGGAGAAAACATCTCCTCTATTCACTGGGCATCTCTTGCCAAAAATGATACGCTTATGAGTAAACGTTTTGTTTATACACAGACTCAAGAAAAACTTCATTTTAGCTTTTCTGATCTTCATGGAGATGCAGAGAGTCGTCTCTCACAACTTACACTTTGGGTACTTGAAGCTTCAGAACTCAACTTTGATTTTACCCTTGATCTTGGAACAAATACTTATGACTCTACTAAGGAGGAGCTTGATGCAATTCTTACAAAACTTGCTTTATACTAAAAGACCTTCCCTGCAACGACTCTTAGATATTGGAGTAGTGTTAGCTCTTGTTCCCCATCTTTTTGTAATGAAATTTTTTATGATCCTTTATCTTGGAGTCGCTCTTTGGTTTATCTATAAACAAAAAGGGGATAAATACAACACCCTTTTACTTTTTATGATAGGAGCACTCTGTGTAGCACTCTCCTTTTTTAGTAGCTATAACTTTTCTGAATTTTCAAGAATGCAGTTTTTCGTTTCACTTGTTAGTTCTTTGCTTATTGTCGCACTCACTCTGCAAAGAGCAACGCAACAGATCAACGTTTACCTTAGAGCTTCTCCTGCAATGTTGATGCTTTTAAGCTTTTTCTTTTTTGATACGGTGAGTATGCTTTTTTATTCTCTCTTTGTTTTTTTTGCCTTTGTACTTTTAAGTATCTGGATGAGAATGGATACAAAACTAGGCGATCTGATAAAGTTTACTTCTGCTTTGTTTTTGCTCTCTTTACCTGCTGTAGTAGTTCTTTTTATCACTTTTCCACGTATCTCTTTTGATAAAGCAGAGTTTGGTTTTCGCTCTGATGAATATGGGTATAGTGGTTACGATGGAGCGATGCATGTAAGTGATGCTCCCTTTAACTCTTCAAGCAAAGTTATTATGGAGGTTTTCTTCCCAGAAAATATCCCTGCAGCAAATGATCTTTATTTTCGTGGATCTACACTCTATCCTGATAAAGAATATGAATGGAAAGAGTTTAACAACTATACTGCAAAAGAAAAGCTTGTAGAGGCCCAAAGGATCACTTCGTACAATATGATCCTCTACCCTCATGGTAAAAAGTGGATCTATCCACTTGCACTGCCACTTACAAGCCCAAAGAAAACAAGTTTACAAAAAGACTACACTATTCTTTCAGATAAAGAGATCTATAAACAAAAACGCTTTTCATTGCAATCTGCACTCTCATATAAACTACTCTCACATTACACTGATGATGCATTAGATTACAATAAAACACTCTATCCACGGACATATGAATCTCTTAAGGAGTTACAAAACTCTGATCTCTCAGTAGATCAAAAAACTCAAAAGCTTATTCAAATTTTTCTTCAAAAAGAACTTGCTTACACCACAAAACCAAAAGACCTTGATCCACAAAACATTATTGACTCTTTTTTATTTGATAGCAAAAAAGGTTATTGTACCCATTTTGCTTCAGCTTTTGCTATCTCTGCACGTATTGTTGGTATCCCATCACGTGTGGTAAGTGGTTACAAAGCAGACTATACAAACCGTGTTGAGAACTATCTTATCGTTAAACAAAAAGATGCCCATGCTTGGGTAGAACTCTATCTTCCAAGCAATGGATGGACACGCTTTGAACCAACAGCGACTGCATATATAAACCTAGACCTCAAAGAGGAGAAAAAAGGTTTACAAAATAATAAAGTATTTCAAAGTATCAATAACCAATTTATGTATATAAAATATCTTATAAGTAACTGGGTCTTAGGTTTTGACAGACTCAAACAGCTTGCTATTTTAGATGCCCTTTTAAATGATACTGTCTATCTTTTAAAATTTATTTTTTCTATTTTTGCACTTATAGCCCTCTCTTTGTTGCTCTTCTATCTTGTGCGTTCTTCAAAACCAAAGAGTCCCTTAGACAAACAAACAGCATTCCTTTTAAAAATACTCTCTAAAAAAGAGTTGCTCAAAAAAGAGAATGAAACAATGGAGCAGTTTTTAAATAGAGCACAAAGTAAGCTCAACATCTCTTTAAAAGAGATTAGTAAACTCTACCATGAGTCAAAATACTCAAAAAACAAAGAGGTCTTGATACAATTTAAAAAAGTGCTTTTAGAACTAAAAAAAGAGCTACACTAGTTTTTCATAACATCTCTTCATAAGAGGTGTCTTGATACCGTTTTTTTGCCCCTCTTGCACTATGTAAGCACATAGTGCTTCTAACTCTGTGGGTTTGTTATTTTGAAAATCCAAATGCATTGAGGTGCTTGCATCATAAGGAAGTGCGGCGGCAGTATTGAGCGCTTTTTCTATCTCACTGCTTAGGTCTACCCCTTTTATTTGTGCTATAGAAGCTATCTCTTCTAAAAGTGTTTTGACCTCCCTTTCATGATGCTCTAGCACATAAGCGATACTTTTGTCATAGTAACTTGTAAGCGTTGCAAAAGCGGAGATAAAAAGATACTTTTTCCATAAAGCTTCTAGAATATTCTCAGGAGTTTTATAACGTAGATGCGATCTCTTAAAAAGCTCTGCTAACTTTTGTGTAGGTTCTTGTTCTGGTCCAAAAACTGCTGCGAATATATCCCCTTTTTTGCGGATCACTCCAAAGGTTTCAATATGAGAGAGAATATATATACAAGCATCAAGCACACAACGAGCACCAAAAGAGCGAAGTGTATCTGCATTGTTTACACCATTTGAAAAACTCAATAGTATTGTTTGTTCGTTTGTATAGGGAGCTATAGCAGTGTAAGAGCTTTGAAGATCATAGCTTTTTGTGCAAAAAAGAACTAGATCATAAAGCCCTTGTGCTTCTTGAAGAGTTTTTGCCTGAAGTGGCACACTCCACTCTTGCGTATCTTCTACTATCTTTAAACCATGTTTTTGGATCGCTTCAAGATGTGCTCCACGGGCAAAACCCTCTACCTCTATTGAGGCTTTTGCAAATGATGCAGCAATATAACCACCTACACCACCAAGCCCTATAACTGCTACTCTCATCTTCTCTCCTTTTATTATCTGCGTTATTATATAATAAGCTTTTAGCATTGCAAGGAAAGAGATCTATGCCACGCATCGACAGCCAAAAATTTTATATCGCTTCACTTAAAAAACACGGGGTTACTCCCCAAGGTTTGCATTGGTTTGGTAAAGAGTCTCAAGAGATCCGCTTTGATACACTTTTAGAACTACTTCCATCTAACCTAAAAGAGTTCTCTATTGCCGATGCAGGTTGTGGCTTTGGCGATTTTTACCTCTACATGAAAGAAAAAAACACTCTTCCAAAAAGCTACCTTGGTATTGACTCTCTTAAAGAGATGTGTCGTATCACTCAAAAACGAACAGGGTGTCACACACTAAAAGCTGATATCTGCAAAGAGCCTCTACCACAAGCTGACTACTATATTTGTAGTGGTGCACTCAATATCTTAAGCTCTTTTGAAACCCGTCTTTTCCTTCAAAACTGCTATAGTTCTTCTCATTGCGGCTTTATCTTTAATATTCTTTATGGAGATATAAAAAGTGAGATCTATAACTACATAAACAAACAAGCCTTAGAGACTATTGCCAAAGATCTTGGAGTAACTCAGCTCAAATATATACAAGATTATATGGAGGGAGACATCACAGTTGCATTTTTAAAAAGATAAGGATCTCAATACACTTTTTCTGTTTTGTTTTTATGAAACATACACTCTATCTCACCATCACAAAAATAATCATTACTTATTATTTAAAAAACTTTTACTTATTTACAATCCATTATTATGAATAAATTACAATGCTTTTTCACTCAAGGAGAACTTATGAGAAAAGCAATTTTTTATTCATTCACTATTTTAGTTTTAGTTTTTACAACTTTATTTTTCTTTGCTTTACGTCTGTTTTTAGTAACTGGGTAAAGTTCATTCATTTTATTTTCCACCTTACTTTGGGTGGAAAACTCTTTTATACAATAAACTAAAATAATACGATACTTAACTTCAAGGAAAGCCGCAACAAACTATAATATTTAAAAATAAATACTACTTATAAAGACTCGTTTATGAAACTTCTCTCTCTAATATTTATACTTCTACTCTCATCTTTTGTATTAGAAAGTAAGACACATGAGAATAATACCCAAACAGATGCAACTCTAAAATCTCTCAAACTCACACTAGAAAAAAACTCTCTCAATGTAGATGAAAACATAACTCTCAAAGTAATAGCAAGTTACCAAGACAATACAACTAAAGATATCACAAAGCAAGTAGAGTGGATCCTCTCAGATACAAATGTAGTAGAGATCTCTCAAAACTCTTTATATGCTAAAAAAGATATAAACATCTTTATCCAAGCAAAGCTTGGCACAGTAAGCTCAAACACTCTAGCCTTAGAGATCTATAAAGAGATAAATGGACACAGACTTCCACCTGAGCCAGACCCAACTATAAACAACGCAACACTTCTTGGAATAGACTCAAACAACAATGGTGTAAGAGATGATGTGGAGAGATGGATCTATACTACTTACAATACTTATATACCATGTGTCAATAAAGAGATTAATGTCACTCTAGATAATGGAACAACTATAAAAGCCTATGAAGAGGTATGTGAAGACAAGCCTGTACCATACCATCAAATAGTAAGAGAAATAGCTATGCAAGGAGCAAGAGCATCTCAGATAATCATTCAAGAACCTGAGAAGGCTAGGGAGACTACTCATTTGATGGATGCGGCGCAGGAGTGTAATGCATATTTTCAATATTCAAGTGATACCCAAAATCAAGCTGTTTCAATAAATCATGATATTATAAGTAGTAAAGATTTTACTGCTATACAGTTTAATACAGTGCAAAGAGCAAGGGCTTACGCCAAATATAATTTTGCATTGAGTGGAGGAGTATATCCAAGCTCAAAGGATAAAAAAAGTGAGTGTGACTTCAATGTAGACAAGCTATTAGTTAAATAGAGATGAAAAATATTTTTATTTTGCATTTATCTTGAAATGTTTTTAACTCTTCTCTTAGGTTAAACTCCTTCATGCTCTCTATAAAGTACTTTTTATATCTTTGTATGAATCAGCCGTGATCTCATTGACTTGAAAATATATATTATATATAATATCATTATGAGATACAAAATAGTATTAGATACAAATGTACTTGTTACAGCTTTGTTATCTAGAAATGGTGCATCATTTAGATTACTTAGTATGATAGATGATGAAAGAATTGAAATAGTACTCTCAACCCCTTTAGTAAAAGAGTATGAAGATGTTTTAAAAAGAAAGAAGTTTACTTTGAATGCTCAAGATATTGATGATATCTTAGATTATATTTGTTCAATTGCTTCTCATCATAAAATATACTATTTATGGAGACCAATATTAAAAGATATAAAAGATGATATGGTCCTTGAATTGGCAGTTAAAGCAAATGCTTTGATAATCACTCACAACAAAAAAGACTTTGAAGAAGCGAATAAATTTCACTTACCTGTTTTACAGGCAAATGAATTTTTACATCTGTTAGGAGAAATATAATGGCAGCAGTAAGTTTAAGATTACCAGATTCTATTTATGAGTTTGCAAAAGAGCTATCATCTCAAGATAGTGTTTCACTTAATCAGTTTATAGCAACAGCAGTTGCAGAAAAAATATCTGCATTAAATACAGAAACATACCTAAAGGAAAGAGCATTAAAAGGATCTAAAGAGAAGTTTTTAAATGCTCTTAATAAGGTAGCAGATGTTCAAGCTGCTCCAGAGGATGAAATAAAGTAACTACATATTTGGTTGATTTACAAAAAGATAACCTTAATGTAACTTTTAAATCGCACCTTTAAGTGCCAATTTTAGCAATTCGTTTGACATCTTGAATACTGCTTAGATAAAAACCTTGTTAATATTTATGCTATGGTAAAAACTCCAGAAAGCAGTAAGTTTAAACAGTATCAAGCTAGAGCTTAGAAACGAAATAAATTCACAAAATCAAATATACTATAACATAAACAAAAGCTTTGTATACTACAATAACTCACACTAAAAAACATTAATCACAAAAGGTTCCCCTATTAAACTTCTCCACTTCTTTTTAGCACTTTTAACAGCAACTCTTTTCTTGGCATGTAGCTCAGACAAAGAAGAACTTCAACTTGAGATAAATATTACAGCTTCTTCAGAAGAGAGAGTAGACCTT